>Ga0105096_10000750_pt1 | contig 12263 bp, 22 predicted proteins | sample PPLLak3cmMay2015_FD_87036 | JGI IMG/M metagenome (GOLD analysis project Ga0105096, IMG submission 87036) | Freshwater sediment microbial communities from Prairie Pothole Lake near Jamestown, North Dakota, USA - PPLs Lake P7 Core (1) Depth... | ecosystem: Environmental > Aquatic > Freshwater >... | reverse complement strand
TCGATGAAGATGTTCAACGGCTCCGAGGTCAGCACGATGCTGATCAGCGCATCGGCCGCTTCCTCGGCGAGCTGCTGGTGTCGGCCACCGAGGCCGCCTTCCTTCGCAAGCTGTCCATTGCCAGCCTGGAAACGCTGGCCATGTCGGCGCTCGGCACGCTGCTGGCCGCAGTCTTCGGCCTGCTGCTGGCGGTGCCGGCCTCGCGCACGCATGCCGACGACCGCGCGTTCACCCGCGCGCCGACGCGGCTCCTGCTGAACGCGCTGCGCTCGATCCCGGAACTGGTCTGGGCGGCGCTGCTGATCATTTCCGCCGGGCTGGGACCTTTCGCCGGCACGCTGGCGCTGGCGATGCACACCACCGGCGTGCTCGGCCGGCTATTCGCCGAGGCGATCGAGAATGCCCCACCGGGACCGGGCTTCGCCTTGCGCGCGCAAGGCGTGTCCGAAGCGCGCGTATTCCTGTACGCCACCTTGCCGCAGATCGTGCCGCAGCTCGTGTCCTACTCGCTGTACCGCTGGGAGAACAACATCCGCGCCGCCGCCGTGCTCGGCGTGGTCGGCGCCGGCGGTCTGGGCCAGATGCTGGCCTTTAACATGGGACTGTTCCAGATGCGCGAGACGAGCTCGATCCTGATCGCGATGATCCTGCTGGTGGCGGTGGTCGACCTCGGCTCGTACATCATGCGACGCGTGCTGGCGCGCTGAAGGCCGCTCACGCCATCAGCGGCGGCTGCGTTTCTTCGGCGACCCAGCGCAGATAGGGGGCGAAACCGGCCACCACCGGCAAGGCGATGATCTCCGGCACCGAGTACGGGTGCAGTTGCCGGATCGCCTCCTCGACGGCGGTGTAGCGCTCACGGGTGCACTTGATCGCCAGCGGCACCTCGGTGGCGCGCTCGACCCTGCCCTGCCAGCGGTAGACCGAGTCGACCGGAGAGAACCGGTTGACGCAGGCCGCGAGGCGGTTCTCGACGAGCGCCGAGGCGATCCGTTCCGCCGTGACGTCGTCAGGGCAGTTGGTCAGCACCAGCAGCAGGTCCGCGCTCATAGCCTCCCCTCCGTTTATGACAGTCCCGGCGAGCGCCGGCGCTGCTTTGGGATCCGAAGGAGACGGGGTTGTCGGACTGGACCGGCGAAAGCCGCGCCTAACTTGCTTCCTCGGTGACCGCTTCGGCCACCGGCGTCTCCGGCCGATCGACCAGTTCCATCAGCGCCATCGGCGCGTTGTCGCCGACACGGAAGCCGAACTTGAGGATGCGCGTGTAGCCGCCGTTGCGGGCCTTGTAGCGCGGGCCGAGTTCGTTGAACAGCTTGACCACCATCTCGCGATCGCGCAGGCGGTTGAACGCCAGCCGGCGGTTGGCCACCGTCGCCTCCTTGGCCAGCGTGATGAGCGGCTCGACCACGCGGCGCAGTTCCTTCGCCTTCGGCAGCGTGGTCTTGATGCGCTCGTGGCGCAGCAGCGAGTTCGACATGTTGCGCAGCATCGCCAGGCGATGGCTGCTGGTGCGGTTCAGTTTCCGCAGACCGTGTCCGTGACGCATTTCGTTCTTCCTTTCAGTCTTCGATCGATCCGACTCTTCGATCCCTGCGTGGGGCGGGTCGGTTCAAGTTCGGAGGCAGCCGGTTCGGACTCCGGCGCCCGCGTGTCGCTCCTACTTCTCGAGGCCGGCGGGGGGCCAGTTCTCCAGCTTCATGCCGAGGGTCAGGCCACGGGCCGCCAGCACCTCCTTGATCTCGTTCAGCGACTTGCGGCCGAGGTTCGGCGTCTTCAGCAGCTCGTTTTCGGTGCGCTGGATCAGGTCGCCGATGTAGAAGATGTTCTCGGCCTTCAGGCAGTTGGCCGAACGCACTGTCAGCTCCAGGTCGTCGACCGGGCGCAGCAGGATCGGATCGACCTGCGTCGGCGTGCGGACGCCGCCGGCGCCGAGCGGTTCGGCCACGCCTTCCAGCGCCGCGAACACCGACAGCTGCTCGACCAGCAGCCGCGCCGACTGGCGTACGGCCTCCTCCGGCGTGATGGCGCCGTTGGTCTCGATCGTCATCACCAGCTTGTCGAGATCGGTGCGCTGCTCGACGCGGGCGCTCTCGACCGTGTAGGACACGCGCTTGATCGGCGAGAACGACGCGTCCATCACGATGCGGCCGATCGTCTTGGAGTGATCCTCGCGGAAGGCGCGCAGGTTGCCCGGCACGTAGCCGCGGCCCATCTCGACCTTGATCTGCATCTCCAGCCGGCCGCCGCCGGTCAGGTGCGCGATCACGTGGTCGGGATTGATGATCTCGACGTCGTGCGGCAGTTCGATGTCGGCGGCAGTGACCAGGCCTTCGCCCTCCTTGCGCAGCGTCAGCGTCACTTCCTCGCGGTTGTGCAGCTTGAAGACGACGCCCTTGAGGTTCAGCAGGATGTCGACCACGTCTTCGCGCAGGCCGGCCACAGTGGAGTATTCATGCACGACGCCGGCGATCTGCGCTTCGGTCGGCGCGTAGCCGATCATCGACGACAGCAGAATGCGGCGCAGCGCGTTGCCGAGCGTGTGCCCGTAGCCGCGTTCGAACGGCTCCATGGTCACGATGGCGGTATTCGGTCCGTTGGCCTCGACTTCGATGGCGCGCGGCTTGAGCATTGCGGTAGCAGACATGAACGATCCTTCTTCAATACCCTCGGCTCGTTACGCCGATAAGGCTGATGGATGGTTCGGGGCAGGTTGCGGGCTGCCCCAACACCGGTGAGTTGCGGAACGTCTCGTCCGATCCCGCCAGCGGCGCAACCGACGCGACGGCCCGGGCCTCGCTATCTCGAGTACAGCTCGACGACCAGCGACTCGTTGACGTCTTGCGCGACTTCGTCGCGCTCGGGCACGTTCTTGAACTTGCCTTCAAGCTTCTTGGTGTCGACCTCGACCCAGGTCGGCAGACCGGACTGCTCGGCAAGCGACAGCGCTTCGGCGATCCGGGACTGCTGCTTCGCCTTGTCGCGGACGCTGATCACGTCGCCGGGGTGGACCATCATCGAGGCGATGCCCGCCGTCTCGCCGTTCACCGCAATGGCGCGGTGCGAGACCAGTTGCCGGGCTTCGGCGCGCGTCGAACCGAAGCCCATCCGGTAGACGACGTTGTCGAGCCGCGACTCCAGAAGGCCAATCAGCGTCGCGCCGGTGTTGCCCTTGCGTCGCGCCGCTTCCTGGAAGTAACGGCGGAACTGGCGCTCGAGCACGCCGTACATGCGCTTGACCTTCTGCTTCTCGCGCAGCTGCACGCCGAAGTCCGACATGCGCACGCCGGAGATGCGGCCGTGCTGGCCCGGCTTGGAGTCCGCCTTGCACTTGGTGTCGAGCGCGCGGCGCGCGCTCTTCAGGAAGAGATCCGTGCCTTCACGGCGCGAAAGCTTCAGTTTTGCTCCGGTATGGCGAGCCATATGTCGATTCCTATCCTGCAGAGATCTGCATTAAGTCCGGGCTGCCGGCCCACGCCGCCCACGGCGGCTGCGGGCTCAGTGCCAGGACACGAGGTTGTCGATTCCCATCGCGCTCTGTTTCCTCAGACGCGGCGGCGCTTCGGCGGCCGGCAGCCGTTGTGCGGCACCGGGGTGACGTCCTGGATCGAGCTGATGCGGAAGCCCAGTGCATTCAGCGCCCGAACGCTTGATTCGCGGCCGGGACCAGGGCCCTTGATCCGGACTTCGAGGTTCTTGACGCCGCACTCGACCGCGGCGCGTCCGGCCTGCTCGGAGGCGACCTGGGCCGCAAAGGGCGTCGACTTGCGCGAGCCCTTGAAACCCTGGCCGCCGGAGCTGGCCCAGGACAGCACGTTGCCCTGACGGTCGGTGATTGTGATGATCGTGTTGTTGAAGGAGGCGTGCACGTGGGCGATGCCCTCGGCGATGTTCTTCTTGACCTTCTTTCGAGCACGCTGCTGCGCGGCCACCTGCTGCTGGCTGGACGGGTTCTTGGCCATCTGGGTTCAGTTCTCCGTTTGCTTTCGATCAGGCCGACTTCTTCAGCGCCACGCCGGCCTTCTTCGGCCCCTTGCGGGTGCGCGCGTTGGTGCGAGTGCGCTGGCCGCGCACCGGTAGTCCCCGCCGGTGGCGCAACCCGCGGTAGCAGCCGAGGTCGATCAGCCGCTTGATCGACAGCTGGATCTCGCGCCGCAGGTCGCCCTCGACCGGCACGCGCGAGATCGCGTCGCGGATACGCTCGAGCTCGCCGTCGGTCAGTTCCTTGACCTTCCTGCTGTGCGGCACGCTGGCCGCGTCGAGGATTGCGCGGCTGCGCGCGCGGCCGATGCCGTAGATCGCCGTCAGGCCGATCTCGGCGTGCTGGTTCGGCGGAATGTTGATGCCTGCAATACGAGCCATCTCGTGACCTCAGTTCGTGAGTGCGCGCCGATCAGCCCTGGCGCTGCTTGTGACGCGGATCCGTACAGATCACGCGCACGACGCGATTGCGCTTGATGATCTTGCACTTGCGGCACATCTTCTTCACCGACGCGTTGACTTTCATCGCCTTCTCCAGCCGCGCTATTTGGCGCGGAACACGATCCTTGCCCGTGACAGGTCGTACGGCGTCAGTTCCACCGTGACCTTGTCACCCGGAAGGATGCGGATGTAGTGCATCCGCATCTTTCCCGAAATATGGCCGAGCACGACATGTCCGTTTTCCAGCTTGATGCGAAAAGTCGCATTGGGAAGCTTCTCGACCACTTCCCCCTGCATCTGGATCGCGTCGTCCTTGGACATGCTTTCCCTAGCCGCGCTAGCGCGGCAGTCCGGGCCCGAAGCCCTTGAAGTTCGCCTTCTTCAGCAGACTTTCGTACTGATGTGTCATCAGGTAGGCCTGTACCTGGGACATGAAATCCATCGTCACCACCACCACGATCAGCAGCGAGGTGCCGCCGAAGTAGAACGGCACCGAGAAGCGCAGGTTCAGGAACTCAGGAACCAGGCAGACCAGCGTGATGTAGATGGCGCCGGCCAGCGTCAGCCGCATCAGGATCTTGTCGATGTACCTGGCGGTCTGGTCGCCCGGCCGGATGCCCGGCACGAAGGCGCCGCTCTTCTTCAGGTTGTCCGCCGTTTCCTTGCTGTTGAACACCAGCGCGGTGTAGAAGAAGCAGAAGAAGATGATCAGGCCCGAGTACAGCAGGATGTACAGCGGCTGCCCTGGCGACAGCGCGCCGGCGAGATCGCGGATCCAGCGCGTTGCATCGCCGGTGGTGAACCAGCCGGCCAGCGTCGCCGGGAACAGGATCAGCGACGAGGCGAAGATGGGCGGGATCACCCCCGACATGTTGATCTTCAGCGGCAGGTGCGAACTCTGGCCGCCGTAGACCTTGTTGCCGACCTGGCGCTTGGCGTAGTTGACCAGGATCTTGCGCTGGCCTCGCTCGACGAACACGACGAAAGCGGTGACCAGCACGATCAGGGCGATGATGAAGATGGCCGCCAGCGGGCCGATGGCACCAGTGCGCACCAGCTCGAACAGGCCGCCGATCGCGCTCGGCAGCCCCGCGACGATCCCTGCGAAGATCAGGATCGAGATGCCGTTGCCGAGTCCGCGCTCGGTGATCTGCTCGCCGAGCCACATCAGGAACATCGTCCCGGTGACCAGCGACACCATGCAGATGAACATGAACATGAAGCCGGGCGCCAGCACCAGGCCCTGCTGTGACTGCAGCGCCACCGAGATGCCGTAGCTCTGCACGATGGCCAGGCCAAGCGTGGCGTAGCGCGTGTACTGCGTGATCCTGCGCCGGCCGGACTCGCCTTCCTTGCGCAGCGCCTCCAGCGAGGGCAGCACATAGGTCAGCATCTGGAAGATGATCGAGGCCGAGATGTACGGCATGATCCCCAGCGCGAAGACCGAGAACCGCGACAGCGCGCCGCCGGAGAACATGTTGAACAGGCCGAGGATGCCGCCCTGCTGCGAGTTGAACAGCGCCCGCAGCTGGTCGGGATCGATGCCCGGCACCGGAATGTGCGTGCCGATACGGTAGACGACGAGCGCCAGCAGCAGGAAAGTCAGGCGACGCTTCAGGTCGCCGTACTTGCCCGTCTTGCCGATCGTTGCTGCGGTGCTGGCCACTCGTGTCCTTCAGCGTGCTTCGGTCACTTCTTCGACGTCGGCTTTTCGGCCTTCTTCTTGGCGGTGCCGACGGCCGTTTTCTCGGTGCCCTTGGCCGCGCCCTTCGCCGCCGCCTTCTTCGCCGGCTTGCCTTCAGCGGCGGCGATCGAAACCGCCAGCGCCTTCTGCCGCTCGGTGTAGCGGGTTTGCTTCGCCTTGCTCGACTTCTTTGCCACGGCCTCGACGCTGCCGCCAGCCGCTTCGATCGCAGCCCTGGCGCCTCGGGTCACGGCAACGCCGCGCACAACGACCTTGCGCGACAGCTCGCCGGCCTTGATCACCCGCGCATCCTGCGCCAGCGCCGAGACGACTCCGGCCTGTTTCAGCACCATCAGGTCGATTTCGTCGGCACCGAGCTTCTGCAGGTCGGTCAGACGTACCGCCTCGACGTAGCGGCGCGACAGCGAGGTAAAACCGCGCTTCGGCAGGCGCCGATGCAGCGGCATCTGCCCGCCCTCGAAGCCGACCTTGTGATAGCCGCCGGCGCGCGCCTTCTGGCCCTTGTGGCCACGACCCGCGGTCTTGCCCCAGCCGCTGCCGATGCCGCGGCCGACGCGATGGCGCGCACTCTTGCTGCCGGCGCCGGGTTTCAGGTCATTGAGTCGCATCCTTGGGTCCTTCGTCTCTCAGCCCGCTTTCACCAGGTGGGCCACCTTGGTGATCATTCCCCGCACTGCCGGCGTGTCTTCCAGCTCGCGCGTCTGGTGCATCCGCTTCAGACCCAGGCCGCGCACGGTGGCCTGGTGATCCCTGTTGGCGCTGATCGGGCTCTTGACCAGCGTCACTTTCACCGTCTTCTTGGTCATCTCGCGTCCCTCAGCCGAGCAGTTCCTCGACCGACCTGCCGCGCTTGGCGGCAATCTCCGCCGGCGTGCGCAGTCTGCCGAGCGCGTCGAGTGTCGCCCGCACCAGGTTGTACGGGTTGGTCGAGCCGTGCGACTTGGCGACCACGTTGCGCACGCCCATGACGTCGAACACGGCGCGCATCGGGCCGCCGGCCTTCACGCCGGCACCTTCTGCCGCCGGGGCCAGCATCACCTTCGAGGCGCCGTGTTTGCCTTCGACCGGGTGATGAAGCGTGCCGTTCTTCAGCGGCACGCGCTGCATGCCGCGGCGCGCCTTCTCCATCGCCTTCTGCACGGCCACCGGCACTTCCCGGGCCTTGCCCTTGCCCATGCCGATGCGGCCGTCGCCATCGCCGACCACGGTCAGCGCGGCGAAGCCGAGAATGCGGCCCCCCTTGACGACCTTGGTGACGCGGTTGACCGCGATCATCTTCTCCTTCAGGCCGTCGTCGCGTTCCTGGCTCTGAACGCCTTTCGGTTGCACCCTTGCCATAGTTGCCCCTTAGAACTTCAGGCCGGCTTCACGCGCGGCGTCGGCCAGCGCCTTGACGCGGCCGTGATAGCGGAAACCGGCGCGATCGAACGCCACCGTCTCGATGCCTGCCGCCTTGGCCTTCTGCGCCAGCAACGTGCCGACGATCTTCGCCGCCGAGGTGTTGCCGCCCTTGCCCTTGGCGCCGGCGAGCTGGCTGCGCACTTCCGCCTCCGCCGTGGAGGCCGTCACCAGCACCTTGCCGCCGTCGGGCGAGATGACGCTGGCGTAGATGTGCAGGTTGCTGCGGAACAACGTCAGCCGGTTCTGTCGCGCCAGGCGAATGCGCGCCCGGGTCGCACGGGCGCGGCGCAGGCGGGAAATCTTCTTGTCGCTCATCGGTTCACTCCGCCGCTACTTCTTCTTGGTCTCTTTCAGCACCACGACCTCGTTGGCATAGCGCACGCCCTTGCCCTTGTACGGCTCCGGCGGCTTGTAGCCGCGCACTTCGGCGGCCACCTGGCCGACCTGCTGCTTGTCGGCGCCCTTGATCAGGATCTCGGTCTGCGTCGGCGTCTGCGCCGTCACGCCGGCCGGCAGCTGGTAGACGATCGGGTGCGAGAACCCGAGCGAAAGGTTCAGCTTGTCGCCCTGCGCCTGGGCGCGATAGCCGACGCCGACCAGCGTCAGCTTGCGTTCGAAGCCTCGGCTCACGCCCGTCACCATTCCGGCGACGAGCGCCCGCATCGTGCCGCTCATCGCATTGGCCTCGGCGGTTTCGTTGGCGGCGACAAAGCTGACCTTGCCATCGGCGACATCGACTTTCACCAGCGGCGACGCCGCCCGCGACAGGGTGCCAAGCGGGCCCTTGACGACGATCTGGCCGTTGCCGACCTGGGCCTCGACGCCCTTGGCAAGAGGCACCGGAACTTTTCCTACGCGCGACATCGTTGTTCTCCCGCGTCCGTCAGGCGACGTAACACAGAACTTCGCCGCCGACGCCCTGCGACCGCGCCCGACGGTCGGTCATGACGCCGCGCGAGGTCGAGACGATCGCCACGCCGAGGCCGTTCATGACCCGCGGAATGTCGTCGTGGCCCTTGTAAATACGCAGCCCGGGCCGCGAAACCCGCTCGAGCCGCTCGATCACGGGGCGGCCGGCGTAGTACTTCAGCCCGATGGTGAGCTGCGGCTTGCCGTCGTTAGCATCGATCTTGAAACCCTCGATGTAGCCTTCGTCGGTCAGCACCTGGGCGATGGCCGCCTTGAGCTTCGACGTCGGCATCACCACCTCGGTCTTCTCGACCCGCTGCGCGTTGCGGATGCGCGTCAGCATGTCGGCGATCGGATCACTCATGCTCATCGATGCAATCTCCTCGCTTACCAGCTGGCCTTGACCATGCCGGGGATGTCGCCGCGAAGTGCCGCCTCGCGGATCTTGGCCCGCGCCAGGCCGAACTTGCGGAAGGTGCCGCGTGGACGGCCGGTCAGGGCACAGCGGTTGCGCAGCCGCGTTGGATTGGCGTTGCGCGGCAGCGCCTGAATCTGGCGCTGGGCTTCGAGCCGCTCCTCCATCGACAGCGTCTGGTCGGCGATCTTCGCCTTCAGCGCCTTGCGCCTGGCCTCGTACTTCTTGACCAGCGCCTCGCGCTTGGCTTCACGGTTCTTGAGCGAAAGCTTTGACAATTGACACCCCGCCTGTCAGTTGCGGAACGGAAACCGGAACGCGGCGAGGAGCGCCTTTGCTTCCTCGTCGGACTTCGCGGTCGTCGTGATGCTGATGTTCATGCCCCGCAGCTTGTCGATCTTGTCGTACTCGATCTCGGGGAAGATGATCTGCTCCTTCAGGCCGATGTTGTAGTTGCCCTTGCCGTCGAAGGCCCGGCCCGGAACGCCGCGGAAGTCGCGCACGCGCGGGAAGGCGATCGTCACCAGCCGGTCGAGAAACTCGTACATCCGCGCGCCACGCAGCGTCACCATGCAGCCGATCGCCATTCCCTGGCGGATCTTGAAGTTGGCAATCGCCTTGCGGGCCTTGGTCACCACCGGCTTCTGGCCGGCGATCTTGGTCATGTCGGCGACCGCGGCGTCGATGTTTTTCTTGTCGACCACCGCCTCGCCCACGCCCATGTTCAGCGTGATCTTGGCGATGCGAGGCACTTGCATCACCGACTTGTAGCCGAACTGCTTGACGAGCTGCGGCATCACCTGCTCGCGATACTGGGTCAGAAAACGCGCCATCGTCCCGCCCCTTACGCCTTGCCGCCGACGACGGCGCCGTTGCCCTTGAACACGCGCAGCTTCTTGCCGTCGACCACCTTGAAACCGACCCGTTCACCCTTCTTGGTCGCCGGGTTGAACAGCATCACGTTCGAGATGTCTATCGGCATCGTCCTGTCGACGATGCCGCCGGCGACGCCCTTCATCGGGTTCGGCCGCACGTGCTTCTTGACCACGCCGATGCCCTCGACCCGGACGTGGGTCGCGTCCACACGCGCCAGCACGACGCCGCGCTTGCCCTTGTCCTTGCCGGCGATGACGACCACCTCATCGCCCTTGCGGATGCGTTCCATCGACCGTTCCCTCAGAGAACTTCCGGCGCCAGCGACACGATCTTCATGAAGCGCTCGGTGCGCAGTTCGCGCGTCACCGGTCCGAAGATGCGGGTGCCGATCGGCTCCAGCTTGTTGTTGAGCAGCACGGCGGCATTGCCGTCGAACTTGATCGCCGAACCGTCGGGCCGGCGCAGACCGCTGGCGGTACGCACCACGACTGCCGAATAAACCTCGCCCTTCTTGACGCGGCCCCGCGGCGCAGCCTCCTTGACCGACACCTTGATCACGTCGCCGACGTTGGCGTAGCGGCGCTTGCTGCCGCCCAGAACCTTGATACACATAACCGACTTCGCCCCGGTGTTGTCGGCGACGTCGAGCACCGTCTGCATCTGAATCATTGTCTTGTCCCAACTTGTGCCGCCGGCCGACTCAGGCCGATCGGACAGTCTTGGTCCCGTTCGGGTGAGGAAATCACCTCGACCGCCCACCCGGGCCCGCTGTCGCGGGGTGGCTTGGCGCCGCTGTGATTCCGGAAATCGGCTTTCCGCTGCTTGCCCGGGCCGCCGAAAAGCGCGTGATCTTAAATGACTCCCTTTGTCAATGCAAACGCCATCAGACCTGAACTGCCTGCTGCACCACTCGCTTGACAGTCCAGGCCTTGGACTTCGAAATCGGCCGGGTTTCGGCAATTTCGACCAGATCCCCTTCATTGACCTGGTTGGTCTCGTCGTGGGCGTGATACTTGGTTGTCCGCACGACGTACTTGCCATAGACGGGATGCTTGACCCGCCGCTCGACGCGAACGGTGACGGTCTTGTCCATCTTGTTGCTGACGACGCGGCCGACCAGGGTCCGCGCCAGCTTGCTCGCTTCAACGTTCATTTCGCCGTTGCCTTCTCGGTGAGGACGGTGCGCACGCGGGCAATGTCGCGCCTGACCTTGCGCATCTGACTCGTGTTCTGCAGTTGCTGCGTGGCCTTCTGCATGCGCAGTGAGAACTGTGCCTTCAGCAGATCCTGCAGCTCCTTGCTCAGCCCCGCCGCGTCCTTGCTCCGCATTTCCTTCAGTTCCATCTTTCTTCTCCGGCAGCGGTTACATGCCGAGCTGACGCGCGACGACGATCGTCTTCAGCGGCAGCTTGGCGGCGGCGAGCGCAAAGGCCTCGCGGGCCAGGGTCTCGTTGACGCCGTCCATTTCGTAGAGCACCTTTCCGGGCTGGATCTCGGCCACCCAGTACTCCGGATTGCCCTTGCCGTTGCCCATCCGAACCTCGGCCGGCTTCTGCGAAATCGGCTTGTCCGGAAAGATACGGATCCAGATCCGGCCGCCGCGTTTGATGTGACGCGTGATCGCCCGCCGCGCCGCCTCGATCTGGCGCGCCGTCAAGCGGCCGCGCTCGGTCGCCTTCAGTCCGAACTCGCCGAAGGCCACGTGAGCGCCGCGCGTGGCCAGACCGCGGTTGCGGCCCTTGTGCTCCTTGCGGTACTTGCGACGTGCAGGTTGCAGCATTTCTCAGTCTCCGTTCTCAGGCGCCGCCGTCAGGCTTCTTGTCGGCCGGCTTGGCAGCGACCTTGCGCACTCGCTTGACCGCCGGCTTGGCTGCGTCGTCGCGGGCGGGTGCCTCGACGGCCCCTTCAGTCGGGGCAGCTTCCGGCCGGCCACCGACAGCACCGCGCGGCGCGCGGCGCGGCGCCGCCGGGCGCCGGCTGCCAGGCCGCCGGTCTTCACGCTCGGGGGCCGGAACCGCATCGGTCGCCGCCGCCGGCGCGTCGCCTCGACCGAGCCTGTCGCCCTTGTAGACCCAGACCTTGACGCCGATGACGCCGTAAGTGGTCTTGGCCTCCGAAAAGCCGTAATCGATGTCGGCGCGCAGCGTGTGCAGCGGCACGCGGCCTTCGCGATACCACTCGGTGCGCGCGATTTCGATGCCGTTCAGGCGGCCGGCACTCATGATCTTGATGCCCTGGGCGCCGAGTCGCATCGCGTTCTGCATGGCGCGCTTCATGGCGCGCCGGAACATGATCCGCTTTTCGAGCTGCTGCGTGATCGAGTCGGCGATCAACTGAGCGTCGACCTCCGGCTTGCGGATCTCGTCGATGTTCACGTGCACCGGCACGCCGAGCATCTTCTGCAGTTCGACCTTCAGCGCCTCGATGTCTTCGCCTTTCTTGCCGATCACGACCCCCGGCCGCGCCGAAAAGATGGTGATGCGTGCGTTCTTCGCCGGCCGCTCGATCAGGATGCGGCCGACCGAGGCGCTGCGCAGC
>Ga0105096_10000749_pt1 | contig 12267 bp, 17 predicted proteins | sample PPLLak3cmMay2015_FD_87036 | JGI IMG/M metagenome (GOLD analysis project Ga0105096, IMG submission 87036) | Freshwater sediment microbial communities from Prairie Pothole Lake near Jamestown, North Dakota, USA - PPLs Lake P7 Core (1) Depth... | ecosystem: Environmental > Aquatic > Freshwater >... | reverse complement strand
GAAATCAAGAAGGTGGACCGTAAGGACCCGGTGGTTGCAGCCGAGGGTGCCGTCGCCTTCCGCCGCGCAGGGAAAGAAGGCCGAGGCCATCCGACTCGCTGAAGCCAGCCGCAGCCCATGGGCGAGCGACTGGGACATCGACCGCGCCTGCGAGGACATGCTGCTCTCCTCCGGGGGGTCGACGAGGCCTACGCACGCTACGGACCGACGGCCAATCGTGGAGGCACCTACCTGGCGACATTTCGCGCCGTCGCCAGGAAGTACCCGCACAAGAGCACGAGTGACATCCTCGCCGACCTGGTGAAGACCACACCTGGTGATGAGGGCAAGTGGTTCGCGGCTGCCAAGGATGCCGGACTCTTCGATGAAGCGCTGGCGCTTGCCGCGCGCACGCCATGTGACCCAAAGACGCTGACGCGAGCAGCCCGCGATTACGCCGGGAATCAGCCTGCGTTCGCGCTCGGGGCAGGCCTCCTGGCGCTGTACTGGCTGGCTCACGGCTGCGGCTACGAGATCACCAGTGCCGACGTGTGGGCCGCCTACTTGAGCACCATGAAGGTCGCCGAGCAGATGGGCAAGGCGGGCCAGGTGCGTCAGGACATCCGGAGGATGGCGACATCCGTTGAGCCCGGCGCCAACTTCGTCGCGCGCATCCTGGACCGCGAGTTGGGGCTGCCATGACGAGGCACCTACCAGGTGCCGTGTGCTGATGAGAGAGCACCGCGGACTCAGCGCCGTGCATCGGGATCCGCAGACGGGCGAAAACTACTTGCGAATCCCGATGCCCAGCCCCGCAATGCCGGACCGCGCGTTGCAGTCGATTGCGACGCTATTGTGCCAGTTCAAGCAGTGGCGGCTCCGCGGCGACGTGTGACACGGTTTGTGACCCAACCCCTTCGAAACACCCTGTTCTATGGTGATCGATGGGCGTGTATGGGTGTTCGATCGATCGGCCGTAGTTCACTGACTGTCATCATCTTCATCGTCCTTGGTCGCACTCGGTCGGTCTCCGGTGCCGCTTCTGTTAACCGGAGGGTTGCCCGCCTGCGCTCGCCCGGACGATTCTTCGGCGAGCTTCGGCGAGGTCTCGCCATAGCGCGGAGCGCGACGGCGGATAGGTTCGAGTCCTACCTGAGGAGCCAATCCTCCCGGCACTCTCTATCCACCTCAATGGATTGGCGACGAAATCGCGGCCGCCTTCGCTCGCGCCGACGTCCGGCGAGCTCCGGCGCGCCAGGCCCGAAGCTCCGTCTTCGGGGCGAGGCGGATGAGGAGCCACCCTTTCAACAGCTTACGGCAACCTCATCCGTGAACAATTTCGCGGATTGAGCATTCGGTTCGAGCCGGATGGTTGTAGGGTCAGGGGTTCCGCCGACGTCCCGCTGAAGGCCTTGCTACGGGATCCCCGACAAGACGGCGAACGTGCTCTGCCGGTTTCGGAGGACCTGCCAGATTATTGCGAGGGCGGCGGCTCGAGTATCTGGGCTTCGATTGATCCGATATAGGCGACTGGAATCAGCGTGAAGCTGGTAAGAACTTCCGTGAAGCGCAATTGCATTCCAGTAATGTTGCCGCTCGTTCCGCGGCCAACAGCCCGAAGATGCCCGATCCACAGGTTCAAGTTCGCCACTCTTTCTCTGTCGACCACCCAAGTCCCCTCCCACGTGCCGCCGGTGTCCAACTCGATCCGGTACTTCCCCGACACATGCCCGGCACCATTGGCGTCAAGGTCACCATTGCCTTCGAGATATACCCATCCGGTAAGTAACGGGCTCTGTGGCGATAACTGCGCCGTCACTCTGGACTGCATTGCCGTGCCGCGCAGTTTGATGCGGCTGCCCGGCGGACAAGGCTGCATCGGGTCGGCCGTCGGCTGGGTGCCGGGACACGTCAGCGCGCCTGCATTGATGAACGCGCCTACTGAACCACTCTTCAGGAGATTCAGTGGATCGAAGAACTCCGTGGCGGCTACTTGCGTGCTCAAGGCCTGAGCGGCCGCGAATAGGGGCAGCAGAATGACTACTGCTGCTGCCAACAAGGTGAGATTTGCTCTCGTGGGCTTTGTCATGGTGTCACCTCCGGCAGGAATGTATTTCGCCGGCGAGGTCGTGCCAAGCGGTAAGATGCGCGTGTCGCGATTCTGACGCATGTTGTCAGATAACTCCCCCTGTGATGTTCAGGAGTGGGTGGTATGAAGCGGCTTGACGCAGATGCTGAGGTGATCGAATCCTGGAAAGAGATCTCCAGGTATCTTGACCGCGACATCCGAACACTCCAGCGCTGGGAACGGGAGCGAGGGCTTCCGGTCCGCCGAGTGCCCGGCGGGCTCAAGCCGGGCGTCTACGCGTTGAAAACAGAACTGGACGCGTGGCGCCGCAACGGCGGGCTTCACCTCGCAACCGCCGAACATCCTGTGCAGGAGCCATTGACGTCCCTCGCGGTCTTGCCCTTCCTCAGCCTGACGGGGGATCCCGAAGATCGATACTGTGCTGACGGGCTGGCCGACGAGATCATCACCGCGCTCTCACGCCTGCCCGGATTGCGCGTAACAGCCCGCACGTCCTCATTTGCGTTTCGGGGAAAGGAAGAGGACGTCCGGGGTATCGGCCGCCGGCTGAACGCACGCGCAGTGCTCGAAGGAACGTACCGGCGCTCCGGAAGTCGCATCCGCGTGACGGCGCAGCTTGTCGAAACGTCGGAAGGATACCACCTGTGGAGCGAGCGTTTTGATCTGCAGACCGGTGACCTTTTTGCCTTGCAGGATGAAATCGCACGGGCCGTTGTCGACGCATTGCGGGTGCGGTTGGTTCACGCGGGCGCTCCGGCCGGACCGCGTACAACGAGCCCGGAAGCCTATCGCCTCTGGCTGAAGGCTCGTCACCATAGCCTGCGGCATACGCCCGACGAGATTCTCCAGAGCCGCGAGCTTCTTGCACGGGCGATTGCCGCCGATCCCGGCTTTGCGCGCGCACACCTCGGCCTGGCCGAATCGTACTGGGAAGGTGCCTTCTTCGGAATCGACCGTCCTCGCGATGCCGTCGCCATCGGACGCCCAGCCGTGCAGAAGGCTCTTGAAATCGACCCATCGTTGGGCGAGGCGCATGCCTTGCTCGGGATCTACCGGGGTCTCCACGACTTCGACTGGGAGGATGCCGAACGCTCGTTCCAACGCGCATTGGAGCTGGCTCCCAGCTCTTCAGAGGTGCGCACCCGGTACGCGGTCTGGCGGCTGGAGCCGGATCTCCGGCTCGAGGAAGCGCGCGCACAACTGAATATCGCTGTGGAACTCGACCCGCTTTCAGCCATCGTGCATGGCTGCCTGGGTCATCACCTGATCTTCCGCCGGGAATTCCAGCGGGCGGCGGAGGAACTTCAGCTTGCAGTGGAACTCGAACCGGCTTACTGGTGGGCTCACGTATACCTGGCGGCGTCCTATGGTTTCCAGGGCAGCTTCGATGAGGCTGAGGGCATTCTGCAGAAACTGTTGTATCTGACCGGCGGTTGCCCACTTGTGATTGGCTCTTACGCATTCGGATACGGAGCCATCGGCGACCGCCAACGGGCGGAGCAACTTCGGCACCAACTGCTCACATCAACATCAGGCTACGTACCGCCACTGGCTGTCGCATGGTCCCACCTCGGTCTCGGCGAGGCGGAGCCATGTCTCGATTGGCTCGAAAAGGCTGTCGAGGAACGCGATCCCCTGATCGTGGAGTTCCAGCCCAAGCCGATCTATGACGGTCTTCGGGGCCATCCCCGGTTCAAAGCGTTGCTCTCGGCAATGCACCTTGAGCGGCGAGGAGTTTCGTGCCAGCCCACGGCGTAATCAGTAGGACCACCGAGGCGAAGCTAACCCACTCCAATGCTATGAATCACTTGCGGCCGTCCATCTGCTTGGATTCCGGTATCGTGACGCCGTTTGTGACATAACCCTCGTAAACGTCCCCTCATCGTTCTCCCGGAGCGTCCCAGACCTCGAAGGAACTTGCGTGGTCGAGGCTCCGGACCCAGAGTGATTCCGGCCGTCAAGTGGAACATCGCGTGTTCTACGTGGCGAAGTTCGAGGAGGGCATCTACGCCTTGCATGCGTTCGAGAAGCGGACGCGCCAGACGCCGCAATCCGAGATCGTCCCGGCTCGTAGCCGTCTTGCCGACGTGTTGCGACGTCGCGCCCGACAGCAGGAGGCTCCATGACCACCAAGATTCAACGCTCGAGCGGCAACGTGTTTCGCGATTTGGGGTTTCCGGACGATGAGGCGGAGAATCTCAAGATTCGAACCGACCTCATGGTTCGGCTCAGCAAGCTGATCGCAACCCGCGGGCTTACCCAGGCGCAGGCGGCACGCCTGTTCGGAGTCACTCAGCCGCGGGTGAGCAATCTCGTCCGAGGCAAGATCGACCGGTTCAGCATCGATACCTTGGTCGCCATGCTTGGTCACGCTGGCGTCCGAGTCCAGATTGTGGTTGGTCGCGGGCCGTAAATTATTGACCGTCATCAGCTTCATCGTCATTGGTCGCACGTGGTAGATCTCCGGGGCCGCTTCTGTTGACCGGAGGGTTGTCCGCCTTCGCTCGCCCGGACGATCGTGTGGCGAGCTTCGGCGAGATCTCGCCGTAGCGCGAAGCGCGAAGGCGGATAGGTTCGAGTCCTACCTGAGGAGCCAACCTCACCGTACTCCGTTCCACCGACATCGGGTTGGCGACGACATCCCGCCGTAGCCCTTCGACTTCGCTCAGGGCGAAGGCGGATGAGGAGCCGGGGTTCTTGCTGGACGGCCCCGCTCGGTCGCTCCGGGCCCTAGGACTCGAACACGTCCTCCGGGTTGCCCGCCGTCGCTCGCCTCCGCGTGGATGCACATGCTCGGCGAGCTATGACGGATCCGCCAGCCAGGTTCCGAACTTCACCGCATTTGAGTTGAGAACTGGTGCGGCGCGTCGAGCCCTGCCAAGGCGGCGATTCTTCCCGGATGCTATTCCTGCTCAGTCGGCAGGACTCCGATGCGACCGATGAGGTCGGCGAAACGTGGGTCCGAGCGAAGCGGATCGATGCCGGGAAAACCGGCGGTGAGATACTGCATTTCGCATCGGAGCCGACAGGCAGTATCAACCCATTCCAAAGCCGCATCTGTATCGCCCAAGCCCGCGTAGAGAACGACAAACGCAATGGGCGATGCACGATTCCGAGCAGCAAGCTGCTCGAGTTCGCGCAGGAGGCGCATGGCTTCGTCACGGCGGCCCAGGCGAGCATACACGTGACCCAGAAAGGAGAGCGATAACGCTTCGCGCGAGAGGTCGAGAGCCTTCTCAAATGCCGCCACCGCCTCCTCCGACCTGCCCTGGCGCCATGTTGACCACCCGAGCACGAAATGCGGCTGGAGCGAATTCGGAAAGAATTCGACGGTCCGCCTGGCCTGCGCCTCCGCTCGTGCGTCCTGGCATGCACAGAGGTAGAACCAGGCAGCGACCTGATTCGGGAGGAGCGAAGTGGGATTCAGCCTCAACGCGTACTGAGCCTCGGTGATCGCCTCAGCGTGCCGCTCCGTGCAGCACAGAAGCGTCCCGTAGGCCTCATGAGCGCCCGGACTGCTTGGACTCAGTTCAATAGCCCGCCGGAACTCCTGCTCGGCGGCGGACAGCTCCCAGTCGAGGAGCCAGTTCATCCAGCCGAGAACCTGATGTGCCTCGCTGAGACTGTAGTCGGCGGCAACAGCCTGCAGTGCCAACTGCTTCGCCTGCGGGAACACCTCGCGGGCCGGAGCGTGCCCGAAGAAACCCAGGGCCATGAGACACGCGGAATGCCAGGCGAGCCCGGGCGCGAATCGCGGCGCTTTGACGGTGATCTCCCGGAAGCACTGGAGCGCGTTCCCGAGTCCTTCCGCGCTCGCTGTTTCGAGTTCGAAACGGCCTTTCAAGTACGCCTCGACGATGTCCGGCGTCACCGGGCCCTCCGGGCTCGCGGAACTGGGGGCCCGCGCCGCGGTGCCGGCGGGTCTCAGCGCCGTCGCTACACATTCGGCAATCGCCCGCGCCGCCTCGCGCTGTGTGGCCAACACGGCGGACATGTCGCAGTCGTAGCTCTGTGCCCATATGTGCCGCTCGGGCTCGGTCAGGATCAACTGCGCCGTCACGCGGACGCGATTGCCTTCATGCAACGCGGCTCCTTCCACCACGCCATCCACCCCGAGGTCGCGCGCGATCTCGTCCAGTTTCCGGCTGCTTCCTTTCAGGTGGAGCACGGATTGACGGGAGATCACTCGCACGGCCCGGATGCGACCAAGTTCCGTGATGAGGGCATCGGTCACGCCGTCGGCGAAATACTGTCGATCGGGATCGCCATTCAGATTCGCAAACGGCAGCACGGCCAGCGTGGGTTCGGCAAACGGCCTCTCGCGCTGGACTGGCGCGATGAAGCGGTAGCCCCGGCCGCGCAGGGTCTCGATATAGCGCGGGGCGCGCGCCTGGTCGCACAACACGGTGCGAATGCGGCTTACGCAGTAGTCCATCCCCGTGTCGTAATCCACGAAGGTGGTCTCACCCCACAGCCGGCGGCGGATTTCCTCGCGGGGGATCAGCCTGCCTGCCTTACTGACCAGAAGGCACAGAACGCTGGCGGGCTGCGGCTCCAGCCTTATGGTCGTGCCGGACTTCCGCAACTCACCGGTCGTCAGGTCGAGGGAGAACGGTCCGAAAGCGACCCGGTCGGCAACGATGGACATGGTGGCCGGATTATAGACCCTCGACTCCGCAAGCTCAATCTTTCCAGCGGCTTGGAGCCAAAGGTAAACCTAAGCCACCTTCCAGCCAACCTCTATGGTTCTGCAGGCATCGCCCGGCATAAGGTGACTGTGAAAGGAGCATCCTATGCGACACGCTCGAATCTCCGCATACGCGGCAGTCCTGCTGGCGCCGGCGCTGGCGCTCCTGGTTCCGGCACTCGCCGCCGCCCAGTCTGTCAGCATCCAGCTGACTGCCACCGACGCCTTCGATCCAATGAACGTCTTCGGCAGAGGTCCGATAGGTGCCTTCACCAATCCTGGCACCGTGACCTGTCCCGGCGCGCAGCCGACCGGTAACCCGATGCAACCCTGCCCGCCTGGCAGCCGCATGAACTTCCGCGACGTGTCGTGGTACTCAAGGCTGCTCTCGTCGAGCGAGCTCCTCACGGGCTCGTTCCACGCCGTGGGCAACAACGCCTTGGACGCGAACGCTACCGGACAGGTGTGGGGCAAGTTCCGGATCGACCTGGATGCCGGCGGCGCCTGGGAGGGAAGCTGGACCGCGGAGAGAAGCAAGGAGGGCGGCGTGTGGGTGGTACGCATGCGCGGCGTCGGCCGTGGCATGGGCGGCGCGGTCGATGGTATGCAGCTGCGATTCACGGAAGTCGCTCCCACGCCGACGTTCATGCCGCTCCTCTGGCTGGGCTCGATGGACGCGGAGGTTCTTGCGCCGCCATCCCGATGACGCCTGCCCCGGCGTCGGGACGTCCTCGCACTTCGATGGGGTGGCCAGTCAGACTGGAGAATCCGTCGGCCACCGGGAGGCGCCGCATAGCCCGGTCAGATCACGCGCGATTCTGCCGCGCGTCTGGCGGCGCTTCCCGTTGTCGCCGGCAGTGTGAGACCGTGCACGACGGCGCGCCGCCAAGGGGCCAGCGGTGAGCTCTTGTGTTCAAGCTTCGACAGGTGTATCTCAATCAGGCCATGGATATGGGTTTCAGGGCTTGGAAAGAAGCGACGCTGGCTCGGCTGAATTCCGGAAGTCTCGTGGTCCAGACGGCTCGCGGAGCAGTTGAATACGCAGTCGCGGGAACGGGTCCCGCGGTGCTCGTCGTTCATGGGAGGCCGGGTGGATACGACCAGGGACTGATGATCGCGCGTATTCTGAACGACCTTGAGTTTCGGTTCATTCCCGTGTCGCGCCCCGGCTACTTGAGAACGCCCCTCGAAACCGGTCGCAGCCCTGAAGACCAGGCTGACGCCCTGACAGCGTTGCTGGATGTGCTGAGAGTTCCCCAGGCGGCGGTAATTGCCCTATCGGCAGGCGGGCCTGCTGCGTTCCAATTCGCGCTGCGTCACCCGAGTCGGTGCTGGGGCGTGGTGGCGATCTCAACGCGTACACAGCGCCTTGTCCGGGCGCCACTGGGGCTGCGGATCATGCACTCGGTGTTGGGTACTTCGGATGCGGTCGGCTGGTTATTGACCCGTCTGATTGCACGCATGCCCCGGGGGATCGTACCAAGCAAGGGCATGCTTCTGGAAGGAGTGCGGACCTTCATTCCTTACAGCCTGCGCCGCGCCGGTTCCTCGAATGACCTGTTTCAGATGGCCCGACTTCCCCAGTATCCACTCTCGGAGATCCGCACGCCGACCCTGGTGATCCACGGGACCGCTGACCGGGTCGTGTCCTGTTCGAAAGCGGAGTTGGCCGCTAACGCCATTCCACAGGCGGAGTTGATCCGAATTCCCGGCGGAGGCCACGGTGTCATTTTTGTGCAGCACCACTGGTTGGCTCCCAAGATCCTGGAGTTCCTGAAGGCCCACGCGCCGACCGGGCTCGCTGCCGCAGGACCGACTTGACCGGGGAAGCGAAGGCAATCCTCGCCAACGTCGAGGCGCCATGGTCACCCGTGCACGGGCGCTGGGTCCACGGCTCAGCACGAGGCCAGTGACATTGTCCACCTCGTCGTGCGCGAGGGTGACCCTGAGTCGCTCACCCACCTCGTCGAGCCGAGCGTTCCCGGCACGAGCAGCCGACCAGCGTCATCGAGGCGAAGCGCGTTGGCGGGCGAATCCGACTCGCCCATCGTGCCGGCGACCTGGTCGAACAGGTCCTGCAACGTCACGATACCGGCCCTGCCTCCGTCCTCGTCCACCACCAGCGCCATCTGCGCGCGTTCCCCTTGACTGTCGACCGTCGCGCGCGGCAGGCAAGCGCCGGCCTGCGGGCAGTGGACAATCAGTGAACAATCTGGCCCCGAACACCGGGTAACAGGACGGTCCAGCCCGAAGCTAACCCACTCAGAGCCAACAAGAAAGCAAACCCGCATCAACCTGTTAACCGGAGGGTTGTAGGTTCGAGTCCTACCTGAGGAGCCAACCCTCCCGGCACTCGCTTTCCACCTCAATGGGTTGGCGACGAAATCGCGCCGAAGCCCCTCGGCCGTGCTCGGGGCGAAGGCGGATGAGGAGCCAATCCTTGCAGGCGGGCAGCCGATTGCCCTTGGCGATCTCGATGGTGTGTCTTCCTCGGTCCATGCGCACAAAGCGCTTGATTCGGGAGGGAGACCGCGGCAAGATCCCCGGCATCCGAGCAGAGGGCGCCCGGACGTGCACGTACCGCAAGCCCCCCAGGCTGGCGAGTCCCCGCACACAACGTTAGAGCCACAGCGCTTCGTCGGACAGCAGCGCGTAGCGTCTCGATGTCGCGATGCCCGGCACTGATCACGAGCCTGTGAACGGAGCCGACGCGCATGGGCGTTACCAGGCAGCACAACCATGAGAAGAAAGATCATTGTCACCCTGGCGCTCGCGCTCGTGCTCGTCAGTTCCAGCGTTCTCTTTGCCGAGAGAATCAGCAACTGGATTGTCTCTCCGAGATTCGAGTCGCCTCACTTCAGATTCCATTCGGCATCGGGTGATACAGCGCCGGCGAAGGGCCTCGAATCTGTCTTGGAGCGAGATTACGCGCGTCTGAGCGCCCACCCATTTCCGCTGCCTCGACGTGCTGGCAACTACGCGGGACAACATTTCGACCATGACGTGTATGCCCTGATTCCGGCGCACTGGACACCACAGCCCGACAGCGCCTTCCCTCCCGAACGAACAAGAACGACCCTGGCGCATGAAATGGCGCACGCATTCGTCTTTGCGATCAACCCTGACGTGAAAGGCTGGGTCACCGAGGGTATTGCGCAGTACGAACAAACAGCGGTGTTCAATGACGTGATACGGAAGCACGGATTCGCCAGTGCAATCGGAAAGACTATCGAAGCAGGGAGAATACCGAAGTTCAGCGAACTATTTGCAGGGCATACGGTGACCTCGTCTGAGATCACCGGTGACTACCTGTTCGCCGGATCATTTGTCGACTTTGCCGCTGTCAATTACGGGTTCCGCAGCATTGCGGCTTTTGTGAAGACGAACGACTTCAGTTCGTCTTTCGGAAAGACCGAACCGGAAATCTGGGAAGAACGGGTCCAGTACTTGCGGGAACACTACGTCAGCCAGTGAACGGAAGCACGTTCGTGGTGCAGCCTCGGCTCGCGGGCCATGGGCCGACGCTGTTCGCGGGGCTCTCGAAGTATCTCGACTTGAAGCTCGTGAGCCGGCTGGAGTTGGGCTCAGGCGCGGTGGTATGAGCCTATTCGCAACCAACCACAATAGACGGATCGCCGATGACCGAGCATCGCATCTTCACCATGAAGTTCTCGTCGGTCTACACGGCGTATGTGAACAAGGCGACGCGGAAGCAGCGCACGCAGCAGGAAGTCGACCAGATTATTTCCTGGCTTACCGGCTACACCGCGGCCGGCCTTCAACGACAACTCACGCGTGAAGTTGACATCCGCACCTTCTTCGCCGAGGCGCCGGCGATACACCCAAACACCGCGCTGATTACGGGCGTGGTGTGCGGCGTGCGCGTCGAGAATGTCGAAGACCCGCTGATGCGGAAGATTCGCTATCTCGACAAGCTCATCGACGAGCTGGCCAGGGGAAAGGCGATGGAAAAGATCCTGCGGCAGTAGGGAACTCGTTCGCCGACGACTCCATCGCGCCGCCCGCACCGGCCGGGTCGAGTCGAGCCAGCCTGGTCTTGCCCGGATCCGTGCCGCCCACGAGCACCAGTGCTGCCGGAAGCCCTCGGATGCCGCGGACAAGCCAAGATTCCGCCGGTGCCAGCCCGAGTAGTTGCCGCTGACCAAGCAGGACCCATGTTGAAGACGCCCATCGCCGCGCCCCTCGTCGCTGCGTTCCTGGCGGCAACCCTCATCGTCGCCGCGCAACCGAGGACCGGGGCGCAGTTCTACGCCGAATACCGGGCGGCTTTTGCCAAGGCCAAGGGGTTCAACGACATCGCGCCGTTGATGTCCAAAGCGCAGCGGGAGAAGCTGGCGTCGATTCCCGCCGACCAGCAGAAGACGCCGTGGGATCTCAGCAAGCAGATGGACGTGCGAGACCTCAAGGTCGTGAAGGAAACGCCGACCGTCAACGGCGCAACCCTCGAGATCACCGCCATCGGCCCGACCAACATGAAGCTCAAAGGGACCGTGACGCTCGTGAAGGAAGGCGGAGCCTGGAAGTGGGACGGAGAGGAAGTCATGTGACCGGGCGCGTCGCCAGGCTGCGACAACGGCCGTGGCGCTACGCAGGTATCAGCACGGCGCGACCGGTGATCTGTCCCGCCTTCAGTCGCGCATAGACGCTCACGGCCTCCATCAGTGGAAACCCTGTCGTTTCCGCGTGGATCCTGCCGTCGCGCGCCATGGCGATCACCTCCATCAACTCGACCCTCGAGCCCCAGTAGGGAATGCTCATCACCGTTCCGTATGGCGTGCTCCCGTGACGGAATTCATGGCGGCCTCCGCCTAATCCGACGATCGTCCATACGCTGTTTCGACCGAGCAGCTTCGCGCCCAAATCCACCGTCGGTTGCACCCCGATGCAATCGAGGACCAGGCCAGCCCCTCGAGGACCGGTGATCTGCTGTATCCGCTCGGCCGCTTCCGCGGCATTGCGGTTGTTCACGATGTCATCCGCACCGAGCGCCTTGGCCTGCTGCAGTTTCTTGTCGTCAATGTCGGCGGCCACGATGCGCACGGGGGCGAGCACGCGCAGGAGCTGAATCGCCATGTGGCCGAGACCACCCACACCGATGACGACCGCCGTACTGTCCGCGTTGAGGTAGGACAGCGCCCGCTTGATCGCGTGATATGGCGTGAGCGCGGCGTCGCTCAGCGGAGCGGCTTTCGCCGGGCTCAGGCCGCCGAGTGGAACCAGCAGTCGCGCGGAGGGCACGAGCATCGTCCACGGCCACCCGATCCAGTCGCCGCCTGTGCGTTGCACCTACACGCCAGTTCAAAACGGAACAGCATCGACGCGTCCGGCCCGCTACCATCGCTCTCAGTCGGACCGAAGGTGCACGTGGCTGTGGAGGTGACTGTGACCAGATTCCCGCTCCGTATCGTCGCAATCGTATTCGTCGCGGCCATGTGCTGTGCCGCGCCCGTGCTGGCGCAGGACCCGGCCATGCCCGCCCAGGACAACTACT
>Ga0105096_10000748_pt1 | contig 12268 bp, 10 predicted proteins | sample PPLLak3cmMay2015_FD_87036 | JGI IMG/M metagenome (GOLD analysis project Ga0105096, IMG submission 87036) | Freshwater sediment microbial communities from Prairie Pothole Lake near Jamestown, North Dakota, USA - PPLs Lake P7 Core (1) Depth... | ecosystem: Environmental > Aquatic > Freshwater >... | reverse complement strand
TGTCGAAGAAGTTTACCGGGTGCTGGACCTCAAGGAACCGGTTGGCCGCCGACTGGATTTCCTGATGCAGGAGTTCAACCGCGAATCCAATACGCTCAGTTCAAAATCGATCGATCAACGCACGACGCAAGCCGCAGTGGATCTGAAAGTCCTGGTGGAGCAAATGCGCGAACAGGTACAAAATGTCGAGTAGCAAAACCGGCGACGGCAACCTGTTTATCATTGCTGCACCCTCCGGCGCAGGCAAAACCAGCCTGGTAAACGCCTTGCTCAGACAGGACGCCCGCCTGGTGCTGTCCGTTTCTCACACCACCCGTCCTGCCAGGCCCGGTGAAATAAATGCCCAGCATTATCATTTTGTTGCAGAGGCGGAGTTTGATCAGATGGCCAACAACGGTGATTTCATGGAACACGCACGGGTGTTTGACCATTATTACGGGACCAACCGGAACACCGTGGCGCAGCAGCTTGGGCAGGGCTTTGATGTGATACTTGAAATCGATTGGCAGGGGGCGCGCCAGGTGCGGGCCGCTTTTCCGGATTGTTGCCGCATTTTTATCATTCCCCCATCACTCGAAACACTACGCAAAAGACTGACCGGCCGCGGGCAGGATAGCGAGGCAGTGATACAACGCAGGATGCGGGACGCGCGGGCGGAAATATCCCACTGGGCCGAATTTGATCACCTGGTCGTCAATGACAACTTTGCATCGGCGCTTGAAGAGCTGAACACAATCGTCAATGATCACCGCGCTCATCGGCCACACAAGGTAAATAAAAAACACCAACTTCTGGCACAGCGGCTCGGAAGAAGATAAAATTCCCGGTTCCGTTTTACACACATACAGGATTTAGAATGGCACGAATTACCGTAGAAGACTGCCTTGAGAACATCGACAACCGCTTTGAACTGGTTCTGACAGCGACCAAGCGCGCCCGCCAGATTGGCCACGGCGCCGAGCCGCTGGTCCCTGAAGAGAACGATAAACCCACGGTGATCGCACTACGCGAAATCGCCGCAGGCCTTATCGACCTGGAACGCGTGGATATGCTGCAAGCCAGGATCGAAGCCGCCGAAGTATTCGAAATGCGTCCCATGGAGGACGATTTCGACCGCTAACGGAACTCCATAATGCTGGCGACCCTTACGAACTTACCGGAGCCGGTTCTTGATCTAAGGGACCTTCTCAATACCTACCTGGAACCGGAAAAGGTCGCCATCATTCTCCGCGCTTTTGAAACCGGCGCGTATGCCCACCAGGGGCAGACGCGCAAAACCGGCGAGCCCTACATACTCCACCCCGTCGCCGTGGCGCGTATCCTCGCCAATATGCGCATGGATTACGGCAGCGTAGCCGCTGCCATCCTGCACGACACCATCGAAGACACGGTCCTGACCCGTCAGGAAATTGAATCGCGGTTTGGCGAAGAAATCGCCGACCTCGTGGAGGGCGTGACAAAGCTCGACAAAATGAAGTTCCGCACCCGTCACGAGGCGGATGCGGAAAGCTTCCGCAAGCTGATGCTGGCCATGTCGAAGGACCTGCGGGTCATTTTTATCAAGCTGGCGGACAGGATGCACAACATGCGCACCATGGGCTCGATGGACACGCAAGCACGCCGCAGGATTGCGCGCGAAACGCTGGACATATATGCACCCATTGCCGACCGGCTTGGTATGCACAGCATCAAATCGGAACTGCAGGACCTGGGCTTCGCCAACCTTTACCCGTGGCGGCATCGCACCATCGCCGAGCATATCAGAACGGTGACCGGTGACCGCAGTGAGATCATCGCAGACATCCACAAAGCGCTGAAACGGAAGATGAACGAGGCCGGCATTCCGTGCGATATCAAAGGCAGGGAAAAGACCCCGTACAGCATCTACCGGAAAATGCAGGCCAAGGACCTTTCTTTTTCGGAGGTGAACGATGTTTACGGCTTCCGCATCATCACGCACTCCGAGCAGCATTGCTATCTTGCGCTCGGTGCGGTGCACGCACTTTACCGCCCCAAGCCGGGGCGGTTCAAGGATTACATTGCGCTGCCAAAAGCCAATGGTTACCAGTCCCTGCACACCATACTCAACAGCCCGTTCAACCTCCCCGTTGAAATCCAGATCCGCACACGCGAGATGGATGTCCTGGCAGAGGCGGGCGCGGCCGCCCACTGGCAATACAAATCCGGCGAAACCTCTGCGGGCACCGCCCAGGTGCGTGCACGCGAATGGTTGATGCAACTGGTTGAAGTGCAAAGGAACAGCACCGACTCGATGGAGTTTCTGGACGGCGCAAAGTCGGACCTCTTCCCCGACCAGATTTTCGTGTTCACGCCCAAGGGCAAGATCATTGACCTGCAACGCGGCGCAACGGCCCTCGATTTCGCCTATGCCATCCACACCGGGGTCGGCAACCACACCCGCAGCATACAGGTCGACAAGGTTGAAGTACCGTTGTCGACCCGGCTGGAAAACGGGCAGACCATCAAGGTGATTACTGACGAAAATGCCCACCCTTTTCCCGAGTGGCTTGATTTTGTCAACACGGCGCGGGCCCGCACGGCCATCCGTCACTATATCAAAAGCCTCGAACAGGCTGACACCGTGGCGCTCGGCCTGCGTCTGCTGGAAACCGCGCTGAATGCGCGTGGCTCGGACCTCGATGCCGTACCTGCCAAACGCATGGATCAGTACCTGAAGGACAACAGGTTTGAACGCCAGGAGGACCTGATGACCGAACTGGCCCTCGGCAACCTGTTGTCCAGCGTGGTGGCCGCCAAGTTGGCGCCTGAAGTCAGTAACACGCTCGCCTCCGGCGAACCTACCGAAGCGCTTTCGATCGCTGGCTCCGAAGGCAGCGCGGTAACGTTTGCCGCCTGCTGCCGGCCGGTGCCGGGTGACAATATCATGGGATTCCTGTCCGCCGGCAAGGGCGTGGTCGTGCATCGTGTCAACTGCCGCAACGTCAGGGAGTTCCGCAAACATCCGGACCACTGCATCGATGTGACCTGGGCCCCCATACACCGCGGCATGTACGAGGTGGCCCTGCATATCCTGGCCAAGAACATTCCAGGAGTGCTGGCGAATATTTCCAGCAGCATCAGCGAGGCCGGCAGCAATATCGAGAAAATCGAGCAGCCTGAATCCAATCGCGAATTGGCCAAGCTGCTTTTCATCATCAGCGTAAAAGACCGTGACCACATGGCGAACGTCATGCGACGCCTGCGACGCAATCGCAACGTGATCCGTGTGAGCCGAATCAACGCCTAGGTCACAGGCAGGGCAGGAGCAAATAGCATGAGCAAAAATATTATCAGTACCGACAAGGCGCCCCAGGCCATCGGCACCTACTCACAGGCTGTCAGACACCAGGGCCTGGTTTTCCTTTCCGGACAGATTCCGCTTGACCCTGTGAGCATGACAGTCGTCAGCGGTGGTATTGAAAACCAGATCAGGCGGGTTTTCGATAACCTCGCGGCGGTCTGTACTGCGGCCGGCGGAGCGCTCGACGATATCGTCAAGCTGACGGTATTTTTAACCGACATGGGTGATTTCCCGCAGGTCAACACCATCATGGGGCAATATTTCAGCGCGCCCTATCCGGCCCGCGCCGCCGTCCAGGTAGCGGCACTGCCAAAGGGTGTTAACGTCGAAATGGATGCCATTCTGGCCATCCCCTGACGGCTTGCGGCAGTTCCGGAGGTGATACCCACCCGGTCCATGGCATTGACGGAGCTGCAAGGCGTAGGGCCGAAACTTTTAGAAAAACTAAACGCGCTTGGCATCAGCCAGGTGACGGATTTGCTGTTCCACCTGCCGATCCGGTATGAAGACCGGACCCGGATATGCCCGCTCGGCAGCTGCCTGCCAGGCCAGCGTGTTCTGATCGAAGGCAAGGTTGAACACTCCGCGATGGTACGCGGACGCCGCCCGATGCTGGTGGTGGTGCTGTCCGATGGAACCGGACGTATCACGTTGCGGTTCTTTCACTTTTACTTCTACCAGAAGCAACAGCTTTCGGTTGGTACACATTTACGTTGTTTCGGCGAAGTCAGGGCCGGTTACCAGGGCCTGGAAATGATCCACCCGGCCTACCAGCGTCTCGGCGGACAACACGCTGAACCGGTCGCCGACCGGTTGACCCCGGTGTATCCCGGCGCGGAGGGCGTGGGTCAGAAAATCTGGATCAGGATGACCGACCAGGCGCTGGCGTTGATGCGTGACGGCAAGCTGGAACTCGAGGAACTGCTACCCGGTGGCTTGTTGGACAAACTCAGGCTCATGCCTTTATCCGAGGCGCTGGATTATATACACCGGCCTCCACCCGATGCCGACATCAGCGCCCTGGTCCAGCGCGACCACCCCACGCAAAAACGCCTCGCCCTCGAAGAATTGCTGGCCCACAACCTGAGCATGCAAAAGCTGCACCGTCTGCAACGGCTGCGAAAGGCGCCCGCCATGCACGCCCGGGGAGCAGCGGAAATTGCATTTATGCAAAATCTGCCGTTTACATTAACGGGGGCCCAGCAGCGGGTCGCCATGGAAATCCATGCGGACCTCGAACAGGACAGACCGATGTTACGGCTGGTGCACGGTGATGTCGGGTCTGGCAAAACCGTCATCGCCGCGCTGGCCGCCCTGAGGACAGCGGGCAATCGTTATCAGACGGCCATCACCGCACCAACCGAATTGCTCGCAGAACAACACTACCGGGTCTTCAGCGCATGGCTCGAGCCGCTGGGGATCAAACCCGTCTGGTTGAGCGGCAAGGTTTTGGGGAAAAAACGCAGCCAGGCCCTGCAGCGGATCAGCGCCGGGGCGGAACTGGTCATCGGCACGCACGCATTGATGCAGAAGGGTGTTGAATTCGAGCGGCTCGGGCTGGTCATCGTCGACGAGCAACACCGTTTCGGCGTCGGCCAGCGTATGAGCCTGCTGGAAAAAGGTGGCGGCCTTGGTCAGCAGGCTCACCAGTTAATCATGACAGCGACCCCAATCCCCCGCACCCTGGCCATGACCGCCTACGCCGGCATGGACGTCTCCGTCATCGATGAACTACCCCCGGGCCGCAAACCGGTCACCACGGTGGTCATGTCCAACGAGCGCCGCGGTGAAATCATTCAGCGCGTTGCCAACGCCTGCGAAGGTCAGCAGCAGGCCTACTGGGTATGCACCCTGATCGAGGAATCCGATCTCATCGAAGCCCAGGCGGCCGAGGATGTCGCCCGGCGCCTGCAGAGTGACCTTCGCGGTCTCAATATCGGCCTGATCCACGGGCGCCTGAAACCGCCTGAAAAACAACAGATCATGGATAAGTTCAAGCGTGGAGAACTCCATTTGCTGGTTGCCACCACCGTTATCGAGGTCGGTGTGGATGTACCCAATGCCTCGTTGATGATCATCGAAAATGCCGAGCGGCTTGGCCTGGCCCAGTTGCATCAACTGCGTGGACGGGTCGGACGCGGCGCGGCACAGTCGAGTTGCGTGCTGATGTACAACCCACCGCTGGGCGATCTCGCCAAGCAACGCATGGAGATCATGCGGCAGACCGCAGATGGCTTTCAGATCGCCGAAAAAGACCTTGAGTTGCGGGGCCCGGGCGAGGTCCTGGGAACCCGCCAGACCGGCATGCTGATGTTCAGGGTGGCCGACCTGGCGCGTGATGCGGGACTGCTGAAAGTCATCCCCGCGGTGGCCGATAAACTTTTAAAACAACACCCTGACCAGGCAGCTAAATTAATTCGTCGCTGGATAGGCGATGCTGCCCGTTTTGCCGGCGTTTGAATCGAGGGGAGTGGCGCTTGAGCGCACCGCCAAAGTGGTTGATTCCACTTCGGTCCGCGCCTGGACGATATCCTTTTCGATCTGCTGCCTGATGGCCGCAAATTTAGGCTCGCCGTGCAGGGAATCCAGGCGCAGATCGATATCGAGCAACCATGACTCCCTGAAGCCACGATCGTAGGCTTTCTGCAAACTGTTCAGCGCGGCCCTTGTATCTCCCCTCAATGCATGGATACTGGATTCCGTATAATAAATACCGGCATCGTCCACACCGTTGACGCGGGCCCGCCGGACGGCGCGTTCAGCACTCGCCAGTCTCGTCTCAGCAAGCTCGGCATTGGCGGCGTCACGATAAAGCGCTGACAACACCGTCAAGTACAACACCTGGTTGCCATCCCAGGTCTGCTCGAAGTCTTCATCGATGGCATTTTCAAACAAACTTCTGGCCGTGTCCTTATCGCCCGCCACCAGGCTGATCATGCCTTTTTGAAAATAATAATACTGTTGCAGTTGCCCGGGCAGTGCATCGATCGATGTGCCGAATTGTTCGGTCAACAGGCGCTCTGCCTTTTCTAACCTGCCTTCCCTTAGCAGCAGGAAAAAATAACTTGTTTGCAGGCTGAAATTGTCCTTGGCCTTTTCCAGACCGTCGAGCAGCAATGCCTCCGCCTTGTCGTTCACACCCACGCTCGCCCATGCATCCGCCATTGTCTGAATGACCACGGGACTTTCAGGTTCAAGGTCATAGGACTGGTTGGCATACCGCCAGCCTTCGACCAGTTCACCGCTTTTGATCGCAAAACCCGACATAATTCTCAGCAATGTTGCGGAATCAGGCCGCAATGCAACCAGGTTCTGCAACATGTCTTTTGCCCCCTGGTAATCCCCCTGGCTGGCCAGGTTGCCCGCAACATTGATCGCCAGCAGTTCATTCAACGGGTCGATGACCATCGCCTGCTGCAAAACCTGGCTCTGCTCTGGCAAGCGGCCCATTTCACCCAGCATACCGCCGAGCCAGAGGTATGCGGGTACATAGTCTTCGTTGAGTTTGATGGCCTGGCGCAATGCTGATTCGGCCGCGTCCCTGTGCCCGATCTGCCAGCGGGCCAGACCCAGCGCCGCAAACGCTTCGGCAGACCCGGGATCGATCTCCAGCGCCTTTTCGATCATCGGCATGGCGCGCTCGGTGGCCTGCATACTGGTCAAATTGCCATACATGGATAACAGCAGCCATGAATCGGCCATTGCTGCATAGGCCGGTGCAAACGATGGATCCTGCTCGAGGGCCTTGGCAAATAGCGTGATCGCCTTTTGCAGTTCCTCCGGTGAACGGCGCCACCAATGCAACCGCCCGGTCCGGTAGGCTTCAAAGGCCGCAAAGTTATCCGTCCTGGCCTCGGGTTTCTGTTCCAGCCCCGCAAAGGAATCCACCAGCGCGGCTGCGATGGCGCTGGCGACTTCATCCTGGATGGCAAACACGTCATCCAGTTTGCGGTCGTAAGAGTTGGACCAGATGTGGTAACCGTCTTCGACATTGATCAACTGCGCGGTCAGGCGTATGCGGTCACCGGACTTGCGAATGCTGCCTTCAAGCACCGTCCTGACGTTCAACAACCGGCCGATTTCGCGGATATCCTTGTCAGGCTGGCGGAACGCAAAGGACGAGGTCCGGGCAGCGACGTGCAGACCGCTCACATTCGCCAATACATTCAGAATCTCTTCGGCCATGCCATCCGAAAAATATCCCTGGCTACCGTCTTCCGACAGGTCTGCAAATGGCAGTACCGCGATGGAGTTCTGCGGTGCGACAAACTCGCGCTGCTGCGACGCGGCCGTGTCATCGCCCGTGAACACGTTTGAGTAATAGCTGTAGAATCCATAGCCGAGTCCCAGCATACCCAACATCATCATGCTGAAAAGCAGGGCGCTCTGGGCGCGTGTCAGCAAGCTGTCGGCAAGGGATTGCCTGACGCCTGCAGGGGTAATATCGAAATGCCAGGCCAGGACGAATACCAGCGGGAAACCCAGGATCAATATGATAACCACGAGGGTCGGCAGCCAGTCCGGCAAGCGCAACGGTTCCACCGCGGCGTCCATCAACTGCAGCACCACGAATACCGCCACCGCGTAGGCACCCACCGTGCGCAGAACCTTGCGGCGGTTAAGTTCCGTCAGAACTGCAGACCAAAATGATTGACCCTGTTGCATACTTCCTTCAATTCTTCTTCATACTATCGGTTCAGGCCGCGTTTCAGTCGAATCAATCCGGAAATGTCGTGATCACCATCACCCAGTTCCACCAACTCACGATAATCCCTGATCGCGGCTTCCACTGTCGGCAATGAGATATTCAAATCCTGTGCCAAAGCCCGGCAAATCAGCAAATCCTTGAGTAACAGGGACAGTTTGAAACCGACATCGAAGCTTGAGTCCAACATGGTCTGGCCCCGACGCTCCAGAAACCAGCTTCGCGCCGCCCCCGCGCTCACTACAGATAATAGACGCTCCGAAGGAAGATTTAGTTTCTCCGCAAGCGCAAGCGCTTCACAAACCGCCTCGGCGATGCCCGCGATCATGACCTGGTTGACCGCCTTGGTGGCCTGTCCGGAGCCGACCGGACCCATGTGGGTTACCGTCGCCGAAATCGCCTCGAGCACTGGCATAATCCGCGAAATATTGGCGGAATCACCACCCGCCATCACCGACAGTGTGCCTTTTATCGCACCCTCGACCCCGCCTGATACCGGGGCGTCGACAAAACCGGCGCCTGCTTTCTGCAGACTCCCGGCGACCCGGCTGGCAGTTGCGGGACTCACCGTCGAGGTGTCGACGAGCACCGAACCGGTTTTTACCCCCGGCAGCAACTGCTCTACCACGTCCAGCAAATCCTGGTCGGCCGAAACGCAGGTCAGGATGACATTACAGTTGGCTGCCAACTGTTCAGGCCCGCTGGCCACGCTTGCACCGGTTTCTTTTGCCAGTACCTCGGCCCTGTCTGTGGTGCGATTCCACAACATTCGCAGCAACCCGGCTTGCGCCAGGTGCCGCGCCATTGGTGCGCCCATGGCACCGAGGCCAATCACCCCCGCCCTGATCATCTCATCCATGGTTTTTACAGGGCGTCATCGCCTTCCTCCCCGGTTCTGATGCGTATCGCCTGTTGCAGGTCGTGCACAAAAATCTTGCCGTCGCCGATTCGTCCCGACGCCGCTGCGCCGCAAATGGCTTCAATCACGGCCTCGGCGCGGTCATCGGACACCGCAATTTCCAGTCGCAGTTTGGGCAGGAAATCAACCACGTACTCGGCACCACGGTAAAGTTCGGTATGGCCTTTCTGGCGGCCAAAGCCACGCACCTCTGTCACGGTCATACCCTGCACACCCACCTCGCCAAGCGCATCACGTACATCGTCGAGCTTGAACGGTTTGATAATCGCGATAATCATTTTCATAGTGGTATTCCCCATGCAGCAGAGATACGACTTTATCGCCACTGAATCCACACCGCAAGCACAGCTTCCTGCCACCATTGCCAAGCCGCGAACAATTGGAAAATGACTGGCTGTGATAGCGGTATTTGTGACCGCGAATTGAACTGACTGTCATACGCCTGAGGGTACGCAACGATGATGCGAAAGAAATCAAAGTCCAATTACCTACAGGCATATCAGACCACGGCCCATGCATCTGCGGGCCCCTGCGCAGAGAATCAGCAAAGGTTGAATCAGATACCGTTCCATACTGGGCCGGGTCGGGGGTAGGTGGTGGGATTATCGCTGGTACACAGCCGCGGTTGTGCGGGCGTGGAGGCGCCGCTGATCACGGTGGAGGTGCACCTGTCGGGCGGTCTGCCGAGCATGCATCTCGTCGGTCTGCCAGAAACCGCCGTCAGGGAATCCAAGGACCGGGTCCGGTCCGCGCTGATCAATTCCGGTTTCAAGTGGCCGCAGTGCCGGATCACCATCTCGCTCGCCCCCGCTGAACTGCCCAAAGAAGGCGGTGGTTTCGACCTGCCCATCGCGCTGGGCATACTCGCAGCCTCTGACCAGATACCGGATGTGGTTTTCGCTAATTGCGAGTTTCTTGGCGAACTCTCACTGAACGGGGAACTGCGCCCGGTCCGGGGCGCCCTGCCCGCCGCCATTCGCGCCCGCGACGCCAAACGGACTTTGATTGTTCCAGCCTGCAATTCTGCCGAGGCAGCGCTTGCAAAGGGGGGTAATAAGTACAGTGGAACGACATTGCTCGAGATCGCAAACTGGGTAAAGAGCGGTCAACAACTGCGCAGATGCGAGGCCGGGGAAATGGGTGAGCCACCCATGCTGCCCGACCTTCGCGATGTGATCGGACTGCCAGGTCCAAAGCGCGCGCTGGAAGTTGCCGCGGCAGGCGGCCATCACCTTTTGTTAGCCGGTCCGCCCGGAACAGGTAAAACTTTGCTGGCATCGAGATTGCCCGGAATTTTGCCGCCCATGACGGAAGCGGAATCGCTCGAGGTCGCGGCCCTTGCTTCGGTCAGCCACGCAGGTCTGGACCATCGCAAGTGGGGCCAGCGGCCGTTCCGGACACCCCACCATTCCTGCAGCAGCGCGGCGCTTGCAGGTGGCGGGGCGCACCCCATGCCCGGTGAAATATCGCTCGCGCACAACGGCGTATTGTTTCTCGATGAACTGCCGGAGTTCGGCAGGCACACGCTGGAAATACTCCGCGAACCGATCGAGTCGGGCTGCATCGTCATAGCAAGGGCGGCCAGGCATGCGACCTTCCCGGCGCGTTTTCAGCTGGTCGCGGCAATGAACCCCTGTCCCTGCGGCCTCTCGGGTGACGACAGCGGCCGTTGTATGTGCAGCGGTGAGCAGATTCAGCGCTACCGCAGCAGGGTCTCCGGCCCGCTGCTCGACCGCATCGATATCCAGGTTGAAGTGCTGCGTCCTAAAACCTCGATCCTGAGCACGCCCACGGGCAATATCGAAACCTCAAAGGAGGTCCGTGAGCGCGTCATCACATCACGCTGGATACAAATGAAACGCGCCGGCAAACCCAATGCACTGCTGACCAACGGCGAATTGAAACAGTTCTGTCATATCGAAGGCAACACACTGCAGTTGCTGGAACACGCAGCCGAACGACTCTACCTGTCGCCACGCGCCTGTCACCGCATACTGAAGGTCGCGCGGACGATTGCCGACCTGGACCGGTCAAACCAGATCAACGCCGGTCACCTGGCCGAAGCCATAGCATTCAGACGGCTGGGGCTGCCCATGGATGGTAAATAAAGGGATTTTTCATTCCGAGGCCACCATGATTCTTGCAGCGACCGTCAGTAGTGATAAGCTGTACTTCCGCGACCATCCCGACAGAGGAATCAGCAAAATCTTGGCAACAGGCAACCGGCATATTCTCAGGACCCTGATCGTGGATGACGAGTCGCTGGCGCGTCGCGGCCTCGCACATCGTCTGAAGAATATTCCCGATATCGAAATTGTCGGCCAGGCCCAGAACGGCCGTGAGGCACTCAAGCTCATCAGGGAACAATCACCTGACCTGGTGTTCCTGGACATACAGATGCCGGGTATCAATGGTTTCGAAGTGGTCAGGCAACTCGACGTCGAGACCATGCCGATCATCCTGTTCCTGACCGCCTATGACGAGTATGCCGTGCAGGCTTTCGAGGTCAACGCGCTCGATTACATCCTCAAGCCCATAGACGAGGACCGCCTGAACCAGGTGCTTGAAAAGGTCCGCGCCAACTTCAGCCAAAAACGCGCACTCAGGCAAAAGCGCCAGTTGCTGGAACTCGTCAGCCGGATCAGTGGTGAAACGATCAGCAGTTTTGCGGAGCTGGAAGAGAAAAGCGTGGCAGGTCTGGCACCCAAGGAACCTTCCCGTCTCGCCATCAGGGACGGCAGCAAAACCACCTGGGTGAACCAGGACGATATCGAGTGGATAGACGCCGCCGGCGACTACATGTGCGTGCGGGCGCAGGGCACCACCTACATCATGCGCAAGACGATGAAAGAGCTGGAAAAGGAACTGGATGACAGCATCCTGCAGCGCATCCACCGCTCGACCATCATCAATGTCAGGCTGGTGAAGGAGATGGAATCGCACATCAATGGTGAATATTTTCTGACGCTCAGCTCCGGTCATCGCGTCAAGCTGTCCAGGACCTACAAGGACAAACTGAAACTTTTCAGATAACCCAACGGCAGACAGCTGCAACGTCTCCGCTCCTGCCTACGGCAATCCCGTTAATATTTGCAACGCGCCCGTGTTGCCCGACTCGCAAATTCGCTTTATCCCTTTAACTGAACCATCCGACGCAGACCATGACCAGGGACACAACCATCCGTTCATACCTTTGTCCAAAATGCCGACCGTGGCGACATGGTTTATCCGTTGATGAGTTGTTTTGTAACGTATTGGAGTTTTCAGGCGTCATAGGTACCGAACAAGCAAAGCCGGGAAATTTTCTCCCTGATCATCGTCT
>Ga0105096_10000747_pt1 | contig 12285 bp, 7 predicted proteins | sample PPLLak3cmMay2015_FD_87036 | JGI IMG/M metagenome (GOLD analysis project Ga0105096, IMG submission 87036) | Freshwater sediment microbial communities from Prairie Pothole Lake near Jamestown, North Dakota, USA - PPLs Lake P7 Core (1) Depth... | ecosystem: Environmental > Aquatic > Freshwater >... | reverse complement strand
CAGCAGCGCACGCAGATCACGCTGGCCGAACTGCTGGCCGGCCGGCCTCTGCAGCAGGGCCTGGCCGAACTGGTCGCCTACCTCAGCCTGGCAGCAGAACCTGGCAAGGCGGTGATCGACGACAGCGTGCAGGAGCAGGTGACGTGGTGCTCGCGCAGCGGGCAGCACAAGAGCGCAAGCCTGCCGCGCGTGATATTCACCCAGTGAGCACGATGACCGACGAAGCTCTGCACCCCGCCAGCCCTGCGGCCGACTTGTCCACGGTGCTGATCCCGCTGCTCAAGGGCGTGACCTACCGCGCCGACGATGCCGCGCACTGGAGCGCGCTGCTGCAGCTGCAAGGCCGTGTGCGCGACCACGTGGCGGTGCTGGGGCTGGAACTGATGTGCGACGAGGCCGAGGGCTACGCCTTCCTGCGCTCGCGCGCGGTGCCCGACGACGACCCCGCGGCCAGGCTGCCGCGCCTGGTGGCACGCCGGCCGCTGTCCTTCCCGGTGAGCCTGCTGCTGGCGCTGCTGCGCAAGAAGCTGGCCGAGTTCGATGCGGGTGGCGGCGACACGCGCTTGATCCTGTCGCGCGAGCAGGTGGCCGAGTTGTTGCGCGTGTTCATGCCCGAAGGCAGCAACGAGGCGCGGCTGATCGACCAGGTGGACACGCAGTTGAACAAGGTCGTCGAACTCGGCTTCGTGCGTCGACTGCGCGGGCAGGACGGCATGTTCGAGGTGCAACGCATCCTCAAGGCCTTTGTCGATGCGCAGTGGCTGGGGGAGTTCGAGGTGCGGCTGGCGGCGTACCGGGCACAGTTGCAGGGCAGGGCAGAGGCATCCGATGAAGAGTGAGTCGCTGCCGCTGGACTTCACGGCCGACGAAAGCCTGTCGGGCTTTCGCCTGCAGCGGCTGGAGGTCTTCAACTGGGGCACCTTCGACGGCCGCGTCTGGACGTTGCGCGCCGATGGCCGCAACGCCTTGCTGACGGGCGACATCGGCTCGGGCAAGTCGACACTGGTGGACGCCGTGACCACGCTGCTGGTGCCCGCCCACCGCGTGGCCTACAACAAGGCGGCCGGCGCGGATGCGCGCGAACGCACGCTGCGCAGCTACGTGCTGGGCCACTACAAGGCGGCGCGCACCGATCTCGGCGGCGCCGGTCGGCCGGTGGCCTTGCGCGGACCGAACAGCTACTCGGTGATCCTGGCCGTGTTCCACAACGCCGGCTACGACCAGACGGTGACGCTGGCACAGGTGTTCTGGTTGAAGGATCCCGCCGGCCAGCCGCTGCGGCTGTACGCGGTGGCCGATAAGGCATTGAGCATAGCCGGTGACTTCGCCGACTTCGGCACCGACATCGTCAAGCTGCGCAAGCGCCTGTGCGCCGGCGGCGTGGTGGTCGAGGACAGTTTCCCGCCCTATGGCGCGCTGTTCCGCCGCCACTTCGGCATCCACAACGAGCAGGCGCTGGAGCTGTTCCACCAGACGGTATCGATGAAGTCGGTGGGCAACCTGACCGACTTCGTGCGCAGCCATATGCTCGAGCCCTTCGACGTGGCGCCTCGACTGGCAGCGCTGATCGCGCACTTCGACGACCTGAACCGCGCGCACGAAGCAGTGCTGAAGGCGCAGCGGCAGGTGGCGCTGCTGCAGCCGCTGGTGGCCGACGGCGAGCGCCATGCAGAGCTGGCGGCGGCTATCGAAGGGCAGCGCGCCGCGCGCGAGGCGCTGCAGGCGTTCTTCGCTGTTCATAAGGCTGAGCTGCTGGACCAGCGCCTTCAGCATCTGGCTGAAGAGCGGGCGCGGCATGACAACCACATTGAGCGCCTGACCACGCAGCAGCGCGAACAGCAGACGCAGGAGCGCGAATTGCGCCGCGCCATCGCCGACAGCGGTGGCGACCGCCTCGAACGCCTGGCGTTGGAGATCACGCGCAAGGAAGCCGAGAAGCAGCGCCGCGCTGACAAGGCCGCGCGCTACGACCAACTGCGCCAGGTCCTGGGCCTGCTGGCATTGCACCAGGCCGAGGACTTCCTGGCCCAGCGCGCCTTGTGTCCGCCCTTGCGTGAGGCTGCTGCCCAGCGCGAGGCCGACCTGCAGAACGAGCTGAATGAACTGGGCGTCGCCTTTGCGCAAGGGCGTCGGGAGCACGCCGAGCTGACGTCGGAGGTGGCCAGCCTGAAAGCGCGCCGCAGCAACATCGACGCCCAGCAAGTGACGCTGCGCGCTGCCCTGTGCGAGACGCTGAGGCTGGACGAAGCCGTCATGCCCTATGCCGGCGAGTTGGTCCAGGTACGCGACGACGAGCGCGACTGGGAAGGCGCAGCCGAGCGGCTGCTGCGCAGCTTCGGGCTGTCCTTGCTGGTGCCCGACGCGCACTACGCCGCCGTCAGCGAATGGGTTGATCGCACGCAACTCAAGGGCCGCCTGGTCTACTTCCGCGTCCGGCCGGCCAAGAAGGATCTGCGCGGCGAGCTGACTTCGCTGCATCCCGACTCGATGGCGCGCAAGCTCGCCATCAAACCTGATTCACCCTTCTACCCATGGCTGGAACGGGAACTGGCGCACCGCTTCGACCTGGCCTGCTGCACCAGCCAGGATCAGTTCCGCCGCGAGGCCCGTGCCATCACGCGCGCCGGCCAGATCAAGGGCACCGGTGAACGCCACGAGAAAGACGACCGCCACCGCATCGACGACCGCAGCCGCTACGTGCTGGGCTGGAGCAACCAGGCCAAGATCGCGGCGCTGGAGTCCAAGGCCAAGGTGCTTCAGGCACGCCTGGCTGAAGCTGGGCAGCGCATCGCCACACTGCAGAAGGAACAGCAGCAGGTGCGGGAACGGCTGCAGGCACTGGACAAGCTGGAGGAGTACCGCGACTGGGCCGAGCTCGATTGGCGCAGCAGTACCGCCGAGCTGGCCGCGCTGCAGGAGGAGAAGCAACGTCTGGAGGCGGCCTCCGACGTGCTCAAGGCGCTGGCCGAGCAGTTGCGCTCGCTGGAAGCCGTGCTTGCGGAAACAGCCACCCGGCTGAAGGCGCGAGAAACCGAGCAGGCGCGCACGTCGTTGAAGCAGGAACAGGCGCTGGCCCTGCGCGCGGCCACCCAGCAGCGGCTGGATGCACCGGACTTCTCAGCCCATGCCCACCACTTCGCGCTGATCGAAGGCTGGCGCGCCGAGGCCCTGGGCGAGCACACCCTCAGCATCGAAGCCTGTGACGGCCGCGAGCAGGACATGCGCCGTTGGCTGCAGGAACGCATCGACGCCGACGACAAGAAACTGGCGCGTCTGACCGAGAAGATCGTTCGCGCGATGACCGAGTACAAGGAAGCCTTCAAGCTCGACACGCAAGACGTCGACGCCAGCGTGGCCGCCGGGCCCGAGTACCGCGCCATGCTGGCGCAGCTGCAGGCCGACGACCTGCCACGCTTCGTGGCGCGTTTCAAGGAACTGCTCAACGAGAACACCATTCGTGAGGTGGCGCACTTCCAGTCGCAACTGCACCGCGAGCGCGAGACCATCAAGGAGCGTGTCGCGCGCATCAACGAGTCGCTGACGCAGATCGACTACAACCCGGGCCGTTTCATCGCGCTGGAAGCGCAAGCTGCTACCGATGCCGACGTGCGCGACTTCCAGACCGAACTGCGCGCCTGCACCGAGGGCAGCTTGACCGGTTCGGACGACGCGCAGTACTCCGAGGCCAAGTTCCTGCAGGTCAAGCACATCATCGAGCGCTTTCGCGGCCGCGAAGGCTCGGCCGAGGCCGACCGCCGCTGGGCGGCCAAGGTCACCGACGTGCGACAGTGGTTCGTGTTCGCTGCCAGCGAGCGCTGGCGCGAGGACGGCAGCGAGCACGAGCACTACGCCGACTCGGGCGGCAAGTCGGGCGGGCAGAAGGAGAAGCTGGCCTACACCATCCTGGCCGCCAGCCTGGCCTACCAGTTCGGCCTGGAGTGGGGCGCGGCGCGCTCGCGCTCGTTCCGCTTCGTCGTCATCGACGAGGCCTTCGGCCGAGGCTCGGACGAATCGGCCGAGTACGGCCTGTGCCTGTTCAAGCAGCTCAATTTGCAGCTGCTGATCGTCACGCCGCTGCAGAAGATCCACATCATCGAACCGTTCGTGGCCAGCGTCGGTTTCGTGCACAACGAGGACGGCAGTGCGTCGAAGCTGCGCAACCTGGCGATCGAGGACTACCGCGCCGAGCGCGATGCGTTGACGTGACGAAGGCCTGGACCACATCCGCCGAGTTGCGTGCACAGGTGATGCGGCGCTGGGACAGGGGCGAATTGCTGGGCGAACTGGCCGGCCCGCATGAGCTCTTCCCCCTGCGCCTGAGCTTGCGTGGCCCCACCTCGAGCGAACTATCCGAACGCTTTGACGAGGTGCGGGCCTGGGCTGCGGGGCTGCAGCAGGGCCTGGGTGCCGGCTGCAGACTGGTGATGCGCGAGGTGCGGCACCGTGTCATCGGCACCAACAGCCTGCCGGCGGAGGTCTGGATCGACACGCCGGAAGATGCGCTGCGCTTCCTCGGGAAGCTGCGTGAGGCACGGGCGTTCCAGGCGCTGCTGACCACCACCCGACAGCGAAAGCCGGCCTTGCTGCCGTGGCTGCAGACCGAGCCGCTGCGCGCGCTGGCCCTGGCCGATATCTGGCCGCAGTTGCTGGAGGTCGTGGCCTGGCTGCAAGCCCACCCACGCCCCGGCATCTACTTGCGCCAGGTGGACCTGCCGGGCATCCACAGCAAGTTCATCGAAGGTCAGCGCGGCGTACTGTCCGAACTGCTGGACCTGGCCCTGCCGCTGGACGCGGTTGACGCGACCGCCAGCGGCGCGTCGCAGTTCGCGCGACGCTACGGCTTTCGCGACAAGCCGCTGCGCGTGCGCCTGCGCTTCCTGGATCCTGAGCACCGGGCCTGGGTGAGCGGCGCCGATGCCGACTACACCCTTTTGCACGAGGCCTTTGCCGGGTTGGCGCCAGACGTACGGCGTGTGTTCATCACCGAGAACGAGATCAACTTCCTGACATTTCCGCCGGCCGCCGGCAGCCTGGTGGTGTTCGGCGCGGGCTATGGCTTCGATGCCCTGGCGCAGGCCGCCTGGCTGCGGCAGTGCGATCTGCGCTACTGGGGCGACATCGACACCCACGGCTTTGCCATCCTTGACCAATTGCGCGCACAGTTCCCGCACGCGCAGTCGTTCTTGATGGACCGCGACACCTTGCTCGAGCACCAGGCGCAATGGACGCTTGAGCCGCAACCGACACAGCGCGACCTGCCACGCCTGAACGAGGCCGAACGGCGGCTCTATGACGACCTGCGATGGGGTCGGCTGCGTAACGAACCGCTGCGGCTGGAGCAGGAGCGCATCGCCTTCGGCTGTGTCGAACGGGCCGTGGTTGCGGCGGTAACGGCGGTGCCCGTTTAGCTGCAGCTCTGCGGCAACAATGCCGCACCCGCCACCCCTGTCCGCCTCGCCATGTCCACAGCCCCTGTGCGCAACTCCAAGTCCGCAACGCGGCCCAAGACCCCCGCCGATCCCCGACTGTCACGCACACGGCGGCCAGACACCCTTGCGGTGGCCGACTGGCAAGCCGCCCTGCGCCGCCAGTTCGGGCGCGAGCAGCCCTTCGCCTTGCGCAATCTCGGCGCCGAGCCGGTGTTCTCCACCTTTCGCGTCGACAACCCCGACGGTGGCACGCACTACCAGGTCACCGTGCGTGGCCTGGAGCCGGGCAGCAACCAGTGCACCTGCTGGGACTACGCCACCAACCACTTGGGCACCTGCAAGCACATCGAGTTCACGCTGGCGCGGCTGCAGGCGCGCCGCGGTGGCAAGGCGGCTCTGGCCCGCGGTTTCGTGGCGGCGCACAGCGAGATTCGGCTCGACTACCTGGGTGCCCGTCAGTTGCGTCTCCATCCGGGCATGGCCTGCCCGCCGAAGTTTCTGAAGCAGGCGCGCCAGAGCTTCGATCAGGCGGCCGGCTGGGCGCTGCCGTGGAGCCGCCTGGACGAAGTCGGCACGCTGGCCCGTGCGGCACAGGCCGCCGGTCACGAATTGCGGGTGGGCGACGATGTCTGGGCCTTCATTGCCCAGGTGCGCGACGCCGAACAGCGCCAGCACACCCTCTCTCAGACCTACCCCAAAGGTGTTCATGACAAGGCGCTACACAAGCTGCTGAAGGCCCGCCTGTACCCCTACCAGGTCGAAGGTGCGCTGTTTGCCGCGCGTGCTGGCCGCGCCCTGCTGGGCGATGAGATGGGTCTGGGCAAGACGGTGCAGGCCATCGCCGCGGCCGAGTTGATGGCGCGCCACTTCGGCGTGCAACGTGTGCTGGTGGTGTGCCCCACCTCGCTGAAGCACCAGTGGAAGGCCGAGTTCACGCGCTTCGCCGACCGGCCTGCGCAGATCATCCATGGCCTGCGCCCACAGCGCCAGGCGCAGTACGCCGAAGATACCTTCTGCCGCATCGTCAACTACGAGATGCTGGCGCGTGATGCCGACCTCATCGATGCCTGGGCGCCGGAGCTCGTCATCGCCGACGAGGCGCAGCGCATCAAGAACTGGAACACGGTGGCGGCGCGTGCACTCAAGCGCATCGCCAGCCCGTATGCGCTGGTGCTGACGGGCACGCCGCTGGAGAACCGTCTCGAAGAGCTGATCTCCATCGTGCAGTTCGTCGACCAGCACCGGCTGGGCCCCACCTGGCGGATGCTGGATGAACACCAGCTGCGCGATGACGCCGGCCGTGTCATCGGCTACCGCGCACTCGACCGCATCCAGCAGACCCTCGCGCCGGTGATGCTGCGCCGGCGCAAGGCCGAGGTGCTGACCCAGTTGCCCGAGCGCGTGGACAGCCGCCTCTTCGTGCCCCTGACGCCGCAGCAGCGTGTGCACCACGACGAAAACGGCGCCATCGTCACGCGCATAGTGGCGCGCTGGCGCAAGACGGGCTACCTGTCTGACGTCGACCAGCGCCGGCTGCAGTGCGCGCTGCAGAACATGCGCATGGCCTGCAACAGCACCTTCCTGCTCGACCACGAAACCGACCACGGTCACAAGGCCGACGAACTGCTGACGCTGCTGGACGAATGGCTGGAGGACCCGGCGGGCAAGGTGGTGGTGTTCAGCCAGTGGCTGGGCACGCACGAGCTGATCCGCCGCCGCCTGGCCGGCCGGTCCTGGGGCCATGTGCTGTTCCACGGCGGCGTGCCTGGCGAGCAGCGTGGCGCGCTGGTCGAGCGATTCCACAACGATGCCGATTGCCGCATCTTCCTGAGCACCGATGCCGGCGGTGTCGGGCTGAACCTGCAGCATGCCGCGGCGCTGGTGGTCAACATGGACCTGCCGTGGAACCCGGCGGTGCTGGAGCAGCGCATCGGCCGCGTGCACCGCATGGGGCAGTCGCGCGGCGTGCAGGTCGTCAACCTGATCGGCCAGGGCAGCATCGAGGAGGGCATGCTGGGCGTGCTGGCCTTCAAGAAGAGCTTGTTCGCCGGCGTGCTGGACGGCGGTGCGAGCGAGGTCTTCCTGCAGGGCACACGTCTGGCCAGCTTCATGAAGAGCGTGGAACAGGTGGCCGGGGCGATGGGGGTGGACGAAGAGGCCGAGGAAGGCGGGCAGGGCGGCAAGGACCAGTCGCCGACAGGCACTCGGGGTGCGTCCGGCCCGCAGGATGCCCTGCTGTCGGAAGCGAACCTCGCGCCGACAACTGCGCCGGCCATTTCGCCAGAAGGCGCACCCCCACAGTCGGACGGGTCTGCAGATGGTGGCGGCAGCGACGACGTCGCCCTGCCCGACGACGGCACTGTGGCAGACCCCTGGGCCGATCTGCTTCAGGCTGGCGCAGCAATGCTCCAGGGTTTGGCCGCGCAGCGTCGGCCGGGAGCGGCACCGCTCATCCGCATCGAACGAGATCCCGAGTCGGGCCAACCCAGCCTGCGGATTCCGATGCCGGATCCGGCGTTGTTGCGACAGCTGGCGAAGGCGCTGGCGCCGTGGTTGAAGAGCTGAGCTGGGGGGCCTCGCGGTTGTCATCGCTGTCGCGGCGCACGGCGATAGGTGCCGAATCTGCTTTGGTGCGTGCCTGCCGCCCATCGTCCTTGGCGCTTGCGCGCTGCGCGCGCTCTATGTCACGGGCGCATGCGAGACGACACGCGGCGACTGCCGACGCAATCGAGCCGGCCTTGAGCTTGGCAACGGCTTTGTCATTCACTGTGCGCTTGCCGCCAATGATGTCGCCGACGATGGGCGCCAATTGCGGCGGGATGATGTACCCCGACGCGACGACATGGGCGAGATACTGCGGCTCCCCTCGGTCCCATGCCCAGATCGCCAGCCCATAGCGCCACCATGCGGTTAGGTACGCGCGCTCATCAGGCCACGGGTTCATTGCAGGTCGCGCAACACGCGATTGATGAGCTTCGCTTTGTGGCCGGTGGCGAGGTGGCTGTAGCGCCGCGTGACGTTCAGGTTTCTGTGTCCCAATACGTCGGCGATTTCGAGCAAGGTCGCGCCGCTTTGCGCCAAGTACGAAGCGCAGCTATGGCACAGATCGTGGAAGCGAAAGCGCTTGATCCCGGCTTGCTTCAGCGCCAGCGGCCACACGCCCGACTCCCATGCAAAGGCTTGATCAGGGCGGCGCTTCGATGAGAACACCAGCGCGCCCGGTGCGCCTTGAAACTTGCGAAACTCCGCCATGCGATTCGGCGTGAGCACCAGCGTTTTGCGGTCGCCGTTCTTGCCCCGCTCAATGCTCGCGGTGCCCGCTTCTACGTCCAATACTGTTCAGATAATTATTCGCCTGGCACAATCCGGATCCGGCCGAACGATGGGACGGAGCCCATGGCAAGAACGCGCAAGGCACTGCCTGCGAAGGTCGATGTCGCGCACCTGATCAGCACGGGGGTGTTGGCCAGCGTGTGTCCGCGGCCGCTGATCGACGAGGTGCTGGAGCAGACCGGACGCGCCAGCCAGCGCCATCGGGCGCTGCCGGCGCCGGCGGTCGTGTACTACGTGATGGCGCTGGCGCTGTGGCGTGAGGCGCCGCTGGAGGAAGTGCTGCGCGTGGTGTGCGAAGGTCTGCATTGGCTGGGCGGCGGGCAAGCCGAAGCGGTGCAGGCCAGCAAGTCGGCGATTTCGCAGGCGCGCACCCGCCTGGGCCCCGAGGTGATGCGCCGGCTGGCACACCGCGTGCTGCGCCCGCTGGCCGCGCCCGGGGCGCCCGGAGCCTGGTACCGCGGTCTGCGGGTCATGGCGCTGGACGGCAGCGGCATGGATGTTGCCGACGAGCGCGCCAACGCCGAGTTCTTCGGCTACCCCACGGCCACGCGCGGCCACAGTGCTTTCCCGCAGGCGCGCTTGCTCGGCCTGGTCGAGTGCGGCACGCACGCCATCGTGGCCGCGGACATCGCGCCGTATGCGCGCAGCGAGAAGGCGATGGCAGCCGAACAGCTGGCCGATTGGCTGCAGCAGGACATGCTGGTGCTGGCCGACCGCGGTTTCTACAGCTTCAAGCTCTGGCAAATCGCCTGCGGCAGCGGCGCCAAGCTGCTGTGGCGCGTGAACGCCACCCTCAAGCTACCCGCGCTGCAGATCCTGGCCGACGGGTCGCATCTGAGCACGATCTTCGACAGCGACGATCGCGCCCGGCAGCACGGGCACACGGTACGCGTCATCGAGTACGAGCTGCGCGACGGCGCCGTGCCGACCCAGGACGGCTACCGCCTGGTGACCAACCTGCTCGATCCGCAGCTTGCGCCGGGCGAGGAACTCGCGGCGCTGTATCACGAGCGCTGGGAAATCGAGGGCGTGTTCGACGAGTTCAAGACGCACCTGCGCACCGGCAGCACGGTGCTGCGCAGCAAGACCCCCGAGCTGGTGCAGCAGGAGCTGTGGGCGCTGCTGCTGGCGCACTTCGCGATCCGCCAGCTCATGGCGCAAGCGGCCTGGCCGCGCGCGCTGGACCCCGATCGGCTGAGCTTCGTGCACGCGCTGCGCGTGATCAAGCGCAAGATGCCGCAAGCTGCGGCCGTTCCCCCCTGAGCACATCGAAACTTGGCGCGCCGCGCTCCTGTCCGAGATCGCCCTCGGCCGCTGCGTCAGCAGCCGCGGACGCCTCAACCCGCGCGGCGTCAAGCGCAAGATGAGCAACTTCAACGTGCGGCACCGCGGCGGCGAACTTCATCGACGCCATCAACCGAGGCCAGTCCTTCGTATCTGAACAGTATTGAGCCTAGATGTACACCCTCAGTACCAACTGAACGGTCTGCTTCTGCGGCACCGCGTAGTACACCGTGCCCGACGAACCCGCATACGACAGCCACTGCAGCGCAAGCTGCGCCCGCTCCCACGTGTAGCGCCCTTCCAGCCAGAAGGCCCGGCTGGCGGTCTGCATGTCCTGCCGCAGGAAGCCCGACAGGTCGAACTTGCGCACCAGCGCGTCCTGCCAGCGTGCATACATGAACCACTGGCTGCGCGTCGGCAGGTCCTGCAGCGCCTGCGCGGCGGCCAGCACCTGCTGCTGTGCCGGCAGCGGCAGCAGGCTCCACTGGTCGCCGTTGGGCGCGGCGCTGTTGTATTCGGCCTCGACGCTCAGGCTCAGGTTGAAGGCGGTGGTGTAGGTCAGCCCGGCCGCGGCGCGCTGCTGGCTGCTGTTCAGCTCGGGCTGGGCCAGGGCCTGCGACACCAGCGAAGTGCCCTTGCCCGCCGAGAACTCGCCATAGGCCACCACCGCGTCGCCCAGCAGCGCCGATACATTCAGGCCCACCTGCACCGGGTCGTCGTTGCCGCCATAGACGAGCAGTTGCGGCGTGAAGTGGTCGCTCACCTTGTAGCTGCCGGCGACCAGGAAGCGGTTGCTCGGGTTGGTGGCGCCGGCGTTCAGTGCGAAGGTGGCCGTATCCGCCGACCGGGCCAGCCGGGGCGAGAAGGTGGCCGTCAGCGAAGCCCTGTCCCACAACTGCTGCGCCTGCAGCACCACCGTGCCCTGCCGGTTCTCGCGCAGCACGGCCGGGTCGGGGTCGACCACGGCGCGCAAGGCGTTGGCCTTGAACCAGTCGGTGGGGTTGAAGCCCATCGCGGCGCCGTTGCGCACGTTGACGCGGCCCAGGTCGAAGATCTGGTCGTCGGTGCGGCTCCAGCTGACGAAGGCCTCGCGCAGCGTGTTGACGTTGTCGCCCTCCGGCACGCCGTCGCTGTCGATGCCGTCCAGCCGGTCGGAGAACACCAGGCGCCACTGCGGCGCGATGCGGTCGTCGTAGCGGAAATCGATCGAGCCGCGGTACAGGCTCACTTTGTCGTCGTTGGCGCGAAGCCGGCCCTGGCCGACGGCGCCTTCCAGGAACAGGCGCCACGGGCGGGTGGGCTGCGCGGCCGCCTCGGGGGCCTTGTCGGCCAGCGACAGCGCGTCCAGGTCGTCCGGCGGGCCGGCCGGCGCATCGGTGGCCGCCTGCGCCGGCAGCAGGCTGCCCAGCGCCGCGGCCAGCGCCGCCAAGGTCGTTCTTCTCATGATCACCCCGGTTTGAATCGCGGAAGGTAGTCGCGCTGTAGCCAGGCGTCGGGCACGTCGCGCCAGGCGTAGTCGCTGTAGCGCAGCACGGTCACCCAGGCCGGGTCGAGCCCGTCGATGATGACCACCTCGGTCGGCCGCTCGCGGCCCAGATGCGGCTGGTACTTGCGGTAGTAGGCGGTCTTCAGCAGGTGCCCGCTCTCGGAGAAGAAGCGCGCCTTCAGCGGCCGCGACGACGCGACGTCGACCCACATCTCCACGCGGTGGTAGGTGACGTCGGGCGACACCGCCGAGAGCCCCAGCTTGTAGGCGCGGCGCATTACGCGCTCGCCGTCGGCCGTGTCCTCCTCGGCCAGCAGCTCGGCCTTGTAGTCCTTGGCCAGGTTGACGGTGACCACGTCGCCGTTGGAAGCCTGCCCCAGCAGGCGCTGCTGCGGCGACAGGCGGATGCTGGCCTGGCTGGCCGGGTCGTAGAACCAGAGGTCGTTGCCGCTCTTCAGCATCAGCTTGTCGACGTCGCGCTGCGGCGCCACGAAGCGGATCAAGCTGCGGTATTGGCCGCTGGCCGGGTCAGCTTTCGAGAGCACGGACAAGGTGTTCTCGTCGCTCTGCTTGGCGTTGCGGAACTCCAGCAGTCGAACGGTGACGGCAAAGGGCCGGGACGGATTGCGGACCTCGTCGCTGGCCGCCAGGATCGCCTGGGCGTCTGGGCTGGCGCGTGCCGGAAGCGGCGCGCCAAGCAACAGGGCCCCGGCAAGCAGGCCCCCCATGCAGCAGCGGCGGTCCATCAAGAGT
>Ga0105096_10000742_pt1 | contig 12315 bp, 10 predicted proteins | sample PPLLak3cmMay2015_FD_87036 | JGI IMG/M metagenome (GOLD analysis project Ga0105096, IMG submission 87036) | Freshwater sediment microbial communities from Prairie Pothole Lake near Jamestown, North Dakota, USA - PPLs Lake P7 Core (1) Depth... | ecosystem: Environmental > Aquatic > Freshwater >... | reverse complement strand
GTCGCCCTCGACCAGGAACAGCTCGGTCCGGCTGGCGTCCTCCACGGAGCAATCGGCCAACTTGCCGGGCAGGCCAACGCCGTCGAGCACGCCCTTGCGCCGGGTCATTTCGCGCGCGCGGCGAGCGGCTTCGCGGGCACGCGACGCCTCGACGATCTTGCCGCAGATCATCTTGGCATCAAGCGGGCGTTCGAGCAGGAAGTCGTTGAGTTTCTGGGCAACCACTTCCTCGACCGCGGGGCGCGCTTCAGAAGAAACCAGCTTCATCTTGGTCTGCGATGCGAACTTGGGGTCAGGCATCTTGATCGAAAGCACGCAAGCCAGGCCTTCGCGCATGTCGTCGCCGGAAATGTCGACCTTCGCCTTCTTGGCGATCTCGTTTTCGTCAATGTACTTGTTGATGACACGTGTCATCGCGGCACGCAGGCCGGTCAGGTGGGTACCGCCGTCCGACTGCGGGATGTTGTTGGTGAAGCAGAGCACCTGTTCCTGGTACGAATCGTTCCACTGCATCGCCACTTCGACGCCGATGATGATGCCGGTGTCGCTGGCCCCCTGGCCAACCTTGGCCTCACCGGCCGAGTAGAAGATATTCGGGTGCAGGACCGACTTGCTCCGGTTGATGTACTCGACGAAGCTCCTGACCCCGCCGGCAAAGGCAAACTCCTCCTCCTTGGCAATACGCTGGTCGATCAGGCGGATGCGCACGCCGTTGTTTAGAAAGGATAGTTCGCGCAAACGCTTGGCGAGGATTTCATAGTGAAATTCGAGGTTGCCGAAGATCTCTCCGTCAGCCAGGAAGTGCACCTCGGTGCCGCGCTTTTCGGTACTGCCGAGGACCTTGAGCGGCGAGACTTCGAAACCGTCGCGGTGTTCGATGACGCGGTCGACCGGCACACCGCGCTCGAATTCCATGAAATGCTTCCCGCCCTCGCGGCGAATCGTCAGACGCAGCCATTGCGACAGCGCGTTGACACACGAAACGCCGACGCCATGCAGGCCACCGGACACCTTGTAGGAATTCTGGTTGAATTTTCCACCGGCGTGCAATTCGGTCAGCGCGATTTCCGCCGCCGAGCGCTTCGGCTCGTGCTTGTCGTCCATCTTGACGCCGGTGGGTATGCCACGGCCGTTGTCGATGACGCTGATCGAGTTGTCGGTATGGATGGTAACGATGATGTCGTCGCAATGTCCGGCCAGCGCCTCGTCGATCGAATTGTCGACAACCTCGAAAACGAGGTGGTGAAGCCCGGTACCGTCGGAGGTATCGCCGATGTACATGCCCGGACGCTTCCTTACGGCCTCCAGTCCTTCAAGGATCTGGATGCTGGATTCGCCGTAGGCCGGCCCGCTGTCTTCTGGGTTGATCATTTTCTTGGCTCTTCGCTCATTGTCGCTGCTCTGCGTGAAACTGAAAAAGGCCTGCCCAAGCGGGCAGGCCTGCCTGATATTGTCGGTGTCAGCCGCTCAGATGCGCATTGGCATGACGACGTACTTGAAGCGCTCGTTGCCCGGCAAGGTGATCAGCGCACTGGAATTGGCATCGTTGAAACTCCACTGGATCTCTTCGTTCTGAACGTTGTTGAGGACATCAAGGAGATAGCCGACGTTGAAACCGACGTCGATCGGATCACCTTGATAAGCAACCTCGATTTCTTCCTGCGCCTCTTCCTGCTCAGCGTTGGCAGCAATCAACCTGAGCATGTCGTCGCCAAGAACGACACGCACGCCACGGAATTTTTCGTTGGTCAAGATTGCCGCCCGGTTCAGCGCCTGGGTCAGCAACTGGCGACCGACCGTCATGTGATTGCGCAGACTGGCTGGGACGACACGCTCGTAATCCGGAAACTTGCCGTCGATCAGTTTCGAAACAAGAACCACCGAACCGAACGAGAAGCGTACCTGGTTCGGAGCCAGCGTGACATGCAGCAGATCGTCGCTGTCGACCAGCAGCCGGTTGAGTTCAAGCACTGTCTTGCGCGGCAGGATCATCTCCTGGCGCGGCAATTCTGCCTCGATCGCGACGCTGGCAAACGCCAGCCGATGCCCATCGGTCGCCACGGCACGCAGTTCGGTGCCTTCGACAAGGAGCAGCAGGCCGTTCAGGTAATAGCGGACATCCTGCGCCGCCATGCCGAATTGCGTCTTGCCGAGCAACTGGCGAAAGGCCCTTTGCGAAATGCTGAACTGCCTGGTATCACCCTCGGCCAGTGTCATGCGCGGAAAATCGTCGGCCGGCAGTGTCTGCAAACTGAAACGGCTCTTGCCGGAACGCACCTGCAGGCGCTTGTCTTCGAGAATCAGGCTGACTTCGCTGCCGTCGGGCAGTGAGCGCAGGATTTCCTGCAACTTGCGGGCGCCGACCGTCAGCGCCCCGTTGTCTTCGCCACCGGCGATCTCGGTCGTCGTGGTGATCTGTATTTCGATGTCCGTAGCCAGCAGCGTCAGCCTGTCCCCCTTCTTTTCGAGCAGAACGTTCGAGAGGATGGGCAGCGTATGACGCCGTTCGACAATTCCGGACACCGACTGCAACGGAGCAAGAAGCGTGTCCCTCAGGGCTTTGATAAGAACCATAAATTAAATTCCTTTAAAGACTATATCCGCAACAACTCTGTGGATAAACAAAATTTCTTTCTTCTTTTCAATTACTTCTGCTGTCTTCATGGCTGTCCGGAAAGTACTTGGAAGCCTGTGGATGAATTCTTGACAATTTTCCCACAAAGGACAAATCGCGGGTTAAGTCACATTTCTCCCACAGCTTTTCCACAGCCTTATAAACACCCTTCATCCTTTCAGCACCTGCAGCAGAACATGCAAGTCATGGTTGAGTTCGCTGTCCTTGGCGCGCAGTGAATCGATGTTCCTGACCGCATGGATTACCGTCGTGTGGTCACGGCCGCCGAAAGCATCGCCGATCTCCGGGAAGCTGTGCGACGTGACTTCGCGGCATAGCCACATGGCGACCTGGCGCGGCCGGGCAATAGCGCGCGTGCGCTTCCTCGAAAACAGTTCGGCGACCTTGATCTTGTAGAAATCGCAAACTGTCTTCTGGATATTGTCCATGCCAACGTTGCGCACCGAGCCGATGAGGTCTTTCAATGCTTCCTTGGCCAGGTCGAGCGCAATGACACGGCCGTGGAACGACGAATAGGCGAGCACCTTCTTCAGCGCCCCCTCAAGTTCGCGAACATTTGAGCGCAGATGCTTGGCTATGAAGAAGGCGACCTCGTTGTCGAGTTGCAGGTTCTCGGCCTCGGCCTTCTTCTTAAGGATGGCGACGCGCATCTCCAGTTCGGGCGGTTCTATCTGCACCGTCAGACCCCAGTCGAAACGGGTCACCAATCGGTCGTCGAGGCCGTTGATGTCCTTCGGATAGGTGTCGCAGGTGATGATGATCTGCTTGCGCGCCTCGATCAGCGCGTTGAACAGGAAGAAGAATTCCTCCTGCGAGCGGTTCTTGCCATTGAAGAACTGCACGTCGTCGAGCAGCAGCACGTCAAGCGAGCGGTACATGCGCTTGAAGGTGTCGAATGATTTTTGCTGGTAGGCGCGCACCACGTCGGAGTAATAGTCTTCCGCATGCACATAGCGCACCACCTTCTCTGGTGTTTCCGCAATGATGCAGTTGCCGATTGCGTGGATCAGGTGGGTCTTGCCCAGCCCGGCACCACCGTAGATGAACAGTGGGTTATAAGCGCCGCCAGGATCGCCGGCGACCTGCATGCCGGCGGCACGGGCAAGGTCGTTGGCCTTGCCGACAACCAGGTTGTCAAAGGTGAAGGTCGAAAAGAGACGTGACTTCTCATAGCCGGGATTCACCACCCGGACCTTTTCCCTTGCTGCGGTCCTGCTCGTCTGCGTTGGGCCGGGAGCCGGTTCACCCTCAGTTTCAGGACGGCTGGATCCGCGCTTGCTGCCATCGATTACCAGCGCGATGCTGACCGGTAGTTGGAAGAAGGTACGGCTGTAGTCCTCGATGCGGGTCAGGTAGCGGTCACGGACCCACTTCTGGATGAAGGTGTTGGGCGCGAGGAGACGCAAGCCGTCACTGGGCTGATTTTCCCCTTCCAGCCTCAGCGGTTTGATCCAGGTGTTGAACTGCTGGGCAGGCAACTCCTGTTCGAAACGCTGCAGACAGGATTCCCAGAAACCAGTCATCGCTAAAGACACTCCCCCGCGCAGGCGGAAACAGACCCTGCATGAACATCAGGTTATTGATTTATATTATTATTTATCATGTTGGCCAGGAGCTTGCAGGCTCTCGGCAAGTCAGCGATTCTACCCTTGCCGGGGCAAGTTATCCACAGGTTTCGCAAATAATTGACCTTGACAGCGCTCCCGTAAACACGGTGTAATTGCACGTTTTTCTCCGCACATCAAGGAATCAGAAAATGAAACGCACGTATCAACCGTCAGTCGTGCGCCGCAAGCGCGGTCATGGCTTCCTGGTCCGTATGCGTACCAAGGGTGGCCGTGCCGTCATTGCCGCACGTCGCGCCAAGGGCCGCAAGCGTCTGGCTGCCTGACCTCCGGGCTTTCGGCGGAGTGGATCAGGCCTTCGCCAGACGTTACCGCCTGACAAGAACGGATGAATTTTCATCCGTTTTTGGTTTCAGGAGGGCAATTCGCGGCAGCTTGCTGATCATGCATTACCAGCCGCGGGCGACCGGTTTGCCTGATGCCCGCCTGGGCATGGTGATCGGCAAGAAACTGCTGAAAAGGGCGGTCGACCGCAATCGGGCGAGGCGCGTGATCCGCGAACAGTTCCGTCGCCAGCGGTCGCAACTTCCCGCTTGCGACCTGATTGTCCGGCTGGCGGCAAAGCCGGATCCGTTCGACGGGAAGTTGCTGGCTGCCGACCTGTTGTCGCTCCTGGTGCGGCTGCAACGCCAGTGGCGCCCGCGGGAGGGGCAATGAAGCGAATGCTGCTGGTCCTGATCCGTGGCTATCAGTATGCGATCAGCCCGCTGTTGGGGCGAAATTGCCGTTATCTGCCGACCTGTTCGGAATATACGGCGGAGGCGGTAACGAAATACGGTGCCATCAAGGGTGGCTGGCTAGGCGTCAAGCGCGTCTGCCGCTGTCACCCGTGGCATCCGGGCGGGTATGATCCGGTACCCTGACTTGAAAATGCTTGATTACGTAGGTCGTCAATGGACACTCGTCGCCTGATTCTGATTCTGATCTTCACTTTCTCCAGCTTCATGCTGTGGGAGAACTGGCAGAAGTACAATGCGCCGAAGCCGCCGGTCGTTGCCGCAACGGGAGACGCGGCTGCAAGCGCCGCACCGAAGCCTTCCAGCGCCCTGCAGGCAGCTTCCCCGGCCGGCAGTACGCCCGTGCCGGTGGATGCGGCACCCGGCGGTGAAACCTTCACGGTCCGCACCGACCTGGTGGAGGCGACAATTTCCGCCAAGGGCGGTGACATCGTCCGCCTCGAACTGTTCAAGTACAAGGAACACGAAGACAAGCAAAAGAACTTCGTCCTGTTCGATGCCAAGCACCACTACTTCGCCCAGAGCGGACTGATCGGCGAGGGACTGCCGACGCATCGCTCGACCTTCCGCCGCGTCCCCGGCGCGAACGAGTTGGCCGACGGCGCCGACGAACTTCAGGTCCGCCTGGAGGCCGATGGCGCCAACGGCAGCAAGGTCGCCAAGATCCTGACCTTCCACCGCAACTCCTATGTCATCGACGTCACCTGGGAAATCACCAACAATGGCGAGAAGGCGATCATTCCGCATGCCTATTTCCAGATACAGCGCGACGGTGAAGCGCCGGCGGGCGAATCGGCGATGATGATGACCTTCACCGGCCCGGCTGTTTATACCGATGAAGGCAAGTACCAGAAGCTGGATTTCAAAGACATCGCCTCGAACAGCGCCAAGTTCGTCAAGGCGGCCGACAACGGCTGGCTGGCCATGGTTCAGCACTATTTTGTCGCCGCCTTCGTGCCGACGGAAAAGACGCCGCGCGAGTTCTACATGCGCAAGGTGGAGAACGCCAATGCCTACCAGGCTGGTGTCATCGTGCCGGTGGCCGAAGTCGCGCCGGGCGCCAGCGTTAGCACCAAGGTCTCGCTGTTCGCTGGTCCGCAGGAGCAGGCGGCACTCAAGCAACTGGCTACCGGCCTCGACCTGGTCGTCGACTACGGCTGGCTGACCCTGGTCGCCGCGCCGATCTTCTGGGCACTGGAGGCGATCTACAAGCTGGTCGGCAACTGGGGCTGGGCGATCGTCGTTCTTACCATCATCATCAAGGCCATTTTCTACCCGCTATCCGCCGCCTCCTACAAGTCGATGGCCAAGATGAAGATGCTGACGCCGCGCCTGATGCAGCTCAAGGAGCGCTACGCCGACGACAAGCAGCGCCTGAATCAGGAAATGATGAAGATGTACCAGACCGAGAAGGTCAATCCGCTTGGCGGCTGCCTGCCGATCCTGGTCCAGATACCGGTCTTCATCGCCCTCTACTGGGTGTTGCTCGGCGCCGTCGAAATGCGCGATGCACCGTGGATCCTGTGGATCAAGGACCTTGCCTCGCCCGATCCCTACTTCATCCTGCCGGTGATCATGATCGTCTCGATGGTCATCCAGACCAAGCTGAACCCGACGCCACCGGATCCGATCCAGGCCAAGATGATGATGGCCATGCCCTTCGTCTTCGGTATCATGTTCCTCTGGTTCCCCGCCGGCCTGGTGCTCTACTGGGTGGTCAACAACATCCTGTCGATCGCCCAGCAGTGGCAAATCACCCGCATGATCGAAGGCAGCAAAAAGGCAGCGAACGACGCCAAGGCCTAAAGTGTGAAGTCGGACACCATTGCCGCCATCGCCACGGCCCCCGGCCGCGGTGGTGTCGGCATCATCCGCATATCGGGCAGCAATTTGCTGCCCTTTGCTTTTGCGCTGACCGGAAAGACGCCGCAGCCCCGGCATGCAACGCTGGCCGATTTCAAGGCCACCGACGGTGCCACGGTGGACTCGGGAATCCTGCTCTTTTTCCCGAACCCGCAATCCTTCACCGGCGAAGATGTTCTCGAACTGCAGGGCCATGGCGGCCCGGTGGTCATGCAGATGCTGCTCGCCCGTTGCCTCGATCTCGGCGCGCGGCTGGCCGAGCCCGGCGAGTTCAGCCGGCGCGCCTTCCTCAACGGCAAAATGGATCTCGCCCAGGCCGAGGCCGTCGCTGACCTGATCGATGCCGCCACGACCAGCGCTGCCCGCTCGGCCGTACGTTCGCTCCAGGGCGAGTTCTCGCGCGCCATCGCCGAACTGAACGAGGAACTGATCAACCTGCGCATGCTGGTCGAAGCGACCCTCGACTTTCCCGAGGAAGACATCGACTTCCTCAAGGCCGCCGATGGCTTCGGCCGGCTCGAGCGCCTGCAGGGCAAGCTCGCCGAAATCTTCGATCGTGCCGGCCAGGGCAAGCTGCTGCAATCCGGGCTGCACGTCGTGCTGGCCGGGCAGCCCAATGTCGGCAAGTCGTCGCTGCTCAATCGCCTGGCGGGCGACGATCTGGCCATCGTGACGCCGGTCGCCGGCACGACGCGTGATGCGCTGCGGTCGACGATCCAGATCGAGGGAATTCCGCTGCATGTCATCGACACCGCCGGCCTGCGGGAAACCAAGGACGAAGTCGAGAAGATCGGCATCGAACGCAGTTGGCGGGAGATCGAGCGTGCCGACGTGATCGTGCTGCTGGTTGACGCGCGCACCGGGGTCGCCGATGCCGACCGCGTCATCCTTGAACGCCTGCCGCGAACCCTGCGGCGCATCACCGTGCACAACAAGATAGACCTCGCCGGCTGCGCTGCCGGGCGCCACGAAGAGGCCGAGGGCGTGACGGTTTCGCTGTCAGCCAGGAGCGGTGATGGGATCGACCTGCTGCGCCGGGAGCTGCTGTACATTGCCGGCTGGCATCCGGCAGAGGAGGTCTTCATTGCCCGTGAGCGCCACCTGCGCGCACTGGCAGCCGCGCAGGGGCACATCACGGTGGCGCGGGAAGTGGTGGCCAGGGCACGGCCGCCGCTCGAAGTGTTCGCCGAGGAACTGCGCCTTGCCCAGCGCTCGCTCGGCGAGATCACCGGCGAATTCACGGCGGACGACTTGCTTGGCGTGATCTTCAGCCGCTTCTGCATTGGCAAGTAGGTGGAAGCCCTCGACACGGGCTTCCTGGCCCTGATCGCCGTCGCCTTTCTGGCGGGCGCGGTCGACGCGGTTGTCGGTGGTGGCGGGCTGATCCAGATTCCCGCGCTGTTTGCGGTGCACCCCGGCGAATCGCCGGCGACGCTGTTCGGTACCAACAAGTGCGCCAGCGTCGTCGGCACGTCGAATGCCGCGTGGCGCTACGCGCGGCGCGTGGCGATGCCGTGGCGGACGATACTGCCGGCGGCGACGGCTGCCTTCGCCTTTTCCTATGTTGGTGCGGCGGCGGTCGCCTGGCTGCCGAAGGACGCGGTGCGGCCGCTGATCCTGGTCTTGCTTGTCTTCGCTGCGGTCTACACGCTGAAACGCAAGGAATTCGGCCAGTCGCATGCGCCGGCGCACGCGGGTCTTCAGGAACTGCTCTACGCGACGCTGCTCGGCGGCGTCATCGGCTTCTACGACGGCTTCTTCGGCCCCGGGACCGGCAGCTTCCTGATCTTTCTCTTCGTGCGCTTTTTCGGCTTCGATTTCCTGCACGCGTCGGCGGCGGCGAAGGTGGTCAACGTCGCGACCAACCTGGCTGCGATAGGATATTTCCTGCCCAATGGCTACGTCCTGCCGCTGCTGGCGGCGGTGATGGCGCTGGCCAACCTGAGCGGCTCCACCGCCGGCACCTGGCTCGCGCTCAAGCATGGCAGTGCCTTTGTGCGCCGCGTATTCCTTGTTGTCGTCGGCGTCCTGATTGGCAAGTTCGCGTGGGACACCCTGGCGCTTTTTCTATAAGATTCAGTCACTTCGTTCGTGGAGAGTGAACCGTGCGCGTCACGCTCGTCCATCCCGCCGGCTTCAACTTCGTTCCCGGCCAGCCTGATTTCTCGGTGCTGGCCAACCGCATGCCGCCGATCGGCATCATGCAGCTCGCCTCGTGGCTGGAGAAATTCGGCCACAGCGTGCAACTGCACGACTGCCTCGGGCCCTACGCGCCGCCCGGAATCGCCGAGAACGCCGAGATCGTGCTGGCGACCGACCCCGAGATGGTCGGCTTCTCGGCGACGACCTCGGGCTTCTTGGATGCGGTCGACATGGCGCTGACCATCAAGGAGAAGCGGCCGGAAATCAGGATCGCCTTCGGCAACGTGCACGTCTCGTCGCTCGGCGCGCCAATCCTCGAGCATTTCCCCGAGATCGACTACCTGGTCATCGGCGAGGGCGAAGGGGCGATGCTCGAGCTGGCCGATGGCAAGCCGCTGGCCGGCATCGGCAACCTGATCTGGCGTGATTCCAACGGCCGCATCGTCATCAACCCGCGCCGCGACCGCATCCTCGATCTCGATGAACTGCCCTTCCCCGCCTACGAGAAGTTGGCCGGCTTTCCGCACGCCTACCACCTGCCGCTGTTCGCCTACGAGAAGCACCACGGGGCGACGATGATCACCTCGCGCGGCTGCCCCTACACCTGCTCGTTCTGCGACCGGACCGTGTTCGAGCGGCTGTACAAGACCAACTCGGCGCAATACACCTACGACCACATGAAGTACCTGCGGGACACGTTCGGCGTGTATCACATCAACATGTACGACGACCTGTTCACCGCCAGGAAGCAGCGCGTCATGGATCTCTGCGAACTGCTGATCGAGAAGCCGCTCGGCGTGCAGTGGAACTGCGCCATCCGCACCGGCCACACCTCGGACGAAATGCTGGCCAAGCTGAAGCAGGCCGGGGCGCTGATGGTGTCGATGGGAATCGAGTCGGCCGATCCGGGCATGATGGAGCGTCACAAGGCTGGCGTTACCCTCGATGCCGTGCGCGCCACGGTCAAGTCAATTCATGCCGCCGGCCTGCGCGCCAAGGGCCTGTTCATCTTCGGCATGCCCGGCGAAACGCCGGCGACGGTCAAAACCACCAGCGATTTCATCCTCTCGCTCGACCTCGACGAGATGAACATGACCAAGTTCAGCCCGCTGCACGGCGCGCCGATCTGGGACGAATGCGCGGCCAACATCGGTGGCGAGATGATCGAGGACTGGCGGCTGATGAACTGTCTCAATTTCGTCTATCTGCCTGAAGGTTTCTCGTCGCGCGAGGAGATGGACGCGTTGTACAACTGGCACGTCAAGCGCTTCTACGACAGCAAGGGCTACCGCCGCCGCTTCGCCAAACGCCTGTGGGCGCATCGCTGGAGCCTGTGGCATGTCCTCAAGCACCTTCCGGAAACCATCGCCGCCGCCCGCTACTTCAGCGCCAACAAGGAACAACTGGAAAAGGCCAGGCGCGAATTCGCGCTGCATCCGCGCCAACCGGTCGGCCTCAAGCCGCAACTGTCCACCGACCTGCAGATCGACAACATCGTCTCGATGTCGCCGATCAAGCTGTCGCGGCGCCAGGCGCTGAAGCAGATCATCCCGGTCGTCTATGAAGGCGGCGCCTGCTGCACCCCGCCGGCGTCCGCGACGGCGGCGGTATAATTCCCGCTCGGCCAGAGGCCGGGGAAGGGAGGACGGCATATGGAGAGCAAGAGGGTTTTCGGGCATCTCCGCCTGTTGACCGCGGCAGTTGTCGTCGTGGCGGCGCTGGCAGCCTGCAAGGTCGCCGATACGCGGCCCGAGGACGGCGCGGGCGAGGCGCGCAAGGAGACCACCCTGCGCAGTGGCTACGCCTGCTGCAACCTGCACTACAACGACGACTGGATCAGCGATTCCAACCTCGCCCAGTTGCCCTTCATCCCGGCGGGAACGCCGATCAAGGTCAAGAAGATCGACGGCTGGCGTGCCTACGTGGATGTCGACGGCAAGCCGATGCGCCTTGGCCTCGATCACGGCCGCGTCGCCGAAACAACCGAGCAATGGGTGAACAAGCTCGTCGTCCTCGACGACCCTCGCGTGAAGATCGCCCGCTTCCCGACCGGCGTCCGCGGCGCCATCGAAAACGGCCAGTTGATGAAGGGGATGACCCGCGAGCAGGTCATCATGGCGGTCGGGCACCCGCAGACCGACGAGAACCCGCGCCTCGACGGCCCCTACTGGCGCTACTGGTGGTCGAGTTTCGGCCCCTACTACGTGTATTGGGGCAAGACCGGCGCGGTCAGCAAGATCGGCGGCCACTCGGAAACCGTGAACAACATGACCTACAAGGGCAAATAGAAACCGTTTTTGCCACCGCAGAGAGAAGCGAGGGGTTCGGCCGATGGAGCAGCAGGGAGAGAGATTGCAGCGCCGCGAATGCGACGTACTGGTGATCGGCGGCGGCCCCGCCGGGACGACTGTCGCGCCGATGCTGGCGGAAAAGGGCTACCGGGTCGTCCTGCTCGAGAAGGCCCGCCACCCGCGCTTCCACATTGGCGAATCGCTGCTGCCAGCCAACCTGCCGCTGTTCGAGCGCATGGGCATCGGCGAGGAAGTGAAGGCGATCGGCATGGTCAAGCCGGGCGCCGAGTTCGTCTCGCCGCACCACGACATGCCGCAAACCTTTCATTTCGCCGACGCCTGGGACAAGTCGATGCCCACCGCCTACCAGGTCAAGCGCGCCGAGTTCGACGAGATCCTGATCCGCAATGCCGCGCGCAAGGGCGTCGAGGTGCATGAAGGCTGCAAGGCGAAGGCCATCGACTTTCTGCCCGACGACACCGCGACCGTCCGCGCGGTCGACGACGACGGCCGCGAGTCCGAATGGCACGCGCGCTTCGTCGTCGATGCCTCGGGCCGCGACACCTTCCTTGCCAACCGTTTCCAGATCAAGCAGCGCAATCCGAAGCACAACAGTTCGGCGGTCTACGGCCATTTTGCCAACGCCACGCGGCATGACGGCGAGGCCGAGGGCAACATCACGATCTTCTGGTTCGACCACGGCTGGTTCTGGTTCATCCCGATGATGAACGACACGACCAGCATCGGCATGGTGACCTGGCCGTACTACATGAAGACCAAGGGCGAGCGCAGCCTCGAGCAGTTCCTGCTGGACGGCATCGCGATGTGCCCAGCGCTCGCCATGCGCCTGAAGGAGGCGAAGCTGGTCACCGAGGTCGAGGCGACCGGCAACTTCTCCTACGTTTCCGAGCGCAACCACGGCAGCAACTACGTGATGCTCGGCGACGCCTACGCCTTCATCGACCCGGTGTTTTCCTCGGGCGTGCTGCTGGCGATGAACAGCGGCGTCATCGCCGCCGAAG
>Ga0105096_10000741_pt1 | contig 12322 bp, 12 predicted proteins | sample PPLLak3cmMay2015_FD_87036 | JGI IMG/M metagenome (GOLD analysis project Ga0105096, IMG submission 87036) | Freshwater sediment microbial communities from Prairie Pothole Lake near Jamestown, North Dakota, USA - PPLs Lake P7 Core (1) Depth... | ecosystem: Environmental > Aquatic > Freshwater >... | reverse complement strand
TCATGACAAGTCCATTGAACTTAAACGGTTTCTGGCTACCAGCCTGAAACTTCCTTTCGTTACGGATCAAGTCACGTCCCGTGATTGCCTTAAGGACAGAGACCGAGCCACCGTAACGCTCCACGTCATTGAAGAGCAACAGCTTTTTCTTATACAGGTTGGCGGTCTCAAACCTGTTCTTCTCCAGGTGTTCCAGCGAGGAGATCATGGCGTTGTCGTCACCAACCAATGCGTGGGCAAGGTTGCTGTAGGTGGACTTACCTGATTTACCTGGGCCGACAATCTCAACAAACTTCTGGATGTCAGAGTGACTAAGCAAGACTGCCCGCAACCAAGCCCGCAGTACCTGGACCCGACCCCAGCTATCATGCTGTGTGCTCTTCAGCCACTTAATGATTGATTCACATGTGGCATACGGATCGTAATCGTAGGGTAGTTGTTGCGTAATATACATCTCCCGGTTAAAAGGAAGAAGCTCCCGCGTATCTACCTTCAAGATGCCATTCATAAACAGAAGGTAGTCATTGCTTTCATACCAGTCATCAAAAATGGTGGAGATGCGTAACTGCTCCATCAAATCTGAGATTAGATTCATGGAGTACCCACTGTGCAGCAAGCCTTCTTTGATGGCATCAAGACGGCCTTTGATGTCGCCCTTCACCTCATACTCAGACAACTGAGACCACAGTCCCTTCCGCTGGTATTCATACATAAAGAATGCGCCATGAGCTTGGCTATAGCGCAGGTTACCTTTGTAGTCCTGCAACAAAATGCCAGTGATGACATCAGAGGAAGGGTTACGAGTCTTCTGATTCTTTCCTTGTTTTTCCGCAAAATCAGTACGACGCTGCCGACTGTTTGTTGGGGCCTGCCGTTGAGACTCAACTGTTTCCGTCTTGTCTAAACCCAAGTCGTCTTCCAGTTCATTTAATAATTTGGATACGTGATCAAGCATGGCATCGTCTACATTCATTGCTTTGTGATTTTCAGAAGGCTTCCAACCGTTCTCTTTGGCGACGTGAACGATAGAGCCAACACTCCGGCCACCACCTTTTGAGAAGGAAAGCCAACGCCGTTGGCACTCGCCATCCCGATACTTATCAGATTGCCGAGACCATTCATCCCAATGATCCAGCAGAGATTCATCCAGTGAATGAAGCGATTGGCCAACCGTGATCCAGATGTCGTAGTCATCTGTTGCTTCTGGTGGCATGCCCCACATTGCTTCCAATGCAAGCTGCATGTCCCGCTCAAGGGAAATTTCAGCGTTGATCGCAAAGGAAGGTCCGATGATGCGTGTCGTTTCTTTTGCCGGCACCCCTTGCTTGACATTCTTTTGAACGATGGCATTTAGTAACCAGTCCGGAAACTCAGGCAGGTTTTCAATCCACTCAAATCCCTGGTCTGGAGCGGTGAAGTAACCGGATGTCTCTGGGTGCAAACCCATTAACACACCTTGGTGCCGCTTCCACAGAATCTCCAGCTTTTCTTTGGGTCCTTCCGAGTGCCAGGTGTACTTGTTACGGATGAATTGTTTGTGTTGATCGCGGGAAAGCTTGTACAGCTTCCGCTCACGCCCCTCCTTCCCACTAAGAATTGTTAAGGTTTGTGGAAGCGCCTGCTCAAAGGGAAGTTCCGAGAGTTCCTCGATGAGTTGGTAGACGGTAGGACCATCGACATCAACCCAGACGAAGCCATAGGGATGGTTGTAGACCGGACCGCCAAGCAAGCCAACAGCTTTGCAGCGCCCACCCAGGATTTCTTCTTCAATTTCCTGGGGACTGAAAGGTTTCTTTTGCCAGCCAGCCACATACGGATCTTTGTTTGGACCCAAAGGGGTCAAGGGCCAGTCGACAGGAATGTAATCAAGCTTGATTTCACCAGGCTTGAGAGCTTGCTGATTGGTATTGGTCATGCCTGGGACTCCTGTCGAACTTCTACTTTAAAGTTTTTATCTGCAAAAACCGCTTCTTTTAAGAGATAGAAGGCGTGAAGGTGCATGTCAGTGGGCAGATAAAAACAGTCCCCATCCGCCGCATTTGACATGCGACTCATGAGACTATTCATCCACTCACCCGTACAGACGTTGATGTCCATGGTGAGGGTTTGATTTGTGTTTTCTTATCCTACGGCTGCCAACCCAAAGATCCCATTACAAGTTTCTGCAAATCAGTAAGTCTTATGCGACTCACCAATAGGGTCCATGATTTCAAATTGTTCCATTAATCGTTGATATACCTGCAAGGCATCTTCCCGTGTAACCACAACCACCTGGCATGCGATATCCCATGCGTGACGCCTGCGGTTCTCCATCTTGCTATTCAGGTTTTTATTTGTGATCATGCCAAAAAATTGAACAGGGTATTACTTCGATATAATTAGTTTATAAGTCTTGTTACCATGAAAGACAATCGTAGCGTTAGCAACCGCCAAAAGTCTGTAAAAAGTGCTGTCGACAAAGCAAGCGGCAAGAAAGGAATGCCAAAACCCGAGCGCACCCCAAAACAAACACCAGCTTCTGCTCCCAAAGCACAAGCTCCTCGTAAAGCCGCCCCTTCTGCTCCCAAAGCACAAGCCCCCAAGAAACCTGCCCCAACTCCTCGCGCCGCTAGTAAAACCGGAGCAGGAGGTACTCCTCGCGGCTCGGTAACAACAGGGCCAGTCAAGGCAACTTCTCGGCCTTTGCCTAAAGGAGTACAAACAAAGCGTCCAGCAGGTCGCGGGCCTACTCCCGCTCCTACTCCTGCACCCGTTCCAACTCCTTCTTTTGACCTTGCCGGTCCGCCACGCACTTATACGCCTGCGCAACAAAATGCAATGAATAACGATAAGCGTTATTCAGGTAGTTTTAGCAACTTGCAAAATCGTCTTGGCAGCGCAGCCATTGGGCTTGGCAATGCAAATGTTGGCAGTCGCACTGGTGGTATTGGCGGTAGTCGCACCGTTGGCATTGGCAAGAGGCCTAAACCAGGGGCTAAGCGCTGAGCTGGATTTAAATTAAATCTGGGTCGTAAACATTGCAATTCTCAATTTGGCTGTAGTATTCGGCAACGATCTTCAGCCAATCTTCTCTTAGGGAATCCAGGAAGCGCCTGGAAATCTTAAAGACTTGAGTACGAACAGGCGTCGACACTAAGATTGCCGCCTGTTGTACTCTCATGCCAAGGGTCTGCTCAATAGCGATGTCATACGCAGCGAGCTGCTTGCAAGTCTTTTTAAATTTCAGATGACCACCCAAGAGATCACGCCACTCAGGCGTACCCTTCTCTAAGTCTTTAGGCCACTTGCGACTGTAGGGTTTGACGCTGGTCTTTAGGTCAGCAAGCGTCAGTTTATTGTTAGCCACAGCAATAATATCAGGAGCACCAGCCCAAGCGCGTCCTTCTCCGTCACAACCCCAGACGCGAGCAACGTCATCAGCACCAATAGTGAAGTCAAACTTATCCAGAACCGGAGACTCGGCCCAAAGGATTTCCTGGAATTGATCCAGAATCGCCGGCATGCCAGCCCAAAAGTCCGAATATTCATCTTTGATTTCCGGAGTCTTGTTCCCTTTAAGGTACTGCTCCATACCATAGTGAATGGCAGTGCCCCGCTCGGCTGCTTGTTCTTTGACACCTGGATTATTCTTAGACCACATCTCGAGCTTCCGTTTGTTTGCTTCGGAAGCTGTTTCACTAATGATAGTAGTTACGGACGGCGCTGGTCCAGTGGGTAACGGCGTCGTGTAATGACGTTTTCCGTTAAGCGTAATTCTGGCAGCGGTCCTATTGATAGACCGCATCATTTCTGGTTGCTGGTCCTTGGCATCAATCCAAGGATCTGATGTATTCAGTTTAGCAACCATTACAGGTTTTGTATATTGGCTACAATATAGCAGGTTTCAAACTAAGAATGGAAGACTTTAAACTCGTTGTCTTGACAATATTGTTGGCTATGCTTGTGGCAGCGATCATTCAGCTAGCACCCCATTGGATCCACTAACAAAAATCCGACTGGGCATTGAGGGTTGGTTGTCCTGCCTGGGAGTTTTGTTGCAAATTGCCTGGACTTGCATCAAGATCAAATGGATTGCGCTTTTGGCATGGCTTGTAACATTACTCGTTTCTATTACTGTGATCCACTTATTGATCTCAAGTCATTCATAAAGCTTGAGCACCGCAGCAGGAATGGTGTGGCTTTTGATGACGTGGACACAGCAAAAGCAAACGCCTTCGAGGATTGTTTAACCCAAGAAGGCGAGCCCTACTTACGCGTTGACCTTTAGACGGTTGCCAAATCGTAGGTAATCATTTCCTTCACAAGGTCTTCAAAACCAATGCGTGGCTCCCAACCAAGCTCCCGATACGCCTTGGTGCAATCACCCAGGAGAGTGTCGACTTCAGCTGGACGGTAGAACTGTGGGTTGATGGCAATGACTGTTTTGCCCAGCTTATGGCTGTACCCAATTTCATTGACACCTTCCCCTCGCCACTCCAGTTCCAGCGCTAGGTAGTCAGCAGCAATCTCACAAAACTGTCGAACGCTGTGCTGGATACCCGTGGCGATCACATAGTCTTGGGGCGTTTCTTGCTGGAGGATCAGCCGCATAGCTTCCACATAATCTTTTGCGTGCCCCCAGTCGCGTTTAGCTTCCAAGTTCCCAAGCTCCAGCACAGGAATTTTATTGCGCATTACAGCAACCAATCCTTTGGTCACCTTCTTGGTTACAAAGTTATCACCACGGATGGGGCTTTCATGATTGAATAGGATGCCGTTGGCACCAAACATGTCGTAGCTTTCGCGGTAATTGACGGTTAGCCAATAGCCAAACAATTTGGCGACACCGTAAGGACTCCTGGGATAGAAACCAGTCTCTTCATCTTGTGGAAACGATTTGACTTTCCCAAACATCTCGGAGGTAGAGGCCTGGTAGAAACGTGGGTTAGATGCCCCCGCTCTGCATGCCTCCAGAACATTCATTACACCAATAGCGTTTGCCGCTGCCGTACTGACGGGCGACTTAAAGCTAACACCCACATGGCTTTGGGCAGCCAGGTTGTATACCTCATCAGGCGCAAAGTCCTGGATCACCCTGGTCAAGGAAGGTGCATCAGTCAGATCCGAGTATTCAACCGACACATCCCCTGGCAGCTCCCCGCCAAAAGCCCATTTCAGTTTCTCGAGATGGTTGGGTAGCGTGTGGTTCCGGACGACACCACAAACTTTGTAGCCATTATCGATTAGGTTGCGTGCCAAATACGAGCCGTCTTGGCCAGTAATACCGGTGATCAGTGCGCGTTTCATTTGCCATATCTGCGTGGTTAAAGTATAACCATTAAAACAACGCTTAGTCATGATGGTGTTCAACTGGCCGCTCCAACAAAACACAATTGGATGGAAGGAGCGCCTGACGCTGGCAAAATTCATCCTGACTTCCGACCGATTCACCAACGGTCCTGAGTGCCGCCAGTTTGAAAACGAATGGAGTGAATGGCAAGGGGTGCCGCACTCTCTGTATGTAGCCAACGGATCCGTTGCCAACTTTCTACTGCTAGACGCAGTACACGAGTATTACTTCCCTGGCAAAAAACAGCTGACAATTTTTGCACCAGCCATCAACTGGGCTACTAACATCTCGACCTTTTGTCAACAACATCACAACGTATATTTCTATGACATTGACTATGAAACCTACAGCCCAACCAAAGAGTCAGCTCAGGACCTTGCCTCAAAAGGTCTAGAGCCTGACATCGTTTACCTGACGCACGTCTTGGGAATCTCCAATGACATGGGCAGGATCAAAGAGCTGTGGCCCAATGCAACCATCATTGAAGACTGCTGTGAATCTCACGGCGCCCGTGATGCCAAAACAAATGTGAAGGTCGGCAACACAGGCATTGGCTCCACCTTCTCCTTTTACTTTGGCCACCACATGACCACCGTTGAGGGTGGAATGGTTTGCGTGCAGGACGAAGGTCTTTACAACCTGTTGCGTGCCAAGCGTTCTCACGGTTTATCGCGTGAGATGCTGCCGTCTTACCGGAGTCAAATCCAAGAAAAGTATCCGGATGTTGACCCCACCTTCCTGTTCCCCACCAAGGGTTACAACTTCCGCAACGTAGAAACAGGGGCAGTCCTGGGACGCGTCCAACTAAAAAAACTTGACAGCTGGAATGAACAACGCAATAAAAACTATGCGCTGTTCAGGGAAGAAATGATTGGCCGCTCTTGGTTCGATACCCTGCCAGAACCTACCGGCAACAGTGCAATGACACTTCCGTTTCATTGCAAAGAATCTAAAACAGCCGTAGAAATTAAAAAGTTTCTCCAGTTGATTGGTATTGAGACACGTCCATTTTTGGTGGGCAACCTCCTACGTCAGCCCTTCATGGAAGACTACAACTCTTTAATTGCCCTCCCCAACAGTGAGCGGATGCATACCCATTCGTTTTACATTGGCAACAACCACTTCATCAAAGAAGCTGACATCAAAGAACTTTCTAAGGCACTGGACCAATGCGGGTATTGATTTGTAGCATCATTCGCAACAGGGAGCCTTTCCTGTTTGGGTGGAAGGACCAGCTCCTTTGCCTCAAGGATGAAAATCCTGGCATCACATTTGACCTATCTGTGTTTGAGAACGATTCAACCGATGGCAGTGTTGAGTATCTGCAATCAATCGAGCCCGAACTAAAAGAAGAACTTAACAATGTATGGATCCAATGCATCAAAAAAGACTGGCCCTACTTTGGATCAGTGCGTGCAGAGGATCGCGTTAAGTATCTAGCCGAGGCCCGCAACGAATGCCTGGAGAAAGCTGAGCAAGAAGTTGGGCTCAAGTACTACAACAAAGTTGTGTTCATTGAACCTGACATTGATTTTGACCCCGAAGAAATTAGCCAGCTCTTCTGGGTTGATGATGACATTGCTTCTCCTTACAGTGTGCATCCCATGGATGTGCAAAGTCATCGTTGGATTTATGACAGCTGGGCTACACGCCTTGCCGCTGAGGATGACATCTTCAAAGGTCCACGTATTTTTGATATGCCACCTCGCCTTGGCGTAGCTGCAACTTTCAATTGTTTTTGCGTGTACTATGCACGTCCTTTTGCAGAAGGCGCCCGCTTCTCCGGTATCAACCCGTTGACTGAGTCCTGGGACTGCGACACCACTAACATCTGTTATGAGTTTTCAATGCGTGGGTACAGCTGCATTGGGCTGTACAATATCCTTCTTACCCACCTTGGGAACTAAAGTAAACCGTATTGTTTATTCAAGTTCTCCGTATTTGATTTAAATGGAAAAGCTGCCAGACTATGTACAAGCGATAGAAGAGGGCAAGTCCCTGGTCGCAAACCACAACAAACTTCTAGAAAGTTTATTGCTATCGAGGCAAGCAAATGACAACAACCTTTATACTGACCAAACAACCAACGGAATCGCAAATGGCACTCTCGACGCAGGTGAAGGATTCAGTCAACCAGGCAGTCAATCACCTGCGTGATGCCCTTGCTTTTGCTGCACGCTCTGAACATGCCGTAACCATTGGCACCATCTCTGACATCTTGATGCGTTGCGAAAGCATTGAATCAATGGATGAGATCATGCAAAAGTTTGGTAGCAAGGCAGACCCGTCGTCTTCCCGTTCTTTCAAAGATTTTGAGTAAACCTCAAAGGCATCGTTTATCGGAGGCTGACCGCCTCCAAAAATATTTTTGGGATTTAGAAAAAGTAATCCCCAATCCGCCTGCAAACTGGGCGGTAAATGCCAAGGAATGTAAGTGGGCTAAAATACTAAAAGAACGTAAAGACAATAAAGAGCGAGGAAGTTATGACTGAAGACAAAAGCAAGTACACCAAACCTGATCTTCGCGAACGTATTAAGAATCGTGTAATGCGCGAAGGTCGTGGCGGAAAACCAGGGGAATGGTCGTAGCCGTGAGGCTAAATAACTTCGGCACGGAAAGCTCAGCTTGTTGCAAGTGAATACAAGTCTGCAGGCGGTGGATACAAAGGAGGTAAAGGAGAAAAGCAAAAGTCCCTGGAGAAGTGGAACAAAGAAAAGTGGATGACCAAAGACGAGTATGCAAAAAGGAAAAAAGCTAAGTCTGCTGCACAAAAATACAAAGACAGTAAGTGATGGATAAGGCAATTCAAAAGGGATACACCAAGCGTTACCTTCCAGAAAAAGCCTGGGCCTCATTGTCGCCAGAAGAACGTACAGAAACAGACCAAAAGAAACGCGCCGCTAGTCGCGAAGGCAAACAGTTTGTTTCAAACACCAAGAAAGCAAAGTTAGCTGGACGTGCAGCCCGCCGCTATCAAGCAAGTAAATCGTAGGACAAGTATCGCGCTATACTTTCAGTGCTCAATACACACGTCTCGTCCCGTAGGTATTGGCGGTAAGTAGTTAGTTCTAGATCTCGGCTTGAGCAACCGAGATTTTTTGTTATACTACTGAGTGATAGAGGCCAGGTCCCTGTACGCGTTAGGCACATAGCCTAGAAGGCGACACACCTGGTCCATCACTTAAACTCGGGATGTAGCGCAGCGGTAGCGCATCTGTTTTGGGAACAGAAAGTCGTAGGTTCGATCCCTATCATCCCGATTCACCATGGTCAATAGATGAGTTACCTGAACCACAACCTGCCTACATTTACCTGCTACATCCGAAACGAATTTTTATACAACCATAAAGAAGGCCATGGTGATGTGACGTTATGCGACGTACACTCTGTGGCATCCCTGGAGAAACGCGTGCCTTTATTTGAGGTGTTCCTGGAGAATGGTGTCAACTGGACAAGGCGTCCAATCCACGCTCTTTGCTGGAAGCCAGATGCCCCTAAGCCCGAATTAAATGAGTGCATGTGGTGGGATTGTTTCTCTCCGTATATCGATGTGCAGGTTAGGTCACGCCTCTCAAACTTACGTGCGCAGCTGATCAACTTCAAAGGGGAGAAGAAAGGCGGCATCTACATGTTCACCCTTGACTGGTCATGGGAATCTAAATCAACTCTTAATACAAACTTCAGCGAAACACCTGAGCACAAGTGTGCGCATTTCTTCCGGATGGATGATGGCAACTTCTACGCTTATCCCAATAACCGAATCATCTGGTACGACGATGCATGGCTCAAGAATCGGATTGAAAAGAATCCTGGATATGAGATTGATTTAACTGAGTACAGCGTGGAGAATTCACGGATGATTGAAACGTCCGATCATTTCCTTTACGAAACAACAACCACAAGCGACCAGTAATTTATTGTTATATTTACTGCAGTAATGCTTGGCTTTGGTGCCAACCTCCAAAGAAAAGCTCCAGCGCAATAGACAAAAGTTTCTTGAGTACAAGAAGACTTTGAATTGCCAGCACTGTGGGTTGGATGATCATCGTGTCCTTGAGTTCCACCACGTTGGTGATAAGGACCATAACATATCAAATATGGTTAACCATGGATACGGCTGGCGCCGCATCGAAGAGGAAATAAAGAAATGTATTCCGTTATGCTGCAACTGCCATAGACTTGAACACTGGACTGATTAGCGTCCGATGAATTGACCAAGATCCCACCAAGGGCGGCCAACAACCCGTGGTCCAACTTTAGTTCCTGCAACAGAGCCCCAGGGAACAAAAGTTTGTTTTCCTCCTTTAACAGCTTGGCCTAAGCGAACTGGCTTGCCACCTGGAGCAGCAACCAAAGCCCCTTGCGGATTTCGGAATACAGTTGATCCTTTATAAGAGCCAACTGCTTGCGGTTGAGGAGAAGATCCAGGTGCTAATGTTGCTGTTGCAATAGCCGCAACCACTGGATTCGCTATTGCTAAAGCACGAGCAGGAGCAGCAATACCTGCTTGAGCGGCCTTGGTTACACCACTACGCACTAAACCTTCCGCCAAAGCACCTGTAGTTGCACTGGCACCTGCCTTTAACAAGCCAGAGCCATAACGACCCTGCTGTAAATCTTCAAAAACTTCTGGGCTATACAACGCTCCAGCAACAAAACCACCAGTGGTCAATGGGTTAATGTTTCTAAACATCTGTCCCGCAAACGTAGAGGGCTCCCTAACAATGTCAGCAGGCAGGGTCAGCGTTCTTTCTTTATTGCCTACATGTACATAATCCCAGCTTAATGGCTTGTCATAACTAGAAGGATTCATTGGGTCAATGAATACTTTATTGATTCCAGCCCTTGCTTTTTGTTCTGCAGTTGCCCCTTCTACATCGAAGTCTTTAAAGATCGGAACACTGCCCCGCTCACGATTTGATTCTCCTAATGCAGGAACAGGTGAAGCCGTCTCTAAAAGAACTTGATTTAAAGGTTTAGGCTTTCCAGGAGTGCCTTCTATTTTTGCAACGCGGTTTGCCAATTGCATAAAATATTCATCTGGCCTATTGACATCGGTTATAGGAGGAGGAGCAAATCCATAGTTTTCAAGTTTTGTGTAGAGATCTGCAGCAGTAACTTCTCCACGCGCCTTGATGCTTTCCTTTGGGAAATAAATATCTCCTTCGTTTGTGCCGCGCTGCCCCCATGCACGGTTTGTAATCAAGCTGGGATCAGCAACGACTTCACCTGTGGTTTTAAATTTACCTTTTGCTTCTGGCATTAAATCCAAACGAGTCATGTACAACGTTGGATTAGCAGTTACAACAGTTTCCTTCCTTGTGTTACCCCGTGCGTAACTCCATTGCGGCTCACTTGGGTTACCCCAAAGATACCCTTTTGCGCCCCCTTCACCAATCTCAGCTGGCGTTAGTTCTGGAGTTGCAAAACGTGCAGGGTTTGGTCCTGGCGTTACGGTAATAATATCTGCTTGATAATTGGCGGGCTGTACTTCTTTTAATTGCTCTGCATACTTACCGGCTAATGAAAGGTCAGCAGGAACAAAAGGTGTTTTGGTAGAGGGGATCAACTCTTGCAATATGGGGCCTGACTTGAATTGCAAACCATAACCACCTTCTTTTAAAAAGATATCTTTAAGACGTGGATCGATATCTTTGTCAAAATATTTTCCGGCAAGCGCGGCACGGTCGATTAACTGTTCCCCTTCTGGCGCGGCTGCAGAAGAAAGTGAATACCCCAAAACAGGAGAACCAATTGCTCCTAGGGCACCCAATACGGCGGCTGAATTTTCAAAGGCTTCGCTTGTATAACGCTTATTCGGATCCAAACGTCGATCAATACGTTCAGGCACTAGTTATTCCGCAGAGTAGCTTTAATTTTCCAAGCTGCTTTAAATGCTTGGCCCACAAGATCCGCCATGTAGTTTTGAATATCAATGGCCCCTACCTTGGCAGCAATAGGCTCTAGCTTCTTGGCTTTCATGCCAAGCTCCTCAAGATTTTTGTAATATACACCAAGCATTTCAGTGCTTTTGTAGGAAGTTACAGTTTGGATAGGAGGAGCTGCATCTTTAAGCCCACTACTACACATAGGAAGTAAATAATCCATGCTGCGAATAAACTCAGCAAGGGTATCAAATTGTTCAAGGTGCGCTTCATATTGTTTTTTTAAAAATTTATGTAAGCCAAGAAAATTTGAACCCTCAATATTGAGGTGGATAAGGTGTGACTGTGTCTCCAGCTCCTTGAGGTAAGCACACAGAGAGATGCATTGCTGGATGAATGCACCTACATCACCACCAGCCTTGGACTTGGCAGGAGCTTTGGGTTTGTCCTGGGGCTGAGGAACGGGTTGAACCTGAGGGGTTTCAGCTACTTGGTACTGCTGAGGGGCAGGGGTATACATAGTCACATGGCAATAGTACTAGTTTATCAGTTATTAACGCCTCAGCGGCTTACCTCTTCCCAGTCCATAGATGCAAGTACATCAGAACCAGATTGTGCACTACTACATGCCAAAGTTAATTCTGTAGCTGTACCCGTGAGACCATTGCGTTCCAGCTGGAAAGCAAACAACGCTTCTTTCAAGATGTCAATAACGGTCGATCCTTGATTAGAACCCGTGGCAAAACCACTGGCCAAGACGCGTCCTGTACCAATGGTGAAGGCCGTGCCAGTGATATTGTATTCAACCGACGAGTTTGCCCCAGTGTTATCCCAGGAACCAGCCGTGGTAGTACCGCCAACAATTACTTTCCAGTTGTAGTCTGAGTTGTTGGTAATACCCATGATTGACAATGCAGTCAAGATGACGATTGCATCAAGACGCGTCGACTTAAGGCGAATAGAGATAACAGGATACTCAGTGGAGATGACTGTTAAATCACGCGGAGAGGCAATGGGAGTTCCAATTGCAGACTGTGCACCACGCAATTCATACCCACCTTCCGACAATACGGTTGAGCAAACTTGTTTTAATGTACTGCTGCTTGC
>Ga0105096_10000739_pt1 | contig 12349 bp, 12 predicted proteins | sample PPLLak3cmMay2015_FD_87036 | JGI IMG/M metagenome (GOLD analysis project Ga0105096, IMG submission 87036) | Freshwater sediment microbial communities from Prairie Pothole Lake near Jamestown, North Dakota, USA - PPLs Lake P7 Core (1) Depth... | ecosystem: Environmental > Aquatic > Freshwater >... | reverse complement strand
TAGCGATCTGTTGCCAGAAAAAAGTCCATCCAGGCATAATCAGCTTCGCTTTCGGGCTTATTGCTATTTAGCCTTCGCACAACGAAGCGCCCATTTATATCTACCATAAAAGAATAGCGGGTGGCTAAGCGCGGAATTTCAGGAACTAAAAAAGCAGTGAAATTTGTTCCCAGCTCAGTTTTACGGATGTTCATGGTGAGTTCAGTAAGCTGTTTGGTGTCAAAACTTCTGAACTCATTGCCGCCTAAAAAAGTATTCTCGCCATCAAAGTTGTATTCAATTTGTTGATTTCTGATGAACTTTGGTTTGAGGTTTATAAGAGCATTATCCGAACGGCCATTCTGAATGATGTTAACATGCAAATCCATAAACGGATTCGGAATATCGTAGCCGGTGTGTGTTAGCGTTAAATTTAACTGTTGGTGTGTATCGCGTTCTTCTAGGCGTGTGGCTCTGGTAACTTCACCGGTTACCCTCAATCTTTCTTCAAACACCATAAATCGCCTGGTCAAAACAACATCATCAGGATTATTATTGCGAAATACAATCAGCACATAATTACCGCTTTTGGTAAATTGGAGATTGTTGTTTGGGATGACAACTGAGTAGTGCATGTAAGGCACGTAGGTGTTTACAGAAAATTCATATTCCTGTATAAAATAATCTTGTAGCCCTACCAAATATTCGGCTTTCATCAAATCGCTCGGTTGCCAATCATGCGTGCAATGCACAACGGTATAGCCGTAATTGGTAAAATTGAGGCTCATGTCATCAAAATCAAGCTTTAAGCGGCTAGCACTATTCAAGCGTATGATGGGCAACCCTTGCGCTAGGTTAGATGGGCGCAATTGAACGGTGCGGATGTTGGGCACATACGTTTTATCAATAAGCTGCGGGCGGTTATCATCAACATATCCTTGTGCTAAGCTTGTTTGCCACGCAAATACAAGGGTAAAAAAGGGTACTAAATATCGAGATAAGATCATTGGATTACTGTTTCTGCTGCGTGCAAAGTAGAAAAAAATGTGTTCTGCAATTGCTGTGCTTTTAGTTTTGGAAATTTCTAAGAATTAAGGTGGCTGGCAAGTGGTTATTTCTAATTTTGCGCGCGCTTTAAAAAAACGACTATTTCTAAAAAACGAAATGGCTCAGACGAAAAAAATTAAAAGGGGCTACGACCTCAAACTGGTAGGAAAGGCAGCTAGCAGTATTGAATCGGTGCAAAACCCAAAGACCTTTGCCTTATCTCCAACAGATTTTGCAAACCTCACCCCTAAAGTGGTGGTTAAAGAGGGTGCCGAAATAAAAGCCGGTGATGCAGTTTTTGTTGATAAAGACCGTCCCGAAATCCGTTTCTGCTCTCCCGTTAGCGGTGCAGTGGCTGAAATCCGTAGGGGTGAAAAACGCAAAATCTTGGACGTAATTATCCTTGCCGATAAAGAAACCAGATTCATTGATTTTGGCCGTAGCAATCCTGCCAGCCTGCAGCGCGAAGTGGTTATTGACAAAATGCTAGAAGGCGGAGTATGGCCCTTGATGGTTGAGCGCCCCTTTGGCGTAGTGCCAAACCCAAAACATCAACCAAAAAACATTTTTGTAACAGGCATAAATTCCGCACCATTGGCTGCCGATGTAAACCTTACGGTTGCGGGCGAAGAAGCCAACCTGCAAACCGGTTTAGATGCCTTAGCCAAACTAACTGACGGTAAAGTTTACCTGAGTTTAGATGGCGATAACAAACCCGCTGCCGCCTTAACAGGAGCTAAAAATGTAGAAGTAGTTTATTTTAGTGGGCCCCACCCTAAAGGCAATGTCGGTGTGCAAATGCACGAACTTGCGCCCTTAAATAAAGGCGAGCAAGCATTTACAGCAACCCTTAGCGATGTTATTATTATAGGCCGCTTTTTTAACACAGGCAAGCTGGATATGACCCGCGTTGTTGCCGCTGCCGGTAGCGAAATGAGCAGCCCCAAACATTATAAAATTGTAGCCGGTGCCAATTTAGAAGGTGTTATTGCTGAGCAAGTAAAATCAGCAAAAGCCCGTGTAATTAGTGGTAATGTGCTTACCGGTAAGCGCATTGAAAAAAATGGCTATCTCGGCTTTTTTAGCACAGAGATTACCGCCTTGCCTGAGGGAGATCAACCAGAGTTTTTGGGGTGGATTTTGCCCGGTTTAGAGAAGTTTTCGCTAAGCCGCACATTCTTTAGCTGGCTGGCCCCAAACCGCCAATACAAACTAGATACAGCCATGCATGGCGAAGAACGCGCTTTCGTAATGACAGGCGTTTTAGAACGCGTTTTTCCATTCGATATTTACCCGGTTGAGCTCATCAAATCCATCCTCATTCAAGACATTGAAAAGATGGAACAATTGGGCATTTACGAAGTTATTGAAGAAGATTTCGCCCTATGCGAAGTAATAGATCCTTCAAAAATGCCATTGCAAGAAATTGTTAGAGAAGGCTTAGATTTTTTACGCCAAGAAGTAGGTTAATTAAATCGTTTAACGATAAATATGAAGTTCGTACAAAACATTTTCGAAAAACTACATCCGCTGGTTGAAAAAGACGGCAAGCGCAATGTGTTTTATCCGCTGTATGATTCTATTCATACCCTCATGTTTGTGCCCGGCCACAGTACCCATAACGGTGCGCATGTGCGCGATGCCATTGATATGAAACGCACCATGATGATGGTGATTTTTGCGTTGGTTCCGGCCATGCTTTTTGGTATGTGGAATGCCGGCTATTGGCACTATTACGCCCTTGGCGAAGCCAGCACCTTGATGGATAATTTTCTCTTCGGCTTGATTAAAATACTGCCGATGATTGTGGTAACCTACGTTGCCGGTTTAGGTGTAGAAATTGTTTTTGCATGGCTGCGCAACCACCCGGTAAACGAAGGTTTTTTGGTTTCCGGTTTGCTAATCCCATTGATTATGCCGATTGATATACCACTTTGGATGGTGGCCGTATCAACCATTTTTGCCGTAATTATTGGTAAAGAAGTGTTTGGCGGCACAGGCATGAACATCTTAAACCCTGCATTAACCGCTCGGGCATTCGCATTCTTTGCTTATCCGCAGTGGATGAGTGGCGATAAAATTTGGATTAATACCGCTGGCGATGCTGGCCAAACCGTGGTTGATGGCTACAGTGGTGCAACAGCCTTGGGCCATTTGGCCACTACCGTAGGCAAAGGTATAGGCGCGCCAGAAACGCAAAACGTTGTAAGCATGTTTACTGCGGATGGCGCCTATAGCATGTACAATTCGTTCATGGGTTTTATACCCGGTTCAATTGGCGAAACTTCATCTTTAGCCATACTTCTTGGTGCTGCATTTTTGATTTACACAGGCGTAGGTAGCTGGCGCATTATGCTCAGCATGATATTAGGCGGCTTGTTTATGGGTTACATTTTTAATGCGTTTGCAGTAAATGAGTTTATGCGCATTAACCCTGTTCATCACTTGTTTTTAGGCGGCTTTATGTTCGGTGCTATCTTTATGGCTACAGACCCTGTAAGTGCATCGCAAACCCAAACGGGCAAATGGATTTACGGTTTTTTAGCTGGCGTTTTTGGCATCATGATTCGCGTATTCAATCCCGCATATCCAGAAGGTATTATGCTTGCCATTCTGTTTATGAATGTGCTGGCTCCGCTTATCGATCACTATGTTGTTGAATCAAACATCAAGCGCAGATTAAAGCGCGTAAAAGCATAAAAGCTATCGTTATGGATGTAAATAGCAATAAGTACACGTATCTCTTCGCCACCGTAATGGTGGTACTTGTGGCCTTAATTCTTTCAGGTTTATCACTTTCGCTTAAAGAAAGGCAAGACGCCAACATCGAATTAGAAAAGCGCCAGAATATTTTAAAATCTGTTGGCGTAGAGGTAGAGCGCAGCGAAGCCAAAGAAGCGTACGATAAGTACATTACGCAAAGCGTGGTTATCCAGAATGGAACTGTTGTTTCTGAAGATGCCAACGAGGCTTTTACCATAGACATGTCTAAAGCAGTTGCTGCAAGCCCTGAAGAGCGCAAAGTGCCTTTGTATTTAGCCGATGTTGATGGAGAAAAATTTTATATCATCCCCATGCGAGGCAAAGGTCTTTGGGGCCCAATTTGGGGTTATGTGGCCATGAAAGGAGATGGTAAGACCATTGCCGGGGCAACCTTTGACCATAAAGGCGAAACGCCAGGTTTGGGTGCAGAAATTTCGGGAAGTCAGTTTCAAGAGCAATTTGCGGGTAAGTCAATTATGGATGAAGGCAACTTCGTTTCAATTACTGTGATTAAGCCCGGTAAAAATGTAAATCCTGAACATGAAGTTGATGGCATTTCTGGCGGCACCATTACCTCTGATGGTTTGCACAACATGTTGGCCGACTGCTTTAAACCCTACGTTGGTTATTTCCAATCTAAAAATGCACAAGTAAGCGCGCTATGAGTACTGAAACTAAAACGCTTGTTAAAAACAGCGAACCCCTCTTCAGCAAGAAAAACCGCAAGCTGTTAACTGACCCTTTTAACGACAATAATCCGATTACGGTACAGGTTTTAGGCATTTGTTCAGCACTTGCGATAACTGTAAAACTTGAGCCTGCCATCGTTATGGCGCTATCTGTAATTTTTGTTACAGCCATGAGCAACGTGGTAATTTCAGCTATGCGCAATCTCATCCCTTCGCGCATCCGTATTATTGTTCAATTGGTTGTGGTAGCAACACTAGTAATTGTTGTTGACCAATTTTTAAAAGCATTTGCGTATGATGTAAGCAAACAGCTTTCAGTTTTTGTTGGCTTAATTATTACCAATTGTATCATTATGGGCCGCTTAGAAGCTTTTGCATTAGCAAACACTCCTTGGAAGTCTTTTTTAGATGGTATTGGCAACGGCTGGGGCTACGGGGTAATTTTGGTAATAGTTGCCTTTTTCCGCGAGCTATTAGGCAGCGGTGCGTTGTTTGGAATCAAAATTATACCGGACTCATGGTACATCGCCAATGGCGGTTTTTATGCTAACAACGGCTTTATGCTTTTCCCGCCCATGGCACTTATCGTGGTTGGCATCCTTATTTGGATTCAGCGCGCTAAGAACACAAAACTCATCGAAGAAAATTAATACGACACTGTTATGCAAGATTTAGCTAGTCTATTTGTTCGCTCCATTTTTGTAGAGAACATGATTTTTGCCTACTTCCTAGGCATGTGTTCATATTTAGCTGTGTCAAAAACAGTAAAAACAGCCATGGGTTTAGGTATAGCCGTAATCTTTGTGTTGGTGGTTACCATCCCTGTAAACTGGTTGCTCGAAAATTATTTGCTTAAGGCAGGTTCACTATATTGGCTTATAGGCGCAAAAGAGGCGGCAAACATTGATTTGAGCTTTTTAAGCTTTATCATGTTTATCGCGGTAATCGCAGCCATCGTTCAGTTGCTCGAAATGATTATTGAGCGCTACAGCCCATCTCTTTATAATGAATTAGGAATTTTTCTTCCGCTAATCGCGGTTAACTGTTCTATACTCGGTGGCGCCTTGTTTATGCAAGAGCGCAACTATGGTACCATACTAGAGGCTACTGTTTATGCAGCAGGTTCGGGTGTGGGTTGGTGGTTGGCCATTATCGCCATTGCTGCCATCCGCGAAAAAGTACGGTACTCGCACATCCCTGCACCATTACGTGGCTTGGGCATCACCTTTATAATTACAGGCCTTATGGGCATTGCGTTTATGAGTTTTATGGGCATCAAGCTCTAATAAAATCTAGAAAATAATATGTTAGCATCGTCAACAACCGTAGTTCTTTACAGCATTATTTTTTTCACGTTTGTGATTATTTTGCTGGTAACCATATTGCTACAAGCCAAAGCTAAATTGGCACCAAGCGGGCCCGTAACGCTGAATGTAAATGGTGAAGATATTGTCGTAGAAGCTGGTTCAACACTGCTAACTACGTTAGGCAACAACAAAATATTCTTGCCATCAGCTTGTGGCGGTGGTGGTACATGTGCCCAATGCCGTTGCCAAGTTGTTGAAGGTGGTGGAGACATCCTGCCTACCGAAACTGGCTACTTTAATCGCAAACAAATTGCTGATCATTGGCGGTTGGGCTGCCAAGTAAAGGTTAAAAATAGTATGACCATTAAAGTGCCTGAAGAAGTTTTCGGCATTAAAAAGTGGGAGGCAAAAGTGGTTTCTAACTACAGCGTTGCCTCATTTATTAAGGAGTTTGTGGTTGAGATTCCTGAGGATATGGATTATAAAGCAGGTGGCTATATTCAAGTTGAAGTACCGCCATGCGAAGTAAAGTATAGCACTATAGATATTACTGCTCATCCGCAAGAGCATCCCGGTGAGCCGGATAAATTCAAAGCAGAATGGGACAAGTTTAACTTGTGGCCGCTGATGATGAAGAATGATGAAGAAGTAACGCGTGCCTATTCTATGGCCAGTTACCCGGCAGAAGGAAGGCGCGTAATGCTGAACGTGCGTATTGCAACTCCGCCATGGGATCGCGCCAAAAACGGATGGATGGATGTAAATCCGGGTATTGCCTCGTCATATATCTTTAACTTAAAAGCTGGAGATCCTTGCGTTATTTCAGGCCCCTACGGTGAATTCTTTATTAAAGAAACCGATTCTGAAATGCTGTATATAGGTGGTGGGGCAGGTATGGCACCCATGCGTTCTCACCTATATGAATTGTTCAGAACCATTAAAACCGGCCGTAAAGTTTCGTATTGGTACGGTGGCCGTTCGCGCAGAGAGTTGTTTTATGTAGATCACTTTAAAGCGCTGGAGCGTGATTTCCCAAACTTTAAGTTTTACATGGTGCTTTCTGAACCTTTGCCAGAAGACAATTGGAAGGTGAAAGCAGATTTGGCTGATGAAGCAGGAGATGGATTTGTTGGCTTCGTTCATCAATCATTGATTAGCAATTATTTGAGCAAGCATGAAGCTCCTGAAGATATTGAGTTCTACTTTTGTGGCCCACCCATGATGAATGCTGCTGTTTTAAAAATGGTAGATGATTTTGGCGTACCACCGGAAAATGTAGCCTTTGATGACTTTGGTGGTTAATCCAACACATAGATAAACCTTGAGCCATCCGATTTGTCGGGTGGCTTTTTAATTTTAATACGATGAAGAATATCGCTTATATCGGTGCGGTGGTTGGGTTGATTATGGCTTGCAACTCACAGCCAGAATACTATTTGGTAAAAACATCAGGCCCAACCCAGGGCACCTCGTATAACATTTCGTATATCGAAAAGGAAGGCAAAGATTATCGTGAAGCCATAGATTCTATCCTTTTAGTGATAGATAGAAGCATGTCGCTTTGGGTGCAAAGCAGCACCATTTACAGATTGAACGCGGGTGATACCGTTCAACTCGATCAGCATTTTAAGAATGTTTTAGCGGCTTCAATAGCCATGTCAAAAAAAACAGAAGGGGCTTTCGATATTACTATCGCCCCCTTGGTTAAAGCCTGGGGATTCGGCCCTGACGAACGCCTGCAACTTGATTCTGCCAAAGTAGATTCTCTACTGGCTCTTGTGGGTTACACACGGCTAAAGTTTGACGGAACAAACTTGACTATGCCAAAAGGCATGCAGGTAGATATGAATGCAATTGCCCAAGGGTATACTGTTGATGTGCTTTGCTTTTTTTTAGAATCAAAAGGCATTCTGAATTATTTGGTAGAAGTTGGCGGAGAAGTGCGGGCACGAGGCAAAAATGCTGCAGAGCAGGTGTGGAGTGTTGGCGTAGATAAACCAAATGAAAACCTAAACCCCGAGAATCGATTTCAAGTAATTGTGAGCCTTGATAGTGCGGCATTGGCTACTTCAGGCAATTACCGCAAGTTTTGGGTAGATGAAAATACGGGGATTAAATATGCGCACACCATCAATCCTAAAACCGGTTATCCGGTAAAATCAAAGTTGCTATCAGCAACGGTTGTGGCGCCAGATTGCATGACTGCTGATGCTTGGGCTACCGCTTGTATGGTGGTAGGTGAGGAAAAAGCAAAGGAGTTTATTCAGGCTAATAAAGATTTAGAGGCCTATTTTGTGTACAGCGATTTTGAAGGTAATTATCAAACTTGGCAATCAGATGGCTTTGCCAAAATGGCCAAGTAAAAAAGGAAATAAAAAAGTCGGATTAGTTTCCGGTAAGCTTACCGAGCAGCTTTTTGGGTAATTCAAGAACCACGACATTCTTTATTACAACAAAGAATTTGTCATTTTCAGCTTCTGCTTCTTTGCAGTTATCTGTTTCAGTTTTGCTGCATTTTTTAATCGGCTCAACATCAGAATCGCTTGCCTTTTCAGAATAGTAATAGGTGTATTCTACATTTTCTGAAGGCAAAATGGCCGAACCCAGGCCTAGAAAATAACCGCCAGTTAGGCCGATAACCCAACAAACTGCGAATACAAGTAGAAAACGTTTACGGTCTTTCATGTTTTTTTGGTTCTAGGCCAAATGTAGCAAAAACATCCATCCTAAGTTATAACACCAAAAATATAACAATTGAAAGTCAGCACCTTATAAAAACTGAAAATGGAAATTGGCTTACGTGGTGTGCGTGTCTGGCGCCTTGCACTTGTCTTCTGGCAACGCACCACAATAACTGCACGACTCACCTTCTTTGTTTAAGTAGGGACTTTGGCTTGCGCAGGTGCCGGCAAATTTGCCGTCTTTTTTTGCCCAAATTTTTATGGCGATTCCGGCAAATCCTAAGCCGAGCAGCACAATAGTTAACGCAAGAAGTTTTAGAAGTACCATACCTAAATTAATAGAGCGGCAAAAGTAACGATGTCAAATGGTTTAAAGTGATTGAAATCACGATTTAAATAATGTTTACCTCAGCCTCTAAGGTTATGCCGAAGATCGCTTTAACAACATCAATAACATGCTGCGCCAGCGCTAAAATTTCACTTCCGGTGGCAGTGCCGTAGTTGACCAAAACGAGGGCTTGCTTGGTGTGCACTCCGGCATCGCCAGCGCGGTAGCCCTTCAATCCGGCCCGTTCAATGAGCCAGCCAGCCGCAACTTTTTTAAAGCCGGGCGAGGCATCATACACCGGCAATTCAGGATTTTTTTCTTTTAAAGATGCCGCAACCGCCTCTGGGATAATCGGATTTTTAAAAAAGGACCCACTATTGCCCAGCACCTTTGGGTCGGGCAATTTGCTTTGCCGAATGGCAATTACTGCTTGGCTAACATCCGCTAAACTTGGCTTGGTAATGCCCATTTTTTCAAGCTCTGCCTGAATGGCGCCATACTGCGTAGAAACTGTAAAGGGTGGTTTCTTCAGTTGTAAGCGAACCGCGGTGATGATGTATTTGCCTTTAGCATCGTTTTTAAAGATGCTATCGCGATAGCCAAATTGGCACTCGCCCAGCGTAAACGTGCGCTTATTACCTGTGGCGATGGCCACGGCATCAAGGCTGTAAAAAGTATCTTTTAACTCAACCCCATAGGCGCCAATATTTTGCACGGGCGCAGTGCCAATGTTGCCCGGAATGAGTGATAGATTTTCAATGCCGCCAAGGTTCTGCAAGAGCGCCCACAGCACCACTTCATGCCAGTTTTCGCCAGCACCGGCTTCAATAATGGTGTGTGTTTTAGTTTCTGCAACAACCTTTTTACCGCGGATGTTAATGTGGAGCACCGTGCCATTAACATCCTGCGTGAGCAGCATATTACTGCCACCGCCCAAGACTAATTTTAGGTTGTGCCTGAGTTCTGATTCTGTTAAAAACGAGATTAACTCTTGCGTGGTTGCAACGCTAACGTAGTGCTTGGCACTTACGGCTATGCCAAACGTGTTAAGCGCTTTTAACTTAAAATCAGTTTTTACAATCACAACGTACGGCCAGGGTAAACTTTTAGTGCTTCTCGGAGAATTTCGATGCTGCGTTTTAAGTCAGTTTTATTGAGCACATACGCCAAACGCGCTTGCTTTTTGCCAAATTCAGGCTTTGAGTAAAAGCCCGAAGCCGGGGCCATCATCACAGTTTCGTTATCTAAATGATAACTATCTAAAAGCCATTTGCAAAAATCATCAGCATCTGTAACCGGAAATTCAGCCACACAATAAAACGCACCTTTTGGGTTGGGGCAAAACACCCCGGGAATGCTGTTTAGGCCTGCTACGAGCAAATCTCTGCGTTCGCGGTATTCTTTGTTTACTTCTTTAAAGTAAGATTCAGGGGTGTTTAACGCGGCCTCGCTGGCAATTTGCGCGTAGGTTGGCGGGCTTAGGCGTGCTTGCGCAAACTTGAGTGCTGTGCGCATAACATCGCGGTTGCGCGATACTAACATGCCGATGCGGGCACCACACATACTGTAACGCTTGCTTACCGAATCAATCATGATGGCGTTGTTTAGCAGCCCTTCCAAATTCATTACCGAAAAATGTTCTGCACCATCGTAGGTAAACTCGCGGTAAACCTCATCCGCTATTAAAAATAAATCGTGCTTTAAAACGATTTGGCGAAGCTTTTCCAACTCATCCTTGCTATATAGATAACCCGTTGGGTTGCCCGGATTGCAAATCAGAATGGCTTTTGTTTTGGGGGTAATCAGCTTTTCAAATTCTTCTATTGGCGGCAGAGCGAAGCCATCTTTTATATCAGAAACCACAGGTATAACCTTAACACCGGCACTACGTGCAAAGCTGTTGTAATTGGCATAAAATGGTTCGGGAATGATAATTTCATCGCCATCGTCCATAATACTTCCGAAGGCAAAAAGCAGCGCTTCAGAACCACCGGTGGTAACCAGCAAATCGTCTAATTTTATGTTGATGCCCACACCGCTGTAGTAATCCAACAAGCCTTTGCGCAAGCTTTCAAAACCGGCAGAGTGGCTGTAGGCCAACACATTTACGTGGCTGTTTTCTACGGCACGGGTGGCAACTTCCGGTGTTTTAATATCGGGCTGGCCGATGTTTAAATAATACACTTTGCGGCCTCGGTTTACGGCAGCTTCTGCAAAGGGTACAAGTTTTCGGATGGGCGATTCGGGCATTGAGAGGCCCTTTTGAGATACGTGTGGCATATTTTGGGGAATAAAAAAGCCCCGCGAAAATACGGGGCTTTTGTGTGTGGCAAAAGGTTTTTATTTCTTAGAAACCTTTGAGGTGCTTTCCGTTTTTACCGGAGTTGTAGGTGCTTCTTCTTTAGTTACAACCTTGCCTTTAATGGTTAAGGTGGTGGTTGCATTTTTAGCATTGCTTGTTACTGTAATCGTTTTGTGGATGGCACCCATGCGGTTGGTGTCATAGTGAACCTGAATTTCACCTTTTTCACCGGGAGCAATAGGGTTGCGCGTCCATTTTGGCGTAGTGCAGCCACAGCTTGAAGCTACATTTGTTAAAATCAAAGGCTCTTTGCCGGCATTAACAAATGTAAAAACACGGTTGCCATCTGCACCTTGGGCAATGGTGCCATAATCAATTACTACCTCAGTAAAACTGATTTCCGGAGCATTGGGGTTAACTTCTTGAGCGGCTTCTGCATTTTGAGCGTTTGCTGTAAAGCCAAAAATGGCGAACGATGCTAACATTAAAACTTTCTTCATGATGTATTATTTATTATGATTAACGGTTGATTACTTATCAAAAACCGACCCAAAGGTAGAGTATTTATACATTTAGAAAAGCTTTGGTCGCATTTCTGTGAAGCATCGGCCGTAAAGGCTTTTTCTGCGGTGTATATCAATTTTTAAAGGGTTGATGAATGTGCCCAACCGAGGCACTACAACCATTAAATTTGCCGCCTTTAATTTTACGCATACCCACAAAAGCATGTCTGCAACACCCGGAAAGTACAGCCCTTCTGAAATTGAATCGAAATGGTACAGTTACTGGCTCGATCAAAATTATTTTCATTCAGAGCCTGACGAGCGCGAGTCATACACCATTGTAATACCACCACCAAATGTTACGGGTGTGTTGCACATGGGGCATATGCTAAACAATACAATACAAGATGTTTTGGTGCGAAAGGCACGCTTAGAAGGCAAAAACGCCTGCTGGGTGCCGGGCACTGACCATGCCAGTATTGCTACCGAAGCCAAAGTAGTGGCCAAGCTAAAAGCAGAAGGCATTAATAAATGGGACATTACCCGAGAGGAGTTTTTAAAACATGCCTGGCTGTGGACGGATAAGCACGGTGGCATCATCCTAGAGCAACTTAAAAAGCTTGGCGCAAGTTGCGATTGGCAGCGCACGGCCTTTACCATGGACGAAGCTCGTTACGAATCTGTGATCCGCGTGTTTGTTGATTTGTACCGCAAAGGCCTTGTGTATCGCGGTTACCGCATGGTAAACTG
>Ga0105096_10000737_pt1 | contig 12354 bp, 11 predicted proteins | sample PPLLak3cmMay2015_FD_87036 | JGI IMG/M metagenome (GOLD analysis project Ga0105096, IMG submission 87036) | Freshwater sediment microbial communities from Prairie Pothole Lake near Jamestown, North Dakota, USA - PPLs Lake P7 Core (1) Depth... | ecosystem: Environmental > Aquatic > Freshwater >... | reverse complement strand
GCCGCCGCCGTAGCCGAGGTCGCGCGCTCGCGCGCCCTCGTCTTCAGCGAGGAAGTAGCACGAGCCGATCGCGATGGTGATCGGCGGCGCGTCCTTTGCGTCCTCGACGAGCGCCTGCGCGCGCACGGAGCCCTCGCGCACCTCGCCGTCGCCGGAGATGCGGTACGTCGCGCGGCCGCCGGGGGCGAGGCCGCCGAGGCGCGCGACGACGACGTTCTCGCGCTCGCGCTCCGCCGCAAGCTCGACGCGCCGCTCCGCCGTCGCGCCTTCGGGCCGCCACGCAATCGCGATCGGCCCGGGCGCGTCGGCCTGGATCCACACCAGCGCGCTCGTCACGTCGGCATAGCCGTGCATCACCACGAGCTTTGCCGGTGCGGTCGCGGCAGCCAGCGCGGCGGCGAGTGCCACGGCGATGCGCGCGGCGGCGCGCGAAGTTCGATGCGCACGCGGGGTCATGTGTAGCCGGATTGTGCCCCCTCGGCACGGCGGATTACAATGCGTGACGCGCATGGGGACCACCGTCAACCTGACGCATCACTTCCTTATCGCCATGCCCGGCATGGCCGATCCCAATTTCGCCCACACGCTCACGTTCGTCTGCGAGCACAATCCCGACGGCGCGCTGGGGATGGTGGTGAACCGGCCCATCGACATGACGCTCCTGGCGCTGTTCGAGCAGATCGACGTCCCGCTCGCCGACCGGGGCCTGCGCGACACGCCGGTGCTCTTCGGCGGCCCGGTGCAGGTCGACCGCGGCTTCGTGCTGCACCGTCCGCTCGGCAACTGGCAATCCACGCTCGCCGTCAGCGACGACCTGGGAATGACGACGTCGAAGGACATCCTCGAAGCCGTCGCCCGCGGCGAGGGGCCCGACCACATGATCGTCTCGCTCGGCTACGCCGGCTGGTCGGCGGGCCAGCTCGAGCAGGAGCTTGCGGCGAACGCGTGGCTCACCGTCGAGGCGGACCCCGAGGTGCTGTTCGGCACGCGTGTCGAGGACAGGCTGCCGGCGGCGATGCGCCTGCTCGGCATCGACTTTTCGCAGCTCTCGGACGGGGCCGGGCACGCATGACGTCCGCCCCTGACCAGCGGTGAGCGCGGCCCCGCTGCCCCCCGAGACCATCGTGCTCGCCTTCGATTGCGGAACCCGGCGGATCGGAGTCGCCGTCGGCAACACGCTGCTGCGCCAGGCGCGCGCGCTCGCGACCATCGACGACGAGCGCGTCGACGCGCGCTTCGCGAGAATCGGCGCGCTGATCGGCGAGTGGCAGCCGGGGCTGCTCGTCGTCGGCATCCCGGTGCACGCCGATGGCACCGAGCACGCGATGACCGCGCGGGCGCGCCGCTTCGCGCGCCAGCTCGGGGGACGCTACCGGTTGCCGGTGGCGCAGGCCGACGAGCGCCATACAACCCAGGAGGCGGCCGCGCAGCTCAACGCCTCGCGCGCAGGTCGGCGCGGCCGCGACGATCGCGACGCGCTGGCGGCGCAGCTGATCCTGCAGGGGTGGTTCGATGACCAGCGCTGACGCCGCACTTCCCGACGCCGAAGGCGTGCTGGCGGCGCTGGCCGAGCGCATGGCGGGCGCGGTCGCGCAGGACGCGGCGTTCGTGGGCATCTACTCGGGCGGAGCGTGGGTCGCCGGGCGCCTCGCGCAGATGCTGCCGGGCACCCACCCGGTGGGCTTCATCGACGTCGCGTTCTACCGCGACGACTACAACCGCTCGGGCCTCAAGCCGAACACGCGCCGCACCGAGCTGCCGTTTGACGTCGAGGGCGCGACGATCGTGCTGGTCGACGACGTGCTCTTCACCGGCCGCAGCGTGCGCGCGGCGGTCAACGAGCTGTTCGACTTCGGCCGGCCCGACCGCGTCGAGCTGGCCGTGCTGGTCGACCGCGGCGGGCGCGAACTGCCGATCGAGCCGACCTACACCGGCGTGCGGCTGGCCGTCGCCCGCGACCTGTCGATCGTGCTCTCGCGCGATGACGCCGGCCGGCTCTCGCTGGGCGTGGAGGCGGCCGCGTGAGCTACCCGGCGAGGGGCCCCGGGCGAAGCCTGGGGATCGACGGCAAAGCGAATCGCGGCTGGACGCCGACGCTGAACGGCCACGCACTCCCGCGATGGTGCAAGGAGGCGTCCGCGTGATGGCCCGCAGCTCGCAGCTCAATGCCGAAGGCAGGCTCACGCACCTGTTGACGCTCGAGGGGCTGCCTCCCGGGATCATCACCGGCATCCTCGACACCGCCGACCCGTTCGTCTCGGTCGGCGAGCGCGAGGTGAAGAAGGTGCCGCTGCTGCGCGGCAAGGCGATCTTCAACCTGTTCTTCGAGAACTCCACGCGCACGCGCACGACGTTCGAGATCGCGGCCAAGCGGCTGTCCGCCGACGTGATCAACCTCAACATCGGCGCGTCCTCGACGACGAAGGGCGAGACGCTGCTCGACACGATCGACAACCTGTGCGCGATGAACGCCGACATGTTCGTCGTGCGGCATTCGGAGTCGGGCGCGCCGCACCTGATCGCCTCGCATCTCGCGGCAACCGGCCGCAGCGACGTGCACGTCGTCAACGCCGGCGATGGCCGGCACGCCCACCCGTCGCAGGGGCTGCTCGACCTCTACACGATCCGCCACTACAAGCGCGACTTCCGCGAGCTCGCGGTGGCGATCGTGGGCGACGTGCTGCACTCGCGCGTGGCGCGCTCGCTGATTCACGGGCTCACCACGCTCGGCACGCCCGACGTGCGCGTCATCGCGCCGGCGACGCTGCTGCCGGCGTCGGTGGGCGCGCTCGGCGTGCGCGCGTACCACGACATGCGTGCGGGGCTCGCCGGCTGCGACGTCGTGGTGATGCTGCGGTTGCAGAGCGAGCGCATGAAAGGCGCGCTGCTGCCCTCGCCCGGCGAGTACTTCAAGCACTACGGCCTCACGGCGGAGAAGCTCGCGCTGGCGAAACCGGACGCCATCGTCATGCACCCGGGGCCGATGAACCGCGGCGTGGAGATCGACTCGGCAGTGGCCGACGGCGAGCGCAGCGTGATCCTGCCGCAGGTGACGTTCGGCATCGCCGTGCGCATGGCGGTGATGAGCACGATCGCGGGAAACTGACGTGACGACGCTTGCCATCGTCAACGCCCGTCTCGTCGATCCCGCCACCGGGCTCGACCGCACGGGCGCGTTGTACGTCCGCGAGGGGCGCATCGTGGCGACCGGCGAAGTGCAGCGCGATTTCCGCGCCGAGACGACGCTCGACGCGCGCGGCATGGGCGTCGCTCCCGGACTCGTCGACCTCGCCGCGCGCCTGCGCGAGCCCGGCCTCGAGCACAAGGCGACGCTCGAGTCGGAATTGCAGGCGGCAATCGCGGGTGGGGTCACCAGCCTCGCCTGCCCGCCGGACACCGACCCGCCGCTCGACGAGCCGGGGCTGGTCGAGATGCTCAAGCACCGGGCGCGGATGCTGAACCAGGCGCACGTGTACCCGGTCGGCGCGCTTACGCAGCAGCTGGCCGGCGAGGCGTTGACCGAGATGGGCGAGCTCGCGGAGGCGGGTTGCGTCGCGTTTTCCAACGCCGACTTCGCCGTCGAGGACACGCAGGTGCTGATGCGCGCCATGCAGTACGCGCAGACGTTCGGCCACCGCGTGTGGCTGCGCCCGCAGGATCCGTGGCTTGCCCGCGGCGGCGTCGCGCACGAGGGCGAGGTGGCCACGCGCCTCGGGCTGGCCCCGATTCCGGTGGCTGCCGAGACGATCCACCTGGCGACGATCTTCGCGCTGGCGCGCGCGACGCGCTCGCGCGTCCATATCGCGCGGCTCTCGTCGGCGGCGGGAGCGGCGATGCTGCGCGCGGCGAAGGCGGAGGGCCTCGAAGTCACCGCGGACGTCGGCATCCACCACCTGCACCTGTGCGACGTCGACATCGGCTGGTTCGACCCGCAGGCGCGCTTCGTGCCGCCGCTGCGCGGCACGCGCGACCGCGACGCGCTGCGTGTCGCGGTGGCCGACGGCACGATCGATGCAATCTGCTCGGACCACGCGCCCGCCGACGACGACGCGAAGATGCTGCCCTTCGCCGAGGCCGATCCCGGCGCGACCGGGCTCGAGTTGCTGCTGCCGCTCGTGCTGCAGTGGGCGCGCGAAGCGAAGCTGCCGCTCGCCACGGCGCTATCGCGCATCACCTGCCGTCCCGCCGACATCCTCGGCGTCGATGCCGGCACGCTGCGCGCCGGCGCCCCGGCGGACCTGTGTGTGTTCGACCCGGAAGAGCCATGGCGGGTGACTCGCGCCGCGCTCGCGAGCCAGGGCAAGAACACGCCCTACGCGGGCATGGAGGTGGTCGGGCGGGTGCGCTGGACGATCGTCGGCGGGAACGTGGTGCACGCGGCCGTCTGACCGCGCGGGCTCGCGACCCCCTCGGCCGCGTGGGTCAGCCCTTCTTCTCCCGCGGCAGCCGCCCGAGCAGGTGGAACTCGTCGTTCGGCCGCAGCGAGATCAGGTTCGCCATGCGGTTGGACAGCGCGAAGAACGCCGCGATCGCGCCGATGTCCCAGGCGTCCTCGTCGGTGAAGCCGTGTTCGCGGAGGGCGGCGTAGTCGCCGTCGACCAGCGCAGCGGAGTCGGTCGCAACCTTCAGCGCGAAGGCCAGCATCGCCTTCTGCCGCGGCGTGACGTCGGCCTTGCGGTAGTTGACCGCGACCTGGTCGGCGACGAGCGGGTTGCGCGCGTAGATGCGCAGGATCGCTCCGTGCGCGACCACGCAATAGACGCAGTCGTTCGCGCCCGAGGTCGCCACGACGATCATCTCGCGCTCGGCCTTGGTGAGGCCACCCTCCTTCAGCATGAGCGCGTCGTGGTAGGCGAAGAACGCGCGGAACTCCTCCGGGCGGTGCGCGAACGCGAGGAACACGTTCGGCACGAAGCCGGATTTCTCCTGCACTTCGAGGATGCGTGCGCGGATGTCCTCCGGCAGTTCGTCGAGCTTGGGTACCGGGTAGCGGCTGATTGCGGACTCGATCATCGCATCTAGTCTAGCAGCCACGCCCGGGTTCAATCAAAGCTGACGGCAACGCGATCAGCCGGGAGCGGTCGCTTTCGGCCACGAGCGGTCGGCAACGGGAGTCCGCCATGGAACCGCCCGAGAGGGGTCCTGGCTGCCTTCGCCGTATGTGGTCGTTTGCAGGTCCGGGTGGTGCCGAAACGTTGCGTCGTCAGGAGCCGGCCCGCATACCAATCACTGGCTGCGCTTGTAGATGGACTTGCCTTCCTTGATGGTCTCCACCACCTTGACGTCCTTGATCTTCATCGGCTCGACCTTCAAGGGGTTTTGATCGAGCACGACCAGATCCGCCAGCTTGCCCACTTCCAGCGAGCCCTTGGACGACTGTTCGCCGTATTGCTGAGCGACGTTGATCGTCATCGCCTTCAGCGCCTCGAGCGGCGTCACGCGCTGGTCCGCGCCGATCACCTCGCCACCGCGAGACAGGCGGTTCACGGCGGACCACATCATGAACATCTGGTCGAGCGGGGCGACGACGAAATCGGTGTGATTGGTCGGCACCAGCCCCTTGTCGATGGCGTCACGCATCGGGCTGATGTACATGGCCTGCTCGCGGCCGCGGTTGGCGATGTGCGCCTCCGCGAAGTAGTAGGTGTGCAGGGTGTAGAACGAAGGCCGGATCTTGTACGTCACGTACTTGTCGAGTTGATCCTTGCGCACGAACTGCGAGTGGACCATCGTGACGTTGCGCTCCTTGCCGAGGTCGCCCGCCGCAGCCTTCTCGTGGATGCGGAGGAAGGCGTCGATGGCACCGTCCCCATTGGCATGCAGGTCCAGCGGCACGCCCATGTCGTAGACGGCTTTCACGGCCTTGCTGATGACTTCTTCCGGGAACGACAACTCGCCGATCCACTTCTTCTCGCCGCCGGGGCCGCCGGTCAGGTACGGTGTGGTGAAGAAGGCGGTCTTGCCCTGCGGCGATCCGTCGATCGTAATCTTCACGCCACCGATCTTGAGACGATTCTCGTACTTGCCCCAGGTCTCCTTCGGGTACTTGGCCAGCACCTTCTCCAGGTCGGTGATGAACGGGTAGGCGATCACGTCGATCAGCGTGGCACCGCCATCGGCTGCGCGCTTCATTACCTCCAGGTCACTCAGATGGGTAGCGGCCTCGTGCGCGGTGGTGACACCGTGCTGTGCATACAGCATCTGTCCCGCCTTGGACCACGCGACCTCCTGCTCCTTCGTTGGCTGCGGCAGCGAGGCGAAGATCGGCAGGTAAGCCGTCTCCATAATCAGGCCGTAGGGCTCCTGCGTGCCCGGCTTGCGAACAATGACGCCACCCGGCGGCGTCTTGGTGTTTGCGGACAGACCCCACTTCTTCATCGCCGCCGAATTCAATACCGCGCCGTGCATGGAGACGTGCCCGACCAGCACCGGATTGTCGGGGAATGCCTTGTCGAGGTCGTCGCGGTTGAGCAGTTGCCCCTTCGGCATGACGTTCTCGTCATAGCCGTAAGCCTGGATGACCTCACCCTTCGGAATCTTGTTGGCATCGCGGTACTTCACGAGTTCGGCGACGATGCTGGAGGGGTCCTTCCCCGGCCCGGCCGGCGGTGCATACAGGTTTACCTGGTTGGCGATGGTCAGCGAACTGATGTAATGGCTGTGCGCGTCGAGAAACCCCGGCAACAGCACCTTGCCACCGAGGTCCACGACGACGGTGTTTGCGCCCTGGTGGACTTTCTCGACATCGGCGCGCATACCCACCGCCACGATCTTGCCGCCTTTGACGGCCAGCGCCTCGGCGCTTGGCTGCTTGTCGTTGACGGTGACGATCTCCCCGCCTGTGTAGATGGTGTCGGCGGCGTCGACCTGCGGCTGCGCTGCACGGGTTTGCGGCGGCGGTACGGGCTCCTGCGATTTGCCGCAGCCCGTCAACAGGCAAGCGGTCGCCAGCGCGAAGGCGGGGACGCGGAGGGAGAGTTTCATAGGGGCTACCTCGGACGATCGAGATCGTGGACGAGTGCGAAGTGCTGGGTACGATGAGGGCAAAGTGCAACCCCGTCGTGACCGACCGGATCTTACTGGGTCGCTCGGGAATTGTTGCATGGACAGCAATGGGTGGCTCGGGATTGCCCGGCATCGGCCGCCATTGACCGGGCCAGCGGAACGGCCCGGCAACGCTTGTGGGCGCAGTGGGCCGGGTTCCTTCCCTGGTCAATCCTTCGGCGGGACGAATCCCTGCGGCATCTCCGCGCCGCCGCCGAAGAAGTGCTTCTCCATCTGCTCGGCGAGCCACTTGCGGGCGCGCGCATCGGCGAGCGAGAGTCGATTCTCGTTGACCAGCATGGTCTGCTGGCGCACCCACTGCGCCCAGGCCTCCTTGGAGACGCTCTCGTAGATGCGCTTGCCGAGTTCCCCGGGGTAGGGCGGGAAGTCGAGGCCCTCGGCTTCGCGGCCGAGCTTGATGCAGTGGACGGTGCGCATGGCTGGTATCAGGAATCAGGGATCAGGGAACAGGGAACAGGAGTCAGAGCGGTTTCACGTACACCTGGGACTTGCGCTGCCAATTGTAGAGCGCCTGCTTCTGCTGTGGCAGGTCGGCCAGCCCGCCGGGAGCGTAGCCGCGCTCGACGAACCAGTGCGCCGTGCGCGTGGTGAGCACGAAGAGCTTGGCGAGCTTGAGCTTGCGCGCGCGCGCCTCGATCTCGCGGGCGAGCGCCTCGCCGTAGCCCTCGCGCCGGAAGTCGGGGTGCACGGCGAGCGCGGCCAGCTCGCCGACGCGTTCGTCGGGGAACGCGTACAGCGCCGCGCAGCCGATGATGTGGTTGTCGTACTCGGCCACGACGAAGCGCTCGATCTCCGCCTCCAGCCGCTCGCGCGAGCGCCGCACCAGCACGCCCTGCTCCTCGAGCGGCTGGATGATGGCGAGGATGCCGCCGGCATCGTCGATCGTGGCGTTGCGCAGGTGGGCGAGCGCGTTGGCGGCGACCATCGTGCCCACGCCGTCGCGCGTGAACAGCTCGAGCAGCAGCGCCCCGTCGAGGTGCCGCGAGATCAGGTGTGCGCGCGTCACGCCGTTGTCGCAGGCGCGCACCGCCGACGGAAGGTAGGCGCGCACGTCCGCCGACAGCCGCTCGCCCTTGCGAACAAGCAGCTCCTCGGCGTCCTTCGTCGACAGATCGGTGAGGAGCCGGCGCCGGCCGTTGCGCACGCCGTCGGCGTCGACGAGGAAGATCAGCTTCGCGGCCGCCAGCCGCACCGCGACCTGGGTGGCGACCTCCTCGACGGTGAGGTTGAAGATCTCGCCGGTGGGCGAGTAGCCGATCGGCGAGATCAGCACGATGTCGTTGTCGTCGAGCCGCTGCTGGATCGCCTCCGTGTCCACGCGGCGCACTTCGCCGGAGTACTGCATGTCGACGCCTTCGACCACGCCCAGCGGCTTGGCGGTGATGTAGTTGCCGGAGGACACGCGGTTGCGCGAGCCCGCCATCGGCGAGTTGGCCAGCCCGAGCGACAGCAGCGCCTCGATGCGCGCGCGCACCTGCCCCGCGGCCTCCAGCACGCAGTCCATCGCGTCGGCGTCGGTCACGCGCACGCCGCCGGCATAGCGACTCTCGAAGCCCTGCTGCGCCAGGATCGCCTCGACCTGCGGCCGGCAGCCGTGCACGACGACGAGGTGGATGCCCAGGCTGTGCAGCAGGTTGAGGTCGTGGATGACGTTGAGGAACTCGTCTTCCGCGGCGACCTCGCCGCCGAACGCGATCACGAACGTGCGGCCGCGGAACGCGTGCACGTACGGCGCCGCGGCGCGGATCCAGTGCACGAACGCGCGCATCGTCGCGGAGTTCGCAGGCGGCGTGGCTTCGGGCTTCGGGGCCATGGGAAGGCGGACGAAAGGGCGGGCGGATTATAGCCCCCGGGCACGCGCGGCCGGCTCCGGGCTCCCTATAATCCTCGGTTCGGAGGGTGCCGCAACGAGCGCCGCGCCGACGCCGCTCGCCCATGTCGCCGCTCCTCGCCAACCTCAACCCCGAGCAGCTGGCCGCCGTCACGCTGCCGCACGCCTCGGCGCTGATCCTCGCCGGGGCCGGCAGCGGCAAGACGCGCGTGCTCACCACGCGCATCGCCTGGCTGATTGCCACCGGGCAGGCAAGCCCGCTGGCCATCCTCGCCGTCACTTTCACCAACAAGGCCGCGCGCGAGATGGCCACGCGCCTGTCCACGCTCACGCACGCCAGCACGCGCGGCATGTGGATCGGCACGTTCCACGGCCTGTGCAACCGCCTGCTGCGCGCACACCACCGCGATGCCGACCTGCCGCAGCTGTTCCAGATCATGGACACGGCCGACCAGCTCGCGCTGATCAAGCGTCTCTACCGCGCGCACGCGCTCGACGACGAGCGCTACCCGCCGCGGCAGCTGCAGTGGTTCATCGCCGACTGCAAGGAGGCCGGTCTGCGGCCGAACGCGGTGGAGGCGGGCGACGACTTCGCCCGCGCCCAGGTCGAGCACTACGCGCTCTACGAGGCGATGTGCGCTCGCGAGGGTGTGGTCGACTTCGCCGAGCTCCTGCTGCGCAGCTACGAGCTGCTGTCGGACAAGGAGGCGATCCGCGAGCACTACCGGCGCCGCTTCTCGCACCTCCTGGTCGACGAGTTCCAGGACACCAACGTGCTGCAGTACAAGTGGCTGCGGCTACTGGCCGGCGAGAAGACGGCGGTGTTCGCGGTGGGCGACGACGACCAGTCGATCTACGCGTTCCGCGGCGCGAATGTCGCCAACATGCAGCACTTCGAGCGCGACTTCGCCACCCCTGACCAGCCGGTGCGCCTCATCAAGCTCGAGCAGAACTACCGTTCGCACGGGACGATCCTCGACGCGGCGAATGCGTTGATCCGCCACAACCAGTCGCGGCTGGGCAAGAACCTGTGGACGAGCGAGGGGAAGGGCGAGCCGGCGCGCGTGTTTGCCGCGCCCTCCGACGTCGACGAGGCGGCGTTCATCGTCGACATCGTCAAGAACCTGGCCGACGAGGGCGTGCCGGCCTCCGAGATCGCACTGCTCTACCGCAGCAACGCGCAGTCGCGCGTTCTCGAGCACGCGCTGTTCGGCGCCGGGCTGCCGTATCGCGTCTACGGCGGCATGCGCTTCTTCGAGCGGCAGGAGGTCAAGCACGCGCTCGCGTACCTGCGGCTGGTCGCTGCCCCCGGCGACGACGGAGCGCTGCTGCGCGTGGTCAACTTTCCGCCGCGCGGCATCGGCGCGCGGTCGCTGGAGCAGCTGCAAGACCACGCGCGAGGCGCAGGGACCACGCTGTGGCAGGCGGCGTGCGGCGGCGTGGTCGGCGGCCGCTCCGGGAGCAGCATCGGCGCGTTCGTGCGACTGGTCGAGAAGCTGCGCCAGGAAGCCGGGGCGCTGCCGCTGCCCCAGGCGATCGAGCACGTGATCGAGCACTCGGGGCTCGCTACGCACTACGCGAACGAGAAGGAGGGGCAGGACCGGCTGGAGAACCTGCAGGAACTCGTGAACGCGGCCGAGAACTTCCTGCGCGAGGCGCAGATTGCCGCGAGCGCGCCGTCCGACCCGGATGCGGACGACGCCGCGGGCGAGGGCGCCATGGATCCGCTGACCGCGTTCCTGGCGCATGCCGCGCTGGAGGCGGGCGAGACGCAGGCCGCCGAGGGCCGCCCGGCGCTGCAGCTGATGACGGTGCATTCCGCGAAGGGCCTCGAGTTCCACACCGTGTTCATCACCGGGCTGGAGGAGGGCCTTTTCCCGCACGAGAACAGCCTGAACGAGTTTGCCGGCGTGGAGGAGGAGCGGCGGCTCATGTACGTCGCCATCACGCGCGCGCGCCGCCGCCTCTACCTCACGTTCGCGCAGACGCGCATGCTGCACGGGCAGACGCGCTACCACGTCCCCAGTCGCTTCCTCGACGAGCTCCCGAAGGACCTCCTGCAGTGGCTGTCGCCGCAGCGCCGCCGCGCGGTCGACGTGGACCAGAGCGAGTGGGGCGCGCCGACGGGGGCGATCCCGCAGTACGCTCAAGCCACGCCGCCCGGCCCGTCGTGGCGCGTCGGCCAGAACGTGCGTCACGCCAAGTTCGGCGTGGGCGTCATCATCGACGCGGAAGGCCGCGGCAGCGACGCGCGCGTGCAGGTCAACTTCCGCGACGCGGGCGTGAAGTGGCTGGCGCTGGAGTACGCGAAGCTGGAAGCGGCGTGACCGATCGCTGCGCGGTCGTCACGCTCACCCCTCTTCCCTCACTCTCCGCCCCGCCTCTCGCCGCTGGGGGGCGCCAACGTCTCCCCGGCGTGGAAGATGTCGCGGTAGCTCACGTAGTCGGCGATGTGCACGGTCGTCATCAGCACCATGGCCCAGCCGACGAGGAGCAGCGCCTCGACGTATCCGCCGAGGACGCCGGGAAGCAGCGCCGCAGCCAACTTCACGACGAGGAGCGGCAGCATCACGCCGAGCGCGAACGCGGCGATCCAGAACACCGCGATCGGCCGCCAGTTGGCGAGCGCTGCGCGCAGGCTCGCACCCAGCGCGGTACGCGCGGAAGCGTCCTGGAACACGACCAGCGCGGGCGCAAACCACACGGCGAGCGTCACCGGCAGCGCCGCGAGCGCGCCGGCGGCCAGCCCGAGTTGCAGCCGGGGGTCGCGCATGATCTCGTCGACCGGCGCCTTCGGGTCGGTGAACAGCTGCACCAGCAGGTTGCCGGCGATGAGCGAGGCGATCGTCATGGCGAGCAGCGCGCCGGCGAGCATGGCGAGCCCGATGGGCAGCAGCGCGGCGAGGTTCGAGCGGAAGCCGCGCGCGAGATCGGAAGGCGCCGGCCGGCCGCCGCGTTCCTGCGCCCACACCGCGGCGAGCAGGCCCACTGCAAACACCGGCTTCAGGAAGAACCCGGCGAGCTGGCCGACGATCGGGAGCCAGGCTGCGATTGCCATGGCGAGGTAGTAGAGCGCGACCAGCGCGAGCCAGTGCGCGCGCGCGCGCCCGAACAAGCGCCACGACTCGCGCAGCCAGTCGATGCCGCGCCGCGCCGCGTGGCGCGTGAACACGATGTCAACGGCACGAGTCGACGCGCTCATGTGACAGCCCCCACGCTTGCCGCGCTCGCGGCTGCGCTGCCCCCGGAGAGAGCGGCGTTCGCCCAGCGGCGAGGGGCCCCGCACGGAGTATGGGGATCGACGCCAAGGCGAATCGCCGCACCGGCCGACACGCACACCGCTGCAGGCCGCGACCGCTCAATGAGGCCGGCGCAATGAGCGGCTTGGGCCGGCCCGGCGCCGCTCATGAGCCAGGCCCCCCCGCTTGCCGCGCCCCCGCCTGCGCTGCCCCCCGCGG
>Ga0105096_10000736_pt1 | contig 12362 bp, 10 predicted proteins | sample PPLLak3cmMay2015_FD_87036 | JGI IMG/M metagenome (GOLD analysis project Ga0105096, IMG submission 87036) | Freshwater sediment microbial communities from Prairie Pothole Lake near Jamestown, North Dakota, USA - PPLs Lake P7 Core (1) Depth... | ecosystem: Environmental > Aquatic > Freshwater >... | reverse complement strand
TTGTTGAGTTGCGGGTTGCCGGGATCAAGCCACATCGCCGTCAGTCCCGGGTCAGCTGCAGGGCAAGCCGGCCCTGAGCGTCACGCGTGAGTTCGATGTTTTCGCCGGGCGGCACGATGACTGCGGCCCCGGTGAATTCGGCGGCGATCGGCAGCTCACGGCCGCCGCGGTCGACCAGGGCTGCCAGGCGGATGCTGGCCGGGCGGCCGTAATCGAACAATTCGTTGATGGCGGCGCGGATGGTGCGCCCGGTATAGAGCACGTCGTCGACAATCACCACGGAGCAACCGTCGACGTCGAACGGGATGTCGGAACTCTTGACGTTGCGTCGCAGGCCCTTCTTGTTGAAGTCGTCGCGGTAGAAGGAAACGTCGAGGGTGCCAAGCGGGAGCTGGATGCCGAGCGCCTGGTGCAGGCGTTCGGCAAGCCACACGCCGCCGGTATGAATACCGACCAGCCCGGTGTTCGGCCCGATGGCGGGCCGCATCCGGTCGGTCAGCGATGCGAGCAATTGCTCGGCATCAGGAAGCGGGTTAGCCGGCATGGCGGGCCGTAGACTAACACAATAGCCGCGCCGCTAAAATGCCGTGATGGGCTTCAGGCCTTGTTTTTTGGTGCCGCCTCGAACCAGCTGCGCAGGATTTCCGCAGCCGCCGCGGCGTCGAGCAGCGCCGCGCGTTTGTTGGCCCGCACCCCGGCTTCCCGCAGCGCGGTCTCTGCTGCGAGCGAAGTCAGCCGCTCGTCGACAAAGTCCACTTCGATGCCGAAGCGGCCGTGGAGGCGCTGGCCGAAGCGGCGCGCCAGCCGGCCGGTTTCGTGGACCGCCCCGTCGGAATGGGTGGCGACACCGACCACCAGCCGCACCGGCCGCCATTCGCTGATCAATGCGGCGATAGCCGCAAAACGGCTGTCGTTGTCTTCGGCCGCGATGACCGTCAGCGCGTGTGGGATGGCAAGTTCGAGTTCGCCGACCGCAATGCCGATGCGTTTTTCGCCGAAATCGAAGGCGAGCACCGCGCCGCGTACCGGCCGCGGAATCACGCGTGGCCGGCTACATCCGAAAGATTGGCGTAATCGACGCCGAGCAAGTGCATGGCTGCGGCAAACCGCTCTTCAGCCGGGATGTCGAACAGGATGTCGGTGCTCGCCGGCACCGTCAGCCAGGCATTTTGTGCCAGTTCATGCTCGAGTTGTCCCGGCGCCCAGCCAGCGTAGCCGAGTGTGACCAGCATATTGGGTGGGCCCTCGCCGCGGGCGACCGCCTCGAGTATGTCCTTGGACGTCGTCAGGCCGATTTCAGATCCCACGGCCAGCGTGGATTGCCAGGCGCCCAAGGGTTGGTGCAGCACAAAGCCGCGGTCTACCTGCACCGGACCGCCGAAATGCACCGGCACCGCGTGAAAAGTCTCAACGCCCGGTACGATTTTGACCTGCTCCAGCAGGCCGCGCAGGCTCAGATCCGTCGGGCGGTTGATGATGATGCCAAGCGCACCGTTTTCATTGTGCTCACAGACCAGCGTCAGTGTTTTGGCAAAGTGCGGATCGGCCATGGCGGGCATGGCGATCAGGAAATGCTGGGTGAGGTCGACGCTGTTCATAAGTGGCGTTGCTATTGTAAAGCCGGGGGGCGACAGCCACAATTGAATCTCCCCGAAAGAAAATTCCGATGAGCTGCGATGAGTCGTTTTGACGCTGCACTGATGTGGTTTCGCCGCGATCTTCGCGTCCCTGACAATGCAGCGTTGTATGCCGCGCTGAAAGCAGCACGCCGTGTTTATTGTGTTTTTGTCTACGACACTGAAATCCTTGATGTTTTGCCGTCGCGCGCGGATCGCCGTGTCGAATTCATCCTGCAATCGGTGGATGAACTCGGACGCGAACTGGCGGCACGCGGTGGGCAATTGATCGTTTTGCACGGCAGCGCCCGCGCAGAAATTCCCCGGCTGGCTGCCCGGCTGGGCGTGCAGGCGGTATACGCCAATCATGATTACGAGCCTGGGGCTCTGGCCCGTGATGCCGCTGTTGCGCACGGGCTTTTGCCTTGTCAGTTTCTGACCCGCAAGGATCAGGTCATTTTTGAAAAGGATGAAATCCTGACCCAGGGCGGCACGCCGTTTTCGGTGTTCACGCCGTACAAAAATGCCTGGCTGAAAAAACTCGAAACGTTTTTTGTGAAACCGTATCCGGTCGATCAATACGCGGGCAGGCTGGCGCCGGCGCCGGGGAAGCTCAAGACGTTTTCACTGGCGGATCTGGGATTCAATGCGACCAACCTGCAGACACTGGGTATCGCCGGTGGCGCCGCTGCCGCGCAGAAACTGTTTGCTGATTTTGCACCGCGCATGGCGCGGTACCGTGATGCCCGCGATTTTCCGGCCAAAAAAGGACCGTCCTATCTTTCTGTGCATCTGCGTTTCGGCACCATTTCCATTCGTCAGCTGGCGCGGAGCGCCTGGCAGTCGGTGGGGGAGGGTGGCGGTGAAGGTGCAGCGACCTGGCTGTCTGAACTGGTGTGGCGGGATTTTTATTTCATGATCCTGCACCATCATCCACGTGTGGTGACTCACGCTTTCAAACCCGCTTACGACGCCATCCGCTGGCCCAATGACAAAACATTGTTCGATGCCTGGTGCGCGGGCCGTACCGGGTATCCGATCGTTGATGCCGCGATGCGCCAACTCAACCAGACCGGCTACATGCACAACCGGCTGCGCATGATTGCCGCCTCTTTCCTGGTCAAGGATCTGCTGGTGGACTGGCGCTGGGGCGAACAATATTTCGCCGATCATCTCAACGATTTTGACCTGGCCGCCAACAACGGTGGCTGGCAGTGGGCGGCTTCAACGGGTTGCGATGCGCAGCCCTATTTCCGCATTTTCAACCCGGTGACGCAGTCGGAAAGATTCGATGCCGACGGAGCGTTTATCCGCCGCTACGTGCCGGAACTGGCACGTTGTGAAGCGCGAAACATCCATGCGCCGTGGACAATGTCGGCGGATGCGCAGCGCGCAGCGGGTGTGGTCATCGGCCGCGATTATCCGGCGCCGGTGGTAGACCACGCCGTGGCGCGCTTGCAGGCGCTGGAACTGTTCAAGGCAGCGCGACCGTAAGACTTGTTTATTTAAGCTTATTTGCGCCAGCTCATTTCCGCCAGAACGCCGGCGTAAAAATCACCAGCAGCGCGAACAACTCGAGACGGCCAAGCAGCATCGCGAAGGCGCAGACGGCGGTCTGGAAATCGGTCAGTATCGAAAAATTGGTCGCCGGCCCGACCTGGTGCAGGCCGGGACCGATGTTGTTCAGCGAGGCCACCACGGCTGAAAACGCGGTCATCGCATCCAGCCCGGTCCAGCCGAGGATCAGCGTCATGGTCACCAGCAGCGCGACCCAGACGAAGAAAAAACCGAGGACTGCAAACACCACCGGATCAGCGACCACCTGACCGGCGACTTTTACCGGACTGACCGCCTGTGGATGGGCAAGGCTCTTGATCTCTCGATACACTTGCCGGTACAGAATCATCGCACGCATCATCTTGATTCCGCCACCCGCAGAACCCGAGCAACTGAGGAAAGTGCCGAGGAACAATATCCACAGCGGTGCGAACACAGGCCACTGGTTGTAGTCGGCTGTGGCATAACCGGTGGTGGTGCCGACAGAAATGATGTTAAATGCAGCGAAACGGAGCGCTGTCAGGAAGTCGGGGTAGCTGCCGGAACTGTAGAGCAGGATGGCAATGCCGGTGACGCTGGCGAAAATGACCAGCATGAAATAACGCGCCTCGGTATCACGGGCGTAGGCGAGCAGGCTTTTGCTGCGCCAGGCCAGGAAATGGGTCGAGAAATTGATGCCTGCGATAACCATGAAAGTAATCGCCACCAGCTCCACAGTGGCCGAATTGAAATGACCGAGACTGGCGTCATAGGACGAAAATCCGCCCAGTGACATGGTCGTAAAACTGTGGATCATTGCGTCGAGCGGAGTCATTCCGGCCTTGTAGTAGGCCAAGCCGCAGACCAGTGTCAGCGCTGCATAAATCAACCACAAACCCTTTGCGGTCTGGGTGACGCGTGGCGTCAGTTGTTCGTCTTTCATCGGACCGGGGATCTCGGACTTGGAGATCTGGCGTCCGCCCACACCGAGCATCGGCAGAATGGCCACCACCAGCACGATCACCCCCATGCCACCCAGCCATTGCAATACGGCGCGCCAGACATTGATCGAGGGCGGCAGATAGTCGAGTCCGGTCAGCACGGTGGCGCCGGTAGCCGTCAGGCCGGAGATGGCTTCGAAGTAGGCGTCTATAAAGGAGATCTGCGGTATGGTCAGCATCAGCGGCAGTGTTGCGAACAAGGCGCCGCCCGCCCACACCGTGACCACCAGCAGGATGCCTTCGCGCAGGCTGAGTTCGCGTTTGTGCTGCCGTGTAAGCATCCAGATAACTGCGCCAACCGAAAAATTGACCATCATCGACAGTGTGAGCGCCTGTGCTACGCCGTCGTCGAGCGCAAGCGATACGCCGATGGGCAAAAGATGGGTCAGGCTCATCGCCATGGCGATGAGCGCGGACACCGGGGCAATGGTCAGTAACCAGGACATGCCGGTTCAGCGGTGGCCGGAATGCATGTTGTCCGCGCGCCGGGAGTTCAAAGGAATCCGATGTTGACCTGGAACAGTTTTTCGACCTTGGGCACGATGCGTTTGTTGAGCGCGAACACGATGACATGGTCGTCGGATTCGATGATCGTGTCATGGTGGGCAATCAGCACCTGGTGCCCGGACGCCTTTTTGCTGCCGGCTTCCGCCCGTGGCGGCCGGACAACGGCACCGATGGTGGCACCCTTGGGCAAATCCAGTTCTTCGATACGCCGGCCGACGACTTTCGACGATTGGGCGTCGCCGTGGGCCACCAGTTCCAGCGCTTCCGCCGCGCCGCGCCGCAGGCTGTGTACCGCCACGCAATCGCCGTGGCGTACATGAGCGAGCAGGGTGCCGATGGTCGCCTGTGCCGGGGAGATCGCGATGTCGATCTGTCCGGCCTGCACCAGGTTGACGTACGAGCTGCGGTTGATGAGGGCGACAACGCGCCGCACACCCATGCGTTTGGCGAGCAGCGAGGACATGATGTTGTTCTCGTCGTCATTGGTCAGCGCGCAATACACATCCATGTCGCCGATGTTCTCGGCCTGCAGCAGATCTTCGTCGGTGACGTCACCAACCAGCACCAGCGTGGTTTTCAGTTCGGCGGCGAGTTTTTCCGCACCGCTGCGGCTGTATTCGATGATCTTGACGTCGTAACGGTCCTCGATGGCCTTGGCCAGCCGACGGCCGATGTTGCCGCCGCCGCCGATCATCACCCGCTTGACCGGTTTGTCCATGCGCCGCAGCTCGCGCATGATGCCGCGGATATGTTCGGTCGCGGCGATGAAAAATACCTCGTCGCCTGCTTCGATCACCGTGGTGGCGTCCGGGATGATAGGGCTGTCCTGGCGGAAAATGGCGGCCACCCTCGTGTCGAGATTGGGCAGGTGTTTGCGGATGGTCTGCAGTTCCTTGCCCACCAGAGGTCCACCGTGGAAAGCGCGCACAGCCACCAGGCTGACGCGGCCTTCCGCGAATTCCAGCACCTGCAGGGACTCCGGGAATTCAATCAGCTTGGCAATGTAGTCGGTGAGCACCTGCTCCGGGCAGATCACGGTATCGACCGAAAAGTTTTCATCTGAAAACATCTCCGGATGTGACAGGTAATCGGCGGCGCGGATCCGGGCAATCTTGGTCGGGATGTTGAACATGGTCGCCGCCAGTTTGCAGGCAACCAGGTTGGTTTCGTCGCTTTGCGTGACCGCGAGGATCATGTCGGCATCGCGGGCGCCCGCGCGTTCCAGGGTTTCCGGATGGCCGGCATTGCCGACGATGGTGCGCAGGTCGAGGCGATCCTGCAGCTTGCGCAGGCGGCCGGCGTCGGTATCGACGACGGTGATGTCGTTGGCTTCTGAAACCAGATTCTCGGCCACGGAACTGCCGACCTGACCGGCGCCGAGGATGACAATACGCAAACTAATTCTCCTTGCAGGAGCACCTGACCCGTGTTCCCTGAAAAAGCGCAATTGTATACCCGGGCCATACGGCGGCGCTGAAGCGGGCTGCGGACCAGCAGCAGCTTGCTGTGGCATAATTTAATGCTCGAAAATCAAGGCTAACCCATTGACTAGAATATATTTTCCGGAGCCCATCCCGGATCATGGCGAATGCCGGCTGCCGGACCTCAAGGCGCATCACGTGATGCATGTGCTGCGTCTCGCGCCCGGCGATCCGGTGATGCTGTTCGACGGACGCGGCACTGTCCATGACGCGGTGATCATCAGCTGCGCACGTGGTGCGGTGAGCGTGCAGGTCAGCGCCAGTCGCAGCGAGAACCGCGAGTCACCGCTGCAGGTGACGCTGGCGCAGGCGGTTTCCAGCGGAGAACGCATGGATTACACGATACAGAAGGCAGTGGAACTCGGCGTGAATACGGTGCAGCCGCTGCTGAGTGAGCGTTGTGTCGTGCGCCTGTCCGGTGAACGTGCCGCCAAACGCGTGTTGCACTGGCGTGGCGTGGTGGCCGCCGCTTGCGAGCAATGTGGGCGCAATCGCGTGCCTGAAGTGCGGCCGCTGCTGTCGCTGCGCGACTGGCTGGAGCAACCGGCAGCGACCGACAGTCTGCGTCTGCTGCTGGCGCCGGGCTCCGCAACCGGGTTGCGGGAATTGCCGCGGCCTTACGGTGTGGTGACAGTGCTGGCCGGGCCCGAGGGTGGACTGACCACGGTGGAGGCGGACGACGCCGGTCGCGCCGGATTCCTGCCATTGCGGCTGGGACCCAGGGTGTTGCGCACCGAAACCGCGGCGGTGGCGCTGCTGGCGGCAATGCAGACCCTGTGGGGGGATTTCTAGCGGCGGCTTTCGCCACGGCGGGTTCTCGCATAACATCAAATTAACGCGCAGCTGAATCAGGATACGCAACAGAATCAGCGGAGCTGAATCCAATAAGCAGCAGAAAGGAAATCGCCATTCCCATCGCAAACAAAAAAGCGCACCTTGCCCAGGAAGCGCGGAAATCGCCTGCTGGCTCGCGGCCGCGACTGTCGGCGCAGGACCGATTTATCGACTGGTTTCAGTCCGTCGCGCCCTATATTCATGCATTTCGCGGCAAGGTGTTCGTCATCGCTTTCGGCGGCGAAGTGGTCGCCGACGGGCGGTTTTTCCATTTAACCCATGACTTGAATCTGCTTGCCGCGCTGGGCGTCAAGCTGGTGCTGGTGCATGGTTCGCGGCGGCAGATCGAAGCCAAGCTGAAAACGCAGAAAATCCGCAGCCGTTTTGCCGAGAAACTGCGCATCACCGATGCCGCCGCGCTGGAAGCGGCTATGGAGGTTGCGGGCACCTTGCGGGTGCAGATCGAGGCGCTGCTGTCGATGGGGTTGCCCAATTCGCCGATGGCCGGAGCCGACATCCGTGTGGCCAGCGGCAATTTCGTCACTGCGCGGCCGATCGGTGTCGTCGACGGTGTCGACCTGATGCATACCGGCGAAGTGCGCAAGGTTGACGCGCTGGCGATCGAGCGGCGGCTGAAAGACGACGAACTGGTGGTCATTTCACCGCTGGGGTATTCGCCGACCGGCGAAGTGTTCAACCTCGCGCTGGGTGACGTCGCCGCGGCGACCGCAGCGGCGCTGAAGGCGGACAAACTGATTTTTCTGATGGAATCGACGGGGGTGACAGGACGACGCGGCGAATTGCTGCGCGAACTGACGGTCCGCGAAGCACGAACTCTGCTGACGCGAGGCCGGGTGGCGCCGGAAGAGATGCAGACTTATCTGCCGGCGGCGGTGCGCGCCTGCGAGCAGGGGGTGGGAAGGGCGCACCTGATCTCCGGACACCTCGACGACAGCCTGCTGCTGGAGCTGTTTACGCACAAGGGGGTCGGCACACTGGTAACGCCGGATCCGCTGGAAACGCTGCGCCATGCAAAAATCGAGGACATCGGCGGTATCCTCGGTCTGATCGAGCCTCTCGAGACTGAAGGCATCCTGGTCAAACGCAACCGCGATTTACTGGAAATGGAAATTGACCGTTTCTGGGTGCTGGAGCACGACCGGCTGATCATAGGCTGCGCGGGTCTGTATCCGTTTTCGGATGAACGCTCCGGGGAGTTGGCCGGCCTTGCGGTGCATCCGGATTTTCGTGGACGGGGCGCCGGCGAGCGGCTGCTGGAAGCAATTGAAAAACGTGCACGCGGACTGCGGCTGAAACAACTGTTTGTGCTGACCACGCGTGCCGAACACTGGTTCGTCGAGCGTGGTTTTATTGAGACTGATGTAAGCGCTTTGCCGCAGAAAAAGAAGGAACTGTACAACTACCATCGCCGTTCGGTGGTGCTGATCAAAAAGCTCTAAGAAAAATACCGTAGATGTCTGTCGGTGCCTTGACGTACAAAGACCGTACCAAGACAGCTGTCACAATTCGTTAACATTAATGCCTTATTGTGGAGAAATAACATGCCGCGCCAGGTGCAGTGCGTAAAACTCAAGCGTCAGGCCGAAGGCCTGGATTTTCCGCCGTATCCCGGCGAACTGGGCAAACGCGTGTTTGAAAACGTGTCCAAGGAAGCCTGGAAGCAGTGGCTGGAGCAGCAAAAAATGCTGGTGAACGAAAACCGGCTCAACCTGGCAGACAAAAAAGCCCGTGATTACCTTGCGCAGCAAATGGATCAGCATTTTTTCGGTGGCGGCGCGGATGCCGCGGTCGGTTATGTGCCGCCGCCACCGAAGTAACACCCTCACCGGCAGCACGCCCGGCGCCTGCTTGTCATGAATGCCGCTGCACGCCGGCCGCGCCGTGCGCCCGGCAAAGCGGGATTTGCACCGGAGTTCTATCTCAACCGCGAACTGGGGTTGTTGTCATTCAACCGGCGCGTTCTGGCACAGGCCGAAAACCGTGCGCATCCTTTGCTCGAACGCCTGCGTTTCCTGTGTATCGTCAGCAGCAACCTCGACGAGTTTTTCGAAGTTCGCGTAGCTGGCCTGCAGGCCGAGATTGAAGCCGGCTCTGCACCGGTTTATCCCGACCAGATGCGCGCCGACCAGGTATACCGGCAGGTGGCGCGCGAAGCCCATGAACTGGTCGCCCGCCAATACCAGCTGCTGAACGAGGAGGTCCTGCCTGGGCTGGAACAGGCGGGCATCCGTTTTCTGCGCCGCAGCGCATTTACGCCGCAACAGGCGGACTGGATCAAGGGTTACTTTCGGCGCGAAGTGATGCCGGTCCTGACACCGATTGGTCTCGATCCGGCACATCCCTTCCCGCGCGTGCTCAACAAAAGCCTGAATTTTGCCGTCGAACTCGAAGGCAAAGACGCTTTTGGGCGCAATTCCGGCATCGCGATTGTGCAGGCGCCGCGGGTGCTGCCGCGGGTGATCCGGATGCCGCAGGATGTCGCCGGCGCCGAGTACGATTTTGTATTTCTTTCATCAATCCTGCACGAACATGTCGGTGAACTCTTTACCGGAATGAAAGTGCTGGGGTGTTACCAGTTCCGCTTGACGCGCAACAGCGACCTGTTTGTCGACGAGGAAGAGGTCAAGGATCTGCGCACCGCTCTGCGCGGCGAATTGCCGCACCGCCATTTCGGTGACGAGGTGCGGCTGGAAGTGACCGACAACTGTTCGCAGCACATCTCGAGTTTCCTGCTGCGCCAGTTCATGCTCGACGAGGAAGATCTCTATCGTGTTGACGGTCCGGTGAATCTTGCGCGTGTGATCAGCGTGCCGGACTGGGTTGATCGCCCCGAACTGAAATTTCCGCAGTTCAGGCCTGGTTTGCCGAAGGTTCTTGAACAACCGGGTGACATGTTCGCAGCAATCCGCACTCGCGATATTTTGCTGCATCACCCGTACCAGTCTTTCCAGCCGGTGATCGTTTTCCTGCAGCAGGCTGCCCGCGATCCGGCGGTGGCGGCGATCAAGATGACAGTGTACCGCACCGGCGCTGAATCGGAACTGATGGAAGTGTTGATCAGTGCTGCGCGCAGTGGCAAGGAAGTGACCGTGGTGCTCGAGCTGATGGCGCGTTTTGATGAGGAAGCAAACATCAACTGGGCGCAGCGGCTGGAGGAAGTCGGTGCACACGTCGTTTACGGCGTGTTCGGGTACAAGACCCACGCAAAAATGCTAATGGTGGTGCGCCGCGAGAGCGAAGGGCTGCACCGTTATGTACACCTGTCGACCGGTAACTATCATCCGCGCACCGCTCGGCTGTACACCGATTTCGGGCTGTTTACCAGCAATGAGGAAATCGGCAATGACGTGGCCGACATGTTCATGCAGCTCACCGGGTTGGGCCGCCCCACCAGGTTGCGCCATCTGCGGCAGTCGCCGTTTACGCTGCACAAGGAAATGATCCGCGCCATCGAGAACGAAACGGCGATCGCCAAGGCCGGACGCAAGGGGCAGATTATCGCCAAGATGAATGCGCTCCTCGAATCGGAAGTTGTCGGCGCCTTGTATCTGGCCTCGCAGGCGGGCGTACAGATTGATCTGATCGTGCGCGGGGTGTGCGCACTGCGTCCCGGGGTTCCAGGACTGTCGGAGAACATCCGCGTACGTTCCATCATCGGCCGTTTCCTCGAGCACACCCGCGTGTTTCATTTTCATAATGACGGCGCCGATGACGTTTTTCTGTCCAGCGCGGACTGGATGGACCGCAATTTCTTCGGTCGCGTTGAGGTGTGTTTTCCGATACTTGATTCCGAACTCAAGCAGCGGGTCATTGCCGAGGGCCTGCTGTGCTATCTCGAAGACAATACGCAGGCGTGGATGATGGGCGAGGACGGGCAGTATGCCTGCCGTGTCCCGGGTCGCGCTAAGTTGGCCACCGCCCAGGAACAGTTGCTCGAGCTGCTCGCCCAAAAGCCGGGCACATGATTCGCGCTGACAGCGGCCGGCGCAAAACCGGCAACACTGCGGTCGCCACCGAAGTCGAACTCAAGCTGCGCTTTCCGCCGGAGCGCTTGCGCGAAGTGCTGGCGCTGCCGCAGCTGTCGCCGGCGCGCAAGGCTGTGACTCGCAAACTGGCCGCCACGTATTTCGATACCCCGGAGCTGGACTTGTCACGGCGGCACATTGCGCTGCGTGTGCGCCGCGAGGGTCGGCGCTGGGTGCAGGCGGTGAAGGGCGGGGGATCGTCGGCTTCCGGTGTGCATCAGCGGCTGGAGATCGAGACCACGCTCAGTGACGGGCATCCGGATGTGTCGGTGCTGCCACGGCATCCGGTCACCAAAATTCTCCAGTCGAAAAAAGTTGCTGCGTCGCTGGTGCCGGTACTGCGCACCGAAATCACGCGTTCCCTGCGCATGCTTGAACCTGCAGCGGGTGTGCTGATTGAGGCGGCGATCGATCGCGGCGTCATCCGCAGCGGGCGCCGCCGCGAGCCGGTGCACGAGATCGAGCTGGAATTAAAAAGCGGGCCGGTCAGCGCATTATTCGACCTGGCGCAACAACTCGTGCAGGCCGTGCCTCTGGCACTGGAGCACCGCTCCAAGGCGGAACGCGGTTATGGTCTGTATCGCGGAGGGGCCGCATTACCGGTGAAGGCGGTGCCGGTGATACTGCGGCAGGAGATGACAGCCGGGCAGGCTTTTCAGGAAATTGCCAGTGTGGCACTGGCGCAGGTGCATGCCAACGAGCACGGCGTCATTCACTCAGGGGATCCGGAATACCTGCACCAGATGCGTGTGGGCATGCGCCGCTTGCGCTCGGTCTTCAGTTTGTTTCGCGATGTGCTGGGCGAAGCCGCCGCAGTGCATGCCGTCCGAATGCGGAGCATTGCCGGGGCGCTGGGACCTGCGCGCGACTGGGATGTGTTTGTCACCGAAACCCTGCCCATGGTGCGTCCCACACTGGCTGCGCATGTTGCGGCAGAGGCGTTCGAACAGTTTTGCAGGCGGTGCCAGCAGACCGCGCGAAAAAAGGTAAAAAAATCAATAAAAACAATGGATTATAATAACTCCATGCTTGCCCTCGGGGGCTGGTTGATCGGCAATAACAACAATACCGCGGCTTGGCTGCAGCCAGCTCGCGCCTGTGCAGCGCAGATCCTGGCGCAGCGCCATGCGCGAGTGCTCAAACGTGGACGCCACCTCGAACGGCGCACTGCTGCAGAATTGCATCGCTTGCGCATTGCCGTTAAACAATTGCGGTATGCAACGGAATTTTTTTCCACGCTGTTTCCCGGACGCAGCATGACTACGCTGCGTGACCGGCTTGTGCGGCTGCAGAATATACTGGGACGCATCAACGACGCTGCGACGGTGCAGCCTTTGTTCA
>Ga0105096_10000734_pt1 | contig 12383 bp, 11 predicted proteins | sample PPLLak3cmMay2015_FD_87036 | JGI IMG/M metagenome (GOLD analysis project Ga0105096, IMG submission 87036) | Freshwater sediment microbial communities from Prairie Pothole Lake near Jamestown, North Dakota, USA - PPLs Lake P7 Core (1) Depth... | ecosystem: Environmental > Aquatic > Freshwater >... | reverse complement strand
GCGCCGGGTACAGCACCGCCGCGGTCTTGCCGATACCGGTGGGGGCTTCCAGCAGCAGCTCACCTCCCTGGTCGATGCACTTGTACACCAGCTCGGCGATCTCGCGCTGGCCGCGGCGGAACTGCCCGTGGGGAAACGCCATTGACCCCAGACCCAGGTCCCGCTGCCGGCGCAGCCCGGCAAGGGTGGCCAGCCAGCCGGAAAAATTCGCCAGCGAGGTCCCGAGGAAGGCATCGAGCTCGGCCCGGGAGTAGATCTGTGACAGGGGCGTTTCCTCGCCGCTGTCGATATTGAGCCAGGTGAGGCGTACCTCCAGCTGCGCCAGGTCCTGCTCGATCGCGATCAGGGCGGCGTAGATCCGGGCCTGGGCCAGGTGCATACGGCTGATGGTGGCGGGAATCAGCGCGGGCCGGACACGGCAGGTCTTGATCTCCTCCACCAGGCCGGCACCGGCATCGTAGCCATCGGCCCGGCCCCGCAGGCGCAGGCACACCTCACCCTCCCGGTGGCAGTACTCCACCGGGTATTCGCTGCAGTAGCCCGCGCCCCGGCGCCGGTACACCAGCTGGTGCCCCGCCACACCCTGTTCGCCCGTGGGCGATGGCCGGAAGCGGTGGTCGATATCCCCGGCGCGATGGCAGAAGGCCACCAGTTCGCCCACACTCACGGCCAGCTCAAGCATCGCCAATGGCGCCCGCACGGTCATCCCGGGCCGCTTCCCGGAGCTCTTCCCCCGCTTCCTCCCAGGAGACCCAGGCAACCGCCGCCGGTATGCCCTCTTTCTCGAAGAAGCGCAGCCAGCGCTTCTGGCTGTCCTGCAGCGCGTCTCCCGGCCCCTTCACCTCGATCAGGCAGTAATCGCCGGGCGTATCCCCCAGCGCCAGCAGGTCGGGAAAGCCCCGGCGATTTTCCCCCGGATCGAACAGCATGCGCTCCCACACCGCCAACAGGTGTGCAGCGGGGATAATCTGTGTCGCCGCCAACAGCAGGGCCTGGTCCAGCCGGCGCCAGTCGACCCAGCGGCACTGGAATGAGGCGTAGCGCTGGTAGGCATCCCGCAACTCGCGGCCGATGTCCGCACCGCGCAGCGCCGCCAGCCGCGCGGCGATGGCGTCGCGGCGACGCTCCCGGAAGGCGGGGCTGAACATGTCAGCGGGGGCGCTCTGGAACGGGTTGTGGAACGCGCCGGCGACGGGGGTGAAAATCTGCTCCCAGAAGGCCAGCCCGAACAGGGCGTTCATCAGCGTATTCTCGACGTAGTGCACCGCCGGCCAGCGCGATACCAGCGCGCGGGCCGCCAACAACTCCACCGGTGCCTCCTCCCGGGGGACGGCGAGTGACAGGCGGGTGAAGTCATCCCGACACCGCGGCGGCGGCTTTTCACCCAGGTGGCGCCGCACCCGGGGCAGCACCCGCTGCGCCGCGTCGCGCTCTTCCTCGCACCAGGGTTCTGCCAGTATCTGCGCGCACAACTGCGCCGCGCCGGCCCAGTCCTGCTGGCGCTCCATGAGGCGCAGCCGCCGCTCGCGGGCAGGGTGACGGCGGCTGCGCCCGTACAACTGCGCCGCCAGGTCGAGCTCGCCAAGACGTTCGAGGTCGCGACCCAGCCCGTTGCACACCCGGTACCAGCGCCCCTCGCTGGAGACAAAACGCACCTCCAGCGACAACAGGCCCGCCGCCAGCGCCGGCAGCGCGGTCGGCTCCGGGCTCTCGCGCAGTTCGTACCAGCCGTCACTGAGCGCCGCCAGGGCGAGGTATTCCTCCACCGCCTCCCGCTGCGGGAACAGGCGATAGCGGCGGTCGAGGGTGTAGGGATAGTAGCGGGCCACGCCCAGCTCGCTGAGCACAAAGTCGGTAAGGCCCTGGCGCCGGTTGCCGAAAAACAGCAGCTGCAACACCTCCACTTCCCGCGCGCCGCAGGGCGCGATAATGCGCGCACCGTCCATCGCCGCCAGCCGCGCCAGCAGCTCGCCCTCATCCAGGGCCAGCGACTCGATAGCCGCGAGCAGGGCGGCCTTGCCCTGCGGCGCCGCCCCTGGCAGCGGTCCGAAGGTCCGCAGCAGCTCCGGCCGGGTATACATGGCACCCAGGTCCGCCACAGGCAGGGCCCCGGCAAGCTGGGCGAGGCCCGCGTCGAGCAGGCTGTCGACCAGGGGCGCGATCGCGCCCAGCTCGGGGTAAGCCAGCCTGCTCTCCCGGAACCAGGGCCCCACCCGGGACACCAGCCGCACATACAGGCACTGCGCGGCGAAGGGCAGATCGCGAAAGCGCTGCAGGAACAGCTGCTCGCCGGGCGCCAGCAGGTCGGCATACTGCGCTTCCACCGTGGCGCACAGGGCCAGGAAGTTATCCCGGTAGTAATGCGGTGCCAGTTCCCTGCCGGCGTTAGGTTCCATCTGCGAACCTATACCGGGGGAGTGGGGTTGCCGCGCTGCTGCAACAGTACCGCGGGAATGATCAGCGCCAGGCCTACCAGGGTGGCGGGATGGATTGGCTCCCCCAGGATCGTGGCGATAAACACCAGCGAGACCAGGGGTGACAGGAAGATCAGGTTGCCGATGCGAGACACGCCGCTGGACAGGCGCAGCGCGGTGGACCACAGGGCGAAGGTCAGACCCATTTCAAACAGGCCGACATAGGCGGCGCCCGCCAGGGCGCGCCAACCGGGAACTGCGAGGCTCGAGAACAGCGCGCACAGGGCCAGCGCCACTGGCGCCGCCACCGCGAAGTTGAGGCACAGGCAGGCGACCGGATCGCGCCGGTTGCGGGTAGACACCAGCCAGTATGTTGCCCAGACCAGGGTGCTCAGCAGTGCCAGGGCGACTCCTTCGAGACTGTCAAACTCCAGCTGCAGGACCTGCCCGCGGGTGGCGATCACCAGCACCCCGCCGTAACCCAGCAACAGGGCGAGCGCATCGCGCCGGTTCAGCCGGTGGCCCAGCAGCGGCACCGCCAGCAGCGCCAGGGTAATCGCCCAGGTGTAGTTGATCGCCTGCGCCTGCTGCGCCGGCAGTAAATCGTAGGCCCGCAACAACACCAGGTAGTAAGCCACCGGGTTCACCAGGCCCATCAGCAGGAAGTAAACCGGGGTTTCACGGGCATAACGGGGCAACAGCGCCAGGCGCCCCTGCCGCCACAGGATCGCGAACAGGACCAGGCAGGAAAAGCACACTGAGTACGCCACCAGTTGCCACACGTCCAGCTCGCGCAGCGCCAGCTTGAACGCCGTGGCCACCGTGGACCACAGCAGCACCGCGCAAAGCCCGTAGTACAGCGCCCGGCGGTCGCTGTTCAGGTTTACCTGCATAGCGTCGATATAGCCTCGATCATGCCGGTAGACCCGACCTGGAGATTCCGGGCCTATGTTACGTCATCAGTGCGGCCGAGTAAGTATCCGCGAGGCCTGAGGCCGGCTATGTACGCTCCCGGGCTTTTGCGGCATTCTGACCGGCCACCACCGGGAGCACGCCTGCTTGAGCCACCATCCAACAGCCCATGAACGCGCAGCGGCCGTGCCGCCCGCGCAACTGCCGGCGACTACAGGGGAGGTCGCGTGATCGACCTGGCCGCGCTCTGGGATTTCCCCGATCCCCACACCGTTTACACCCGGGTGCAGCCGGAAGATATCGATGGACTCAGGCATACCAACAACACGGTGTACGTGAAGTGGTGCGAGCAGGTCGCCTGGGCCCACTCGGTCAGCCTGGGCCTTGACCTGGAGAGCTACCGGGCGCTGGACCGGGCGATGGTCATTACCCACAGCGAATACGATTACCTGCAGGCCTCGCGGGAAGGGGATGAGGTGGTGGCGGGCACCTGGATCATCAGCTCCGACCACAGGCTGACCATGCAGCGCCGCTTCCAGGTGATTCGCCTCGGGGATGGCGCCACCCTGTTGCGGGCGGGCATGCGCTTCGCCTGTATCGAGCTGAGCAGCGGTCGGCCGCGGCGCATGCCACCGGAATTCCTGGCCGGTTACGGGCCGGCCATCCTGAACCAGGGATAATCTGCCTGGGTCGGGGAAGGAAAGTCCCGCAGCTCTGCGACCCGTTTTGCCCTTGCCATTGCCAGTGGACGCCGGCATCCCTGCGAGCCGGGTCGAATTAGTCTTTTCTGACATTTCCGGTTGCGCGCGGTTTTTCCCTGGGCAAAACTGTTTTTGAAGCAGTTGCCGGAGACAGAGACGGTGAATAACGATAGGGCAATGGCATGACAGCTGACACCATTGATCGACGCCAACACGAGCGCTTCAGTTTTGAACGGGCGATCTACGTCGAAGTGGTCGCAAGAGGGAGTCGTTCAGAGGCAGACAATACCATCATTCGGTGCGAGACACTGGATGTCTCGATGGGTGGCCTGCGCATCGCGGTGCCGATTGCCATTGCCGGGGGCAGCACGCTCAATATCGCCGTACCGCTGGATGACTGGAAGGAAAACCTGGAACTGGTCGGTGAGGCGAAGTGGGTGAGGGAGGCCGCGGACAGGGGAGGTTACTGGGTGGGCCTGGAACTGAAGGATTCCAGCCGCGAGGACATGGAAAAGTGGTTCAGGGTCGTTCAAAGGCTGAAGAAAGACGCGGAGTCCGCCGCTGTGGGGTAACAGCCGTGTCAGCGGCCGGCCCTGCGATTGCGCAGGGTGCCGCTGCAAGAGCGGCATCGCGGATGCGTCCGCCAGCTCGTTGTACTGCCCTATAGTTGCGGCGCCGGGCGCTGTGCAAACACCAGGTACAGCAGCGGCCCGAAGGAGCCCAGCAACAACGTGGCTACTACCCAGGGCCAGGGATTGCGGCCCGCCTTGCGCGCCTCCGGCACCAGCCAGGTCAATACCAACACCAGGGCGATCACCAGGTCGGCGATCACCTGCCACCCCGCGGGGCTGTGGCGGTGATAGTCAAAAATTCCGATGTAGCCGACCTTGTGTACTGCGTAAGCGGTCAGCAGGGTGAAGGGTATGAGGATTATGATGGCCAGGGTACGTCTGCTCATGGCAAGCTCCTTTCGATTGGTTTGAATCCATTCTCCAACTTTGACTGTTTTGCGACAATTACCTCCGAGGTAATTGAATGCGTGCCCACTGCAGCCCGAACATAAGCGCATTCAGGAGAGATTCGATGGCCACCCTACAAGCAACTGCGGCACCGGGCTTCCCGTCAATCTGCCGCCAGTGGCGCCAGTTCAGGAAGCTGTCGCAACTTGACCTGGCACTGGCGGCCAATGTTTCCCAGCGCCATGTAAGTTGGCTGGAGACCGGGCGCAGCCAACCCAGCCGTGAAATGGTGGTGCGCCTCTCCGATGCACTGGATGTGCCACTGCGGGAGCGCAATGCCCTGTTCCAGTCCGCCGGCTTTGCCCCGGTCTACAGCGAAAGCCGACTCGAAGATCCGCTAATGGCACCCGTGCTGGATGCACTGAACCATGTTCTGGAACACCATGAGCCGCTGCCGGCGGTAGTCGTGGATCGCTGCTGGAACATAAGGAAGAAAAACCGGGCGGCGGACCTGCTGTTGAGTCTCGGCGGAGAACCCGCCGATATGCTGCAACGGATAGGCGACCAGGGAGAGTTCAACCTCGCGCTGATCACTGTGCATCCCCTGGGTCTGCGCCAGTATATTGAAAACTGGGAACAGGCGGCGCCCGCGTTCGTCCGCCGCCTGCAGCGCGAAGCCCTCGCCTCGGGCGATCCTGAACTGCAGGCGAGTTTCCAACGGATTATCGATCTGGCCGGCCCGCTGGCGCACAGCGATCCCCTCGCGCAGCCCCTGCTGCCAGTGCTGCCGCTGGAACTCAATATCGGGGGTCTGAAGCTCAGCCTGTTTTCGGTTATATCCACCTTCGGCACGCCCCAGGACATCACCACCGACGAGTTGCGGATCGAGGCTTTCTACCCCGCCAACGGGGCAACCGCGGAGTTCTTCAGGGGCGCGGCGCGGCCCGCGTAGCGCTACGGCGCCGGCGGATCAGGCCCGCTCCCAGTCAAAGGCCAGCAGCTGGCGTATATCCGCAACACCGGTCGCCAGCATCAACAGCCGGTCCACCCCCAGCGCCACCCCGCTGCAGTCTGGCAGGCCGTGATCAAGGGCCGCCAGCAGGCGCGCGTCCAGCGGGCGTTCGGGCAGGCCCCGTTCCCGCCGCAGGGCATTGTCGCGCTCGAAGCGCCGCCGCTGTTCCTGCGGGTCCTGCAGTTCGAAATAGCCGTTGGCCAGTTCCATACCGTCGACGTACAACTCGAAACGGTGCCCCACCATCACCCCGGCGCAATCTTCAACCCGCGCCAGCGCTGCCTGGGAGGCGGGGTAGTCCCAGACGAAGCACATACCGAGCCCGGCCAGCCGCGGCTCGATGAGGTGGCTCATCAACAGGTCGAGCCAGAGATCGCGTTCGCCGGCGATGGTGCCGGTGTCGATCCGGCTGCGCGCCACCGCCTCCAATTCAGCCGGCGCCGCGGTAAAGGGGTCCACGCCCAGCAGTTCGAGGAACAGCTGGCGATAGCTGTAGCTGTGCAGCGGGCGCTCGCCGAGACAGTGGCGCACCAGCTGCGCGACCTCGGCCATCAGCGCGTGGTGGTCGAACCCCGGGCGGTACCATTCCAGCAGGGTGAATTCGGGATTGTGGCGAGCGCCCGCTTCGCCGTCGCGAAAGGCCCTGGTGAGCTGGAATATGGGCTGGCCGTGGCTGGCCAGCAGCCGCTTCATGGCGTACTCGGGGGAGGTCTGCAGGTAACGCGGCCGGGCAAGCGACACGCCGCGCTCCACTACCAGGGGCTCGATGGCGGGGTCGGTGATGCCACAGGCGCACAGCAGCGGCGTTTCCACCTCCAGTACCTCGCGAGTGGCAAAGAACTGGCGAATCTGAGCCAGCAGGGCAGCCCGCGCGCGCAGCAGCCCGAGCGTCGCTCCCGGCTGCCATTCCATGCGCGGAGCCGGGCTTACTTGGAAACGCGGTTCTGGTATTCGCCGCTGCGCGTGTCGACCCGGATCACTTCGCCCCGGTTGATGAACAGCGGCACTTTCACCACGGCGCCGGTACTCAACCTGGCGGGCTTGCTGCCGCCCTGGGCGGTATCGCCCTTGAGGCCGGGATCGGTCTCGACGATTTCCAGCTCCACGAAATTCGGCGGCGACACCGACAGCGGAACGCCGTTATACAGGGTAACCTCGTATGGATCCTGTTCCTTGAGCCAGTTGAGGGCGCCGGCCACGGCCTTGGCATCGGCCTGGTGCTGCTCGAAGGTGTCGGGCTCCATGAAGTACCAGAACTCACCATCGCTGTAGAGATACTCCATGGTGCGATCCACCACGTCGGCGCCTTCCAGGGTCTCGCCCGAGCGGAAGGTGCGCTCCCACACCCTGCCGGTCTTCAGGTTGCGCAGCCTGACCCGGTTGAAGGCCTGGCCCTTGCCCGGCTTTACAAATTCATTTTCGAGGATGGTACAGGGCTCGCCATCGAGGATAACCCTGAGACCGGAGCGAAAATCATTGGTGGAAAAGGTAGCCATGTTGCACTCGTATAAGCCGGAAAAGGCGCCAATGATAACTCAGGCGGGAAGCCAATGGCAGATAGGGTATATTCACGTTGGCGGGCCTGTTGATTTGTACGATACTCTTCCGACGATGGTCCCAACATGCCAGATAACGACAAGGGTCCTTGCCAGATGAGCAGCGAGACGCCGATAAAACTGCGGATTCCGCGACAGGAGCTGCAGCACTTCGACTTTTTCCCCCTGACGGCTGACGCGGCGCAACAGTGGGCCCACGACCTGCCGGTGACCAGTTCGAGCCTGGTCGCACAACAATTGCTCGCGGCGCTGGGCCAACTCAACCAGGTGCAGCTCGCCCCCGAATTGCGCTTCGCCATCCTGGAGGAGTTGCGGCCGGCGCTGCTGGTGGCAACTGCGAGCCTGGCGCGACGCTTCCTCAAACAGCCGCTGGTCATGCCGGATGAGCCGCGCCAGATGGCTGAACTGGCGGACAACCTGCACCAGCTGGCCGGGATCGGTTACACCATAGTAGCCGTACATACGATCCAGCGCCGGGAGAGCATTCGCCAGGTCAATGCCGCGCGGCTCGCCTGCGAATCCATCCACCGCGCTATCCGCTTTGCCGGCGCCCGCCTGCTGCAGACATTCCAGCTGTACCGGCCGGCCCAGCTGCGCAGCTGGCTGGGGCTGCACCAGCTCTACGCCCTGGCGGAAGGGCAGCAGCTGAGCCAGCTGCATGTCGAAGACGAGCTGTCCGGCAGCGGCACCATCGCCACCGCCTACCTGCAGGTGCTGATGCTTGGCTGCTGCAAACCAAACCAGTTGCGCCAGGCCGACCTCACGGCCATCTACCGCGGCCTGCAGGAATGGTGCGCACTGCTGCAGCTAAGCCGCGCAGCAGGGCAGAACGACCAGTTCCTGACTGACCTCGACGGCGACCTGCCGGCGATGTACAGCCAGCTCTATCGCGAGCCCCCCGGCCCCCGCACCCGCTATATCGATACCCAGCCGCTGATCCAGCACCTCAGGAAGCTGGCCGCCACTGCCGACAAACAGGGTGTGGTGTTCGACAGGGACACCATCGTAAGCCCGGCCCTGCTCGATCACCTGCTCACCTGCTTCAGCAAAATGAGCATGCGCAACTTCAGCCGCAAGCAGGCCGGCAAGCCCATCTGGGTCGGCATCGGTTTGAGCGCCTGTCACTACCACCTGGCGGGAGAGCAGGTCTTCGAGCAGGTACTATACGGCCCGGAGTATATCCCCCCGCCGCTTGAACGCGTGGGCGGCAATCTCTTCCAGGAACGCCAGCTGGGCAGCGACCTCTGGCAACGGGCCAACCCGGAAGAGGATTTTACCCGGGATTCCTACGCCCGCGGCGACGACGCGCAGGCACACGAAGTGCAGGTTGACCACAAAACCCTGGCTGCTCTGGAGGGTCAGGATGAGTCGGAGGAGCTGGACGCCCGGCAACGCTACCAGGCGCACAGGGTAACCATGTTTGACGCCAGCCCCGGCGGCTACTGCCTCGAGTGGGGCGCGCAACTGCCCGCCAATATCAGAACCGGAGATGTCGTGTGCGTGCGTGAGGACGAAAGCCCGCGCTGGGCGCTTGCGGCAATCCGCTGGATGAGCCGGCTGGATGACAGCAGGACGCTGATCGGACTGGAGTTGCTCAGCCCCGGCGCCAAACCCTACGGGGCCTGCCTGCAAGCACAGAGAAAAGGCGAACAGGCCGAGCCGGTGCGAGTACTGCTGCTACCGGGAATAAAACTGGTGGGCCAGGCGCCCACCCTGCTCACGCCCCGGGCCGGTTTCCGGGAGCGTCAGAAAATCGCCCTGTTGCGCCACGGCGAGGAGTTCTTCATACAGCTGATGCGCCCGGTGGCGGTCACCGGTGCCTTCGCGCAATTCGAGTTCCGCTATGTAAAACAGCTGGAGGAAGTGCTGGCGGAGGACAAGAGTCGCCCGCGCGATAGCGCCGGCTTCGATTCGGTGTGGACCAATATCTGACCGCTAGCGGCTGTTGGCGGCGTGGTTCTGGTGGCGATCGGAAAGTCCCAGCAGATAGAGAATCGCATCCAGGCCAAGTGTAGATATCGACTGGTCGGCGGACTGCTTGACCAGCGGCTTCGCCCTGAAGGCTATCCCCAGGCCCGCGATGCTGAGCATCGGCAGGTCGTTGGCCCCATCCCCGACCGCGATCACCTGCTGCAGGTCGATGCCCTGCTCGCCGGCCAACTGCCGCAGCAACTCGGCCTTGCGCGGCCCGTCCACGATGGCACCGACAACCCTGCCGGTCACCTCCCCGCCGGCGATATCGAGCTCGTTCGCATGGACGTAGTCGATCCCGAGCCGCGCCTGGAGGTGGCGGGCAAAGTAGGTAAATCCGCCCGAGAGTATGGCGGTCTTGTAGCCCAGGGTGCGCAGCGTGGCGATCAGGTGCTCGGCGCCCTCGGTGATCTTCAGCGCGGCCGCCACCTGTCCCAGCGCCTCCTCTTTAAGGCCCCGCAGCAATGCAATCCGGGCCCGGAAACTCTCGCTGAAATCGATCTCTCCCCGCATCGCCCGCTCGGTAATCGCGCTGACCTGGTCACCGACCCCGGCCAGGCGTGCCAGTTCATCGATAACTTCCGCCTCGATCAGGGTGGAGTCCATATCGAACACCACCAGGCGGCGGTTGCGCCGGTACATCGTGTCCTGCTGGAATGCCAGGTCGACCTCGAGCGCGCTGGCGACCTCCAGCAGGTCGCGGCGGAACAGGTCAGGGTCCTGCAGCGGGCCCCGCACCGAGAATTCCACGCAGGCCTTGCTGAGCGGAGGTAACTCCCCCAGCGGAATGCGCCCGGACAGGCGGCTGATGGCGTCGATATTGAGGTCGTGCCGGGACACGACCGCGGTGACCCGGGACAACTGGTCGGCGGTGATCTTGCGCGCCAGCAGCGTGATGATGTAGCGCGCCCTGCCCTGGGCCTGCACCCAGCGGGCGTAGCTGTCCGCGAGGACCGGGGTGATCCGCGCCTGCATGCCGCGCCCCTGGGCAAAGCTCGTCAGCGCCTGGCTCATGCCCGCGGCATCGCAGTCGCCGGGAACCTCCACCAACACACCCATCGACAGCGTGGCATGAATGACCGCCTGGCCGATATCCAGCACATTGACCGAATGCGCCGCCAGGATCGCGGTGATCCCGGCGGTGAGGCCTGGCTGGTCCTCACCGGAAATACTGAGCAACAGTATGTCGTTCACCTGGGCGTCCAGCGTTGTTGGAAAGGCGCGTATTCTACCCGCAGCCGGCGAGCGCTGGGAAGCAAGCGGCAGGCGACACAAAAGTCTGGCCCCACGCCCGCTCTGGTTTATACTGGCGCGCGTCCCGATACGGTAGCCTGCAGCCACGCGTGAAGAATCCTCTTAGCAACAGTAGCCTGGGCCAACAGCTTGCGCTCGCCACCGCTGGTATGTGCTTGCTGGTCAGTCTCGCCCTGGTCACCCTGGCGGCCATCTCCAGCCGCCACATGCAGTTGCAGCAGCAGGAGGACTACGGCTCAGCCCTCGCCCGCCAGATCGCCACCCGTATCGGCGCGGCGCTTGAAACCGGCGACCTGCTGAGCGTCGCAGCTGCACTGCAGCGCTTCCTCGAATCATCCTCAGCTGAAGAGGTGGCCCTGTTCGACGTGGAGGGCAAGGCGCTCGGGCAAGCGGGGAAGGCACTGGGCCGCAACCTCGAGCAATACAGCGCACCCGTGCGGGTGGAATCGAACATCGCCGGTCGCGTGGTGATCACCATAAGCACCGACGCTGCCCGCGCCGCCAGGCTGCAGTTTGTGCTCAGCCTGCTGGGCCTGGCGATACTGCTCAGCCTGGCCGTCTATATCACCAGCCGGCACTTCAGCCAGCGCCTCGCCAATCGACTGGGTGAACTGGCGAAGTCGATAGCGATGGAAGACCAGGCTGCGGAGGCCACGCCCGCCAACGAGGTGGCACTGCTGAGCCGCAACATCGGCGCCCTGCCCATGGACCTGCTGCGCACCCGCAGCGAAACCAGGCCGCGAGACGAGAATTATCGCACCACCGCAGTTCTCTACCTGCACCTGACCAGCCTGGTGGATTACATCGACACCCTGGACGAGAAAGCGCTGCACCGCTACACCCACAGGCTGCACCAGCTGGTGCTGGCGGCGGCGAATTTCTACGCGGGGGAACTGCAGGTAGCCCGCCAGTTTGGCCTGGCCATCTATTTCAGCGGTCCCAACAGCGCCGGCAGCGCCGCCTTCCGCGCAGCCTCCTGTGCGTGGTTGATCCAGAGCGCCTGCCGCAAGATCGAACAGCAGATTCGAAGGACGCTGTCCATCGCGATGGCGATCTCGCAGAGTGAACTCGGCGCGGGTGACCGGGGGGATATCTACCCGGGACTGTATATCCAGCACACCCTCGACGAGCTCGAGACCATCTGTGCCAACCGGCCGCCGCGGATACTGCTCTCACCAGTCGTCTGCGAAGACCCGGACGTGGCCAGCCGACTGCAACACCAGGCGACCGAAGTGATGGATTTCGCCATGCTGGAAGAATTTGCTGAACCCTACCAGGATCTGCTCGAGCGGCAGTTGCGGCTGATTCTCAGGCGCCTGCTCGATCCTGCCGCCCGCGCCTGATCAACGCTCCACGCGAATAGAATCGACTTTCTGGAAACCCCGCGGCAGCTTGTTGCCGCGCCGGCCGCGCTCGCCGCGGTAGTGTTCCATCTCGGAGAATTTCAGCGTGATATGGCGCTTGCCCGCGTCCACCACCAGGCTGTCCTGCTCGGTGATCACCTGCACCCCCACCACGAACTCGTCGCGACTCAACACCCGGGCGGAGGGAATCGCGATGATCTTGTTGCCCTTGCCCCGGGCCAGTTGTGGCAGGTCCGCCAG
>Ga0105096_10000733_pt1 | contig 12399 bp, 5 predicted proteins | sample PPLLak3cmMay2015_FD_87036 | JGI IMG/M metagenome (GOLD analysis project Ga0105096, IMG submission 87036) | Freshwater sediment microbial communities from Prairie Pothole Lake near Jamestown, North Dakota, USA - PPLs Lake P7 Core (1) Depth... | ecosystem: Environmental > Aquatic > Freshwater >... | reverse complement strand
GTCAACCGATGCGCCGCCTCGCGGGCGGCGCGACCAGTGGGAGGGCCCGCCTCGCGGGCCCGGTGGGACCACGGAGGAGTCCATGCGAAGAGTAGGCAAGAAGTTCGCCGCCGCCCGGGAGCAGGTGCCCGACAAGCCCCTGACCCTCGAGGAGGCGGTGCCGCTCGTACAGAAACTCAAGTACGCCAAGTTCGACGAGACGGTGGAAATCTCGTTCCGCCTCGGCGTCGATCCGAAGCACGCCGACCAGATGGTCCGCGGCACCGTCGTGCTGCCGCACGGCCTCGGCAAGACCAAGAAGGTCCTGGTCATCGCGGGCGGAGACAAGCAGAAGGAAGCCCTGGAGGCGGGCGCCGACACGGTCGGCGGCGAGGAGCTGGTCGAGAAGATCCAGGGCGGCTGGATGGACTTCGAGGCCGTCGTGGCGACGCCCGACATGATGCGCGCCGTCGGCAAGCTCGGCAAGGTGCTCGGCCCGCGCGGGCTGATGCCCAACCCCAAGACCGGGACCGTGACGCCGGACGTGGCGCGGGCGGTCCGCGAGATCAAGGCCGGCAAAGTCGAGTTCCGCGTCGACAAGACGGGCATCGTGCACGCGCCGCTCGGCAAGGTGTCGTTCCCGGCGGAGAGCCTGCTGGAGAACGCGCGGGCGCTCATCGAGAGCATCATCCGCGCGAAGCCCGCGGCCGCGAAGGGCAAGTACATGAAGAGCGTCACCATCTGCTCGACGATGGGGCCGGGGATCAAGCTCGATACGACGAGCATGGACGCGGCGCGACGCTAGCCGCGGAATCAGGACCACAGGGTTATGGCACTCACCAGAGCTGAGAAGCACACGGAGCTGGCGGCGCTCGAGACCGAGCTGCGCTCGGCGCAGAGCGCGATCCTCGTCGACTTCAAGGGACTCAACGTCCCGCAGGTGACCGAACTGCGGCGCCAGGTGCGCGCGGCCAAGGGCCGCTACCGCGTCGTCAAGAACACCCTCGTCAAGCGGGCCCTGAAGGGCACGGCCTTCGAGCCGCTCGGCGACAAGTGCGTGGGCGCGACCGCGCTGGCCTACACCGGCGGCGACCCGGTGGTGCTGGCGAAGGTGCTCACGACGTTCATCAAGACCGCCCCCGCGCTGAGCATCAAGGCGGCGGTCGTCCAGGGCAAGGCGATCCAGGCGGCCGACGTGACCGAACTGGCCAGCCTGCCGGGCAAGCCCGAACTCTACGCGAAGCTGCTCTTCGTGCTGCAGGCCCCGATGGTGCAGCTGGTGAGCGTGTTGAACGCCGCGCCCCGCGACCTGGTCAACGTGCTGGCGGCGGCCGAGAAGAAACGAAGCGCATAACGTTCCACTGGCAGAGGAGATAGACAGCAATGGCCGAACTGACGCAGTCGCAGGTGGTTGAGTACATCAAGAACATCACGGTCCTGGAGCTTTCCCAGCTCGTGAAGGCGCTCGAACAGGAGCTTGGCGTCTCGGCCGCCGCGGCAGTGCCCATGGCGATGCCGGCGGCCTCGGCGGGGCCGGCGGCGGCAGCCGAGGAGAAGACCGAGTTCGACGTCATCCTGACGGACTTCGGCGCCAAGAAGATCGAGGTCATCAAGGTGGTCCGCGAGGTCACCAGCCTCGGGTTGAAGGAAGCCAAGGACCTGGTCGAGGGCGTGCCGAAGCCGATCAAGGAAGGCGTGCCGAAGGCCGAGGCCGAGGCGATCAAGAAGAAGTTCGAGGACGCCGGCGCGAAAGCCGAGATCAAGTAGTGCGGCGTCCGGGCGCGCACCCCGATCCGGGGTGCGCGCGCCCGGCGTGTTGGTCGCGTGGTTGGCACGCGAGGCGCCCGCCCGTCGCCGCGTGTCTGTTGGCCCCCAGGCCTTAGTCCCGAGAGCAGCATGTACAGCCTTCCGAAGAACGTCTATCGCGAGCGCATCGACTTCTCGAAGATCAAGACGACGGTTCCCATCCCGAACCTGATCGAGATCCAGCGGAAGTCGTACGAGCGGTTCCTGCAGATGGACCGGCTCCCGAACGAGCGGGAGGACATCGGCCTCCAGTCGGTGTTCAAGTCCGTCTTCCCGATCAGCGACTTCCGGGAGAACTCGTCGCTGGAGTTCATCGAGTACTCGATCGGCAACTGGGAGTGCAAGTGCGGCAAGCTCCAGGGCCTGCAGCACATGCGCCAGCCGTGCACGAACTGCGGCCACATGCTCGTCGCCGACCCCTTCGGGGAGCACGACGTGCTGTGCCCGCGGTGCGGCCGGGCCAACGAGGCGCGGGGCGACGTCTGCGACATCTGCGGCACCACGGTCTTCCTGAAGGACAAGTACGACGTCGCCGAGTGCCAGGAGCGCGGCATGACGTACGCCGTGCCGCTCAAGGTGACCATCCGCCTCGTCGTCTGGAACAAGGACCCCGAGACGGGCGCCAAGACCATCCGCGACATCAAGGAGCAGGAGGTCTACTTCGGCGACATCCCGCTGATGACCGACAACGGGACGTTCATCATCAACGGGACCGAGCGCGTCATCGTGTCGCAGCTGCACCGCTCGCCGGGCGCCTTCTTCCACTCGGAGGACAAGGCGCTCTATGTCGCCCAGGTCATCCCGTACCGCGGCTCGTGGGTCGAGTTCGAGTACGACGCGAAGAACCTCCTGTACGTGCGCATCGACCGCAAGCGCAAGTTCCTCGCCACCGTGTTCCTGCGGGCCCTCGGCCTGCGCGGCGGCGACGAGATCCTGCGCACCTTCTTCTCGGTGGACCGCCTCTACCTCAGGCAGGGCGGCCTCTACTGGGCCGTGGCCGACTCGATTGTCGGCCTCCGCGCCGGCGAGGACATCGCCATCCCCGGGACCGAGACGGTCATCACCAAGGGCCGCAAGCTGACGCACGGCGCCGTCAAGGCGCTGCGGGCGGCCGGCGTCGAGGCGGTCCGCGTCGACGAGGCGGAGCGCGAAGGCGCCGCCGCGGCGGCGGACGTCATCGATCCCGAGACGGGCGAGATCCTCCTGGAAGCGAACGAGGAGGTGACGCACCGCGTCATCGCCATCGCCCAGGAGAAGGGCGTCGACCGCATCGAGGTCTTCTTCCCGGAGCGCGACGAGGTCGGGCCGACCATCTCGACGACGCTGAAGAAGGACCCGGTCCACACCCACGAAGAGGCGCTCATCGAGATCTACCGCCGGCTGCGGCCGGGCGATCCGCCCACGCTGGACAGCTCGCGGTCGCTCTTCGAGAACATGTTCTTCAACCCCCAGAAGTACGACTTCTCGCGGGTGGGCCGCCTCAAGCTCAACACCAAGCTCGGCCTGACGACGCCCCTCGAGGAGAAGATCCTGCACCCGCAGGACTTCTACGAGGTGATCCGCTACCTGCTGAAGCTGCGGAAGAACCCGGCGTACGTGGACGACATCGACCACCTCGGCAACCGGCGCGTGCGCTCGGTCGGCGAGCTGCTCGAGAACCAGTTCCGCATCGGGCTGGTCCGGATGGAGCGCGCGATCAAGGAGAAGATGTCGGTCTACCAGGAAATGGCGACCGCCATGCCGCACGACCTGATCAACGCCAAGCCGGTGATGGCCGCGATCCGGGAGTTCTTCGGCTCCTCGCAGCTCTCGCAGTTCATGGACCAGACCAACCCGCTCTCGGAGGTCACGCACAAGCGCCGGCTGTCGGCCCTCGGGCCCGGCGGCCTCTCGCGCGAGCGCGCGGGCTTCGAGGTCCGCGACGTCCACCCGACGCACTACGGCCGCATCTGCCCGATTGAGACGCCGGAAGGGCCGAACATCGGCCTGATCTCCTCGCTGGCGTCCTACGCGCGGATCAACGAGTTCGGCTTCATCGAGTCGCCGTACCGCAAGGTGAAGGACGGGAAAATCGTCGACTACGCGGTCGTCACGAACGCGGGCACCAGCAAGCACAAGATCGGCGACGTGGTCCTCCTCTCCGACATCGTCGAGGAGTCGGGCGGGAAGCGCCGCGTGAAGAAGGGCATCGAGTTCGAGCCCCACCCGTTCTACCTCTCCGCGTGGGAGGAAGACCAGTACATCGTCGCCCAGGCCAACGTGTCGGTGGGCGAGGACGGGCGGCTGGTCGAGGAACGGGTCAACGCGCGGCAGGCCGGGAACTTCATCCTGGCGCAGCGCGACGCGGTCCAGTACGTCGACGTGTCGCCGAAGCAGCTCGTGTCGGTGGCCGCCTCGCTCATCCCCTTCCTCGAGCACGACGACGCGAACCGCGCGCTGATGGGCTCGAACATGCAGCGCCAGGCGGTGCCGCTGCTCCGCGCCCGGGCGCCGTTTATCGGCACCGGCATGGAGTACATCACCGCGCGCGACTCGGGCGCCTGCGCCGTCGCGCGCCGCTCGGGCACGGTCGACTACGTCGACTCGCAGCGCATCGTCGTCCGCGTCGCGGGCGAGGACGACTCGGTGAGCCGGGAGATGGGGGCCGACATCTACCCGATGACGAAATTCAAGCGGTCCAACCAGAACACCTGCATCAACCAGAAGCCCATCATCCGCGTGGGGCAGAAGGTGGAGAAGGGGCAGGTCCTGGCCGACGGCCCATGCACGGAGCTCGGCGAGCTGGCGCTCGGCCGCAACGTCCTGGTGGCGTTCATGCCGTGGCGCGGCTACAACTTCGAGGACGCGATCCTCGTCTCCGAGCGGATGGTGAAGGACGACTACTACACCTCGATCCACATCGAGGAGTTCGAGATCGAGTCGCGCGACACGAAGCTGGGCCCCGAGGAGATCACGCGCGACATCCCGAACGTGTCGGAGACGTTCCTGCGCGATCTCGACGAGAGCGGCATCATCCGCCTGGGCGCCTCGGTCAAGGCGGGCGACATCCTGGTGGGCAAGGTCACGCCGAAGGGCGAGACCCAGCTCACGCCCGAAGAGAAGCTGCTGCGCGCGATCTTCGGCGAGAAGGCCGGCGACGTCCGCGACGCGTCCCTCATCTGCCCGCCGGGCGTCGAGGGGATCGTCGTCGGCGTGAAGATCTTCTCCCGCAAGGGCATCGAGAAGGACGACCGGGCCAAGGCCATCGAGGCCGAAGAGCTCGAGCTGATGGAGAAGAACCTGCAGGACGAGGTGCGCATCCTCTACGACGAGATGAAGAAGCGCGCCGTGCAGATCCTGCTCGGGCAATCGCTCCGCTCGGACCTGTACGACAACGACGGCCGCGAGAAACTGCTGAAGAAGGGCGCCGTGCTGACCGCCGACGTCCTGGCCGGGCTGCCCTACGCGGCCGTCTCGCGGATCCGCGTCGCGGGCGACGATCCGCGCATCGAGAGCGACCTGCGCGACCTCGACGAGCGCACGAAGCGCCAGGTCGAGGTGGTGGGCCAGCTCTTCGAGGAGAAGAAAGAGAAGGTGCGCCGCGGCGACGAGCTGCCCCCCGGGGTCATCAAGCTCGTGAAAGTCTACGTCGCCATGAAGCGCAAGCTGTCGGTGGGCGACAAGATGGCCGGGCGGCACGGCAACAAGGGCGTCATCGCGCGCATCCTCCCCGAGGAGGACATGCCGTACATGCCCGACGGCACGCCGGTGGAGATCGTCTTGAACCCGCTCGGCGTCCCGTCCCGCATGAACGTCGGCCAGATCCTGGAGACGCACCTCGGCTGGGCGGCCCGCGCGCTCGGGCTGTACTTCGCGACGCCGGTCTTCGACGGCGCGACCGAGGGGGAGATCAAGGACTGGCTGGGGCGGGCCGGGCTCTCCTTGTCGGGCAAGACGCGGCTCTTCGACGGGATGACGGGCGACGGGTTCGAGCAGGACGTGACGGTGGGCTACATCTACATGCTCAAGCTGTCGCACCTGGTCGACGACAAGATCCACGCGCGGTCGATCGGGCCGTACTCGCTGATCACGCAGCAGCCGCTGGGCGGCAAGGCGCAGTTCGGCGGCCAGCGCTTCGGCGAGATGGAGGTCTGGGCGCTCGAGGCGTATGGCGCCGCGCACATCCTCCAGGAGCTGCTCACCGCGAAGTCGGACGATGTGACCGGCCGCGCGAAGGTGTACGAGTCGATCGTCAAGGGCGACGCGTCGTTCACGGCGGGCCTGCCCGAATCGTTCAACGTGCTCATCCGCGAGCTCCAGTCGCTCTGCCTGGATGTGGAGCTGCTCAAGACCAAGAAGAAGCCGCAGCCGCCGGAGGAGATCGCCCCTCCGGAAGAGCCGGTGTTGCAGGAAGCCTAAACGCCCATGAGACCAAGCTTCGACGCGAAGGGCTCGTTGATGCCCGATTTCGACGCCATCCGGATCAGCCTGGCGTCGCCGGACAAGATCCTGTCGTGGTCCCACGGCGAGGTGACCAAGCCGGAAACCATCAACTACCGGACCTTCAAGCCCGAGCGTGACGGCCTGTTCTGCGCGAAAATCTTCGGGCCGATCACCGACTGGGAGTGCCTCTGCGGCAAGTACAAGCGGATGAAGCACCGCGGCGTCATCTGCGACAAGTGCGGCGTCGAGGTGACGCAGGCCAAGGTGCGCCGCGAGCGGCTGGGCCACATCACGCTGGCCACGCCGGTCAGCCACGTGTGGTTCTTCAAGGGCCTGCCGAGCCGCATCGGCCACCTGCTCGACATCGCCCTGCGCGACCTCGAGCGCGTGCTGTACTTCGAGGCCTACGTGGTGGTGGACGCCGGCGACACCGACCTCAAGCCGAACCAGCTGCTCAGCGAGGAGCAGTTCCGCAAGGCGAAGGAGGACTACGGCTTCCGGTTCCGCGCGCAGATGGGCGCCGAGGCCATCAAGGAGCTGCTGAAGCGGATCGACGTCGAGCGGCTGTCGCAGGAGCTGCGCGACCGGATGAAGGGCGAGCAGTCCGCCCAGAAGAAGCTCAAGTACGCCAAGCGCCTGAAGGTGATCGACGCGTTCCGCAAGTCGACCAACCGGCCCGAGTGGATGATCCTGGACGTCATCCCGGTGATCCCGCCCGAGCTGCGGCCGCTGGTGCCGCTCGACGGCGGGCGCTTCGCCACCTCCGACCTCAACGACCTCTACCGTCGCGTGATCAACCGGAACAACCGCCTGAAGAAGCTCATCGAGCTGAAGGCGCCCGACGTGATCATCCGGAACGAGAAGCGCATCCTGCAGGAGGCGGTCGACGCCCTCTTCGACAACGGGCGCCGGGGCCGCGTCCTGCGCGGCGCGAACAACCGCCCGCTCAAGTCGCTCTCCGACACGCTGAAGGGCAAGCAGGGCCGGTTCCGCCAGAACCTGCTCGGCAAGCGCGTCGACTACTCCGGCCGCTCCGTCATCGTCGTCGGGCCCGAGCTGAAGCTGAACCAGTGCGGCCTGCCGAAGAAGATGGCCCTCGAGCTGTTCAAGCCCTTCATCTACAACAAGCTCGAAGAGCGGCAGATGGTGCAGACCATCAAGCAGGCCAAGGAGATGGTCGAGCAGTCGCGGCCCGAGGTGTGGGACATCCTCGAGGAGGTCATCCGCGAGCACCCGGTGCTGCTGAACCGCGCGCCGACGCTGCACCGTCTCGGCATCCAGGCGTTCGAGCCCGTGCTCGTGGAAGGCAAGGCCATCCGCATCCACCCGCTCGTGTGCACGGCGTTCAACGCCGACTTCGACGGCGACCAGATGGCGGTGCACATCCCGCTCTCGCCCGAGGCGCAGATCGAGGCCTCGGTGCTGATGATGTCGTCGAACAACGTCCTGTCGCCCGCCAGCGGCGCGCCCATCGCGATCCCTTCGCAGGACATCGTGCTCGGCATCTACTACCTCACCAAGGCGAAGAAGGACGCCCGGGGCGAGGGCCGGGCCTTCGCGAGCATCGACGACGTGCTGCTGGCCCAGCAGGCCGGCGAGGTCGAGATGCTGACGCCCATCCGGATGCGGTACACCGGCGAGCTGCTGGACCTGACCGCCTCGCGCGACAACCAGGACGTCCTGCACACCGAGCTGCAGACGGTCGCCGGCAAGGTGATCAACACCACCGTCGGCCGGGTCATCCTGAACGACGCGACCCCGGAGGGCATGCCCTTCGTCAACGGGCTGCTCAAGAAGAAGGGCCTGCAGCAGGTCGTGCAGTACTGCTACCTGCGCTTCGGCCTCCAGAAGACCGTCGAGATGCTCGACGGCCTGAAGGACCTCGGGTTCCTGGCGGCCACCCGGTCGGGCCTCTCCATCGGCATCGACGACCTGATCGTCCCGCGCGAGAAGGAGAAGCTGGTCGACGAGGCCAGGCAGGAAGTGATCCGCGTCGAGCAGCAGTACCTCGAGGGCGCGATCACCAACGGCGAGCGCTACAACAAGGTCATCGCCATCTGGTCTGAGGTCACCGAGCGCATCGCGGATCGCATGTTCGGCGGGATGCAGTCGCTCGACAAGGAAGAGGGCGCCTTCAACGCCGTCTACATCATGGCCGACTCCGGCGCCCGCGGCAGCAAGCAGCAGATCCGCCAGCTGGCCGGCATGCGCGGCCTGATGGCGAAGCCGTCAGGCGAGATCATCGAGACGCCCATCACGTCGAACTTCCGTGAAGGCCTCACGGTGCTGCAGTACTTCATCTCCACGCACGGCGCCCGCAAGGGCCTGGCCGACACGGCGCTGAAGACGGCCGACTCGGGCTACCTGACGCGCCGCCTCGTCGACGTGGCGCAGGACGTGATCATCCACGAGCCCGACTGCGGCACCCTCGACGGCATCGAGGCGCAGGCCATCATCGAGGGCGGCGAGACGATCGAGCCGCTCCGCGACCGCATCATCGGGCGCGTCGCCCTCGAGCGCGTCGCCGACCCGTTCACCGACGAGACCCTGGCCGAGGCCAACCAGGAGATCACCGAGGAGCTCGGCGCCGCCATCCAGGACGCCGGCATCGAGCGCGTCAAGATCCGCTCGGTGCTGACCTGCGAGAGCCGGCGCGGCGTCTGCGCGCGCTGCTACGGCCGCGACCTCGCCACCGGCCGCCTCGTCGAGATGGGCCAGGCCGTGGGCGTCATCGCCGCGCAGTCCATCGGCGAGCCCGGCACCCAGTTGACGATGCGGACGTTCCATATCGGCGGCACGGCGTCCCGGATCGCCGACCAGTCGACGCTCGAGTCGAGCCACGCGGGCACGGTCCGCTTCCACGGCCTCCAGATCGTCGAAGGCCGCGGCGCGACGTTCGTCGTCATGAACCGCAACGGGTCCATCGTCGTCCAGGACGACAAGGGGCGCGACCGCGAGCGCCACCAGCTGGTCTACGGCGCGCGCCTGATGGTCCGCGACGGCCAGCAGGTCGATTCGGCCGCGGTGCTGGCGGAGTGGGATCCCTACACGGTGTCGATCCTCAGCGACGGCCCCGGCCTCGTGCGCTTCAAGGACATCCTCGAGGGCCAGACGGTCCACGAGGAGGTCGACGATGTCACGGGCCTCTCGCGCAAGATCATCATCGACTCGCCGGACGAGAAGAAGCAGCCGGCGATGGAGATCAAGCGGAAGGACGGCACGACGCGGCGCTTCCACATGCCGTCGCGCGCCCACCTCATGGTCGACGACGGCCAGGAGGTGATGGCCGGCGACGTGCTCGCCAAGATCCCGCGCGAGACCACGAAGACCAAGGACATCACCGGCGGCCTGCCGCGCGTCGTGGAGCTGTTCGAGGCGCGCAAGCCCCGCGACCCGGCGATCATGAGCGAGATCGACGACGTCGTGAAGTTCGGCGGCATCGTCAAGGGCCGCCGCAAGGTGCTCATCGTTCCCGAGTCGCAGGCCGAGTCGCGCGAGTACGAGATCCCGCGCGGCGTGCACGTCAGCGTCCAGGAGGGCGAGCCCATCCGCGCCGGCGAGCCGCTGATGGACGGCCCGCGCAACCCGCACGACATCCTCGCGGTCCTTGGCGAGAAGGAGCTGCAGCGCTACCTCGTCAACGAGATCCAGGAGGTCTACCGCCTGCAGGGCGTCACGATCAACGACAAGCACATCGAGACGATCGTCCGGCAGATGATGCGGTGGGTGAAGATCGAGGAGGTCGGCGACACCGAGTTCCTCGTCGAGGACACGGTCGACAAGTTCCGGTTCCGCTCCGAGAACGAGCGCGTGATCACGGAAGAGAAGATGCCCGCCAAGGGGCGCCCCGTGCTCCTCGGCATCACCAAGGCGTCGCTCTCCACCGAGTCGTTCATCTCGGCGGCGTCGTTCCAGGAGACCACGCGCGTCCTGACGGAAGCGTCCATCTCCGGGAAGATCGACTACCTGCGCGGCCTCAAGGAGAACGTCACGATGGGCCGGCTCATCCCCGCCGGGACGGGCTTCGAGTTCTACAAGGCGGCGCGCATCCCCGCCGACGAGCCGCCGCCGCCGCCGCCGCCGAGCGAGGAGGAGCTGGAGCTCGAGCGCGAGATGGAGTACATGGTCGAGCCGGAGGGCGCAATCGCCCTGCCGGGCGACATCGACGAATAGCGCCGCCTGCGACCGCGGGCGGAAGGATCAGGGCGGCAGCCATCGGGTTGCCGCCCTTTTCTCGTCTTGCGGGGACCCTACTTCGCGGGCGGGAAGGGCACGGCGAGGTTGAACCAGCACGCCACAGGCTGGCCGCCTTTCGTGGCCGGCTTGAACGTCCACTGCCGAACGGCCGCCTCCGCGGCGCCATCGAGCGCCCCGGACGTGCGCGCAGGGCGCAGGACCTTGATGGTCTGCGGCCGGCCGGCCGCGTCCACGAGGACCTGGAGCACCACCACGTCCTGGGCTTTCTGGCGCGCCGCCTCGGCCGGGTACTCTGGCGCCACCTGTGTCAGGACCGCGGGTTTCGAGTCCACTTCGTTCGACTGGTAGACGCGTCCAGGTGCCGGCGCTGAAGACGGTGGCGCGGCCGGCGCGGCAGGGGCCGGGACCACAGCCGCGCCGAATCCCTGCACCACGGGCGTCGGCTGCGTCGGCAGCGGCTTCGTTCCCGACTTCGACTGGGGCGCTCCGGGTACCCGCGCGGTCGATCCGGTTGACCCGCGCCCGGCTGCCGTGCCGCCTGCCGGCGGGGCGGGCGGCGCAGTCGGCAGCGCCCCGGCTGGCGGGGCCTCGGGAATCGCCACCGCGCCGGCTGGTTCCGGCAACGGTTGAGACGGCGGTTCGGCGACGCTCGCAGCGGGTTCCTCGACCGCCCCGCCCGCCCCGCCGCGCACATAAAGCGCGCCCGCGATGCCCACTCCGACGACGAGTACGGCAATCGCGCCCGCCAGCAGACCGCGGCGACTGCCGCCCGCGGACTTGACCGGTGGCTTCGCGCGCGCCTGCGGCTTCGCCGGGGCGGAGGCGATCGGCGCCGGCTCAGCCGCCGGCTCGGGCGGCAGCGGAATCACTGGCAGGTCGACGCCCGACCCCACCGGGCCAGCGGCGGGGCCGGCAGACGGTACCGCCTCAGGAATCGGCGCGAGCCCCTGGCTGCCGGAGCCCGCCGGCGCTGCCGAGCGGGTGACGGGAATCGGCGCGGCCTCCGCGGGCGCGATGGCCGCGTCCGCGGCTGACGTGACCTGCAGGGTCACGATGGGCGCGACGATGGGTGGCACGGCAGGAGGAGCCGTCGCAAGAGCCGCAAGCGCCAGCGACGACCCGCGCGTCGCACCAAGGGAGGCCGCCGCCTTCAGGTCGGCGACCAGGTCCGCGCCGGTCTGGAACCGATCGGCGGGGCTCTTGGCGAAGGCGCGCTCGAGGACGGTCGTGACCCCGGGCGCCACCTCCGGGTTGAACTGCGTCGGCGGCGCCGGCGCCTCGTGGGCGATCCGGTACATCGTGGTGGCGATGTCGTTGCCCGCGAACGGCCGCTCCCTGGTGATCATCTCGAAGAACACGACCGCGGCCGAGAACAGGTCCGACCGCCCGTCAAGCGACAGGCCCTTCACCTGCTCCGGCGACATGTAACTGGGCGAGCCCAGCACCGTGCCCGCCTGTGTCATGGTCGAGAGGGCAAGGCGCGCGACGCCGAAATCGGTGACCTTGGCCCGGCCGGCCGATGTCACCAGGATGTTCGCCGGCTTGATGTCGCGGTGGACGATGCCCTGGCTTCCTGCGTAATCGAGCGCGGAGCACATCTGGTCGAGGAGTTCGGCCGCGAGGTCGATCGGCAGGGGGGCGCGTTCGGCGATGATGGCGGAGAGCGGCCGCCCCTCGATGAACTCCATCGCGACGGCCGTCACGCCGCCGTCTTCGATGATGTCGTAGATGGTGACGATGTTCGGGTGCGAGAGCGCGCCGGCGGCCGCGGCCTCGCGGTAGAGGCGTTCGCGGAACTCCCTGGCCTGGGCGTCGGCGTTGTCGATGCTGAGGGTCTTCAGCGCCACCGTGCGGCCGATGAGCGGATCGAATCCCTTGTAGACCACGCCCATCGCGCCCCGGCCGAGTTCGCCGAAGACGCGGTAGCGCCCGATGGTCCGGACGACCGTGGTCTCTCCCGGGTCGGATGACATGCGGCTACCCTTGTCGGTTTCC
>Ga0105096_10000730_pt1 | contig 12410 bp, 12 predicted proteins | sample PPLLak3cmMay2015_FD_87036 | JGI IMG/M metagenome (GOLD analysis project Ga0105096, IMG submission 87036) | Freshwater sediment microbial communities from Prairie Pothole Lake near Jamestown, North Dakota, USA - PPLs Lake P7 Core (1) Depth... | ecosystem: Environmental > Aquatic > Freshwater >... | reverse complement strand
GTAAGGCACGGCCAGGCTGACCGGCCCGGCCCACGAGTAGCCCAGCTTGAAGAGCTCGAGCGCATCGACGAAGGCGTGAACCTGATGCGCGTCGAAGCGTGCATCGAAGACCACCGAGAACAGCCCGGCGGCCTGCGTGCAATGCGCGAGCCAGTGCTCGTGGCCGGGCGAACCGGGCAGCGCCGGGTGCAGCACCCGAGCCACCTGCGGCTGCCGTTGCCACCATCGCGCCAGTTCGCGGCCCGCGGCATCCTGCGCGGCGTAACGCAGCGCCAGCGACGGCAAGGCGCGCAGCACCGCCTCGACGTCGTTGGCGCCCACGCCCCAGCCCATGCGCATGTGCGTGCCCTTGAGCCGCAGGTGCAGCGCGTGGTCGGTCGTGGTGACCGAGCCCATCAACACGTCGCCGCCGCCCGATGGGAACTTGGTCAACGCATGCGCGCTGATGTCCACGCCCAGGCCTTCGCCCAGATCGAAGGCGTTGAAGGCGATGCCGGCGCCCCAGGTGTTGTCCAGCGCCGTGAGCACGCCTTTGTCGCGCGCCACGCGCACCAGCCCTCGCAGGTCGGGAAACTCCATCGTGATCGAGCCCGCCGCCTCGAGCCACAGCAGCTTCGTCGCCGGCCCGATCATCGCCGCCAGCGCCGCCGGGTCGGCAGGGTCGTACAGGCGGTGCGTGATGCCCCAGCGCGCCAGCTCCTGGCGCGCCAGTTCCTTGCCCGGCCCGTAGGCGTTGTCGGGGATCAGCACTTCGTCACCGCGCTGCAGCAGCGCCGTGTCCACCAGCGCGATCGCCGCCAGCCCGCTGGGCACGAGCAGCGCGTCACGGCCGCCCTCCAGCGTGGCGATGCGCTCCTCGAGCAGGAAGGTCGTCGGCGTGCCGTGCAGGCCGTAGGTGTAGCCGGTCTTGTCCTTCCAGTTGCGGGCCTGCAGCGCCGCGACGTTGGGAAAGATCACCGTCGATGCCTTGAACACGCCGGGCTGCGGCGCGGCAAAGCCAGCCGGCGGCTGGTAGGGGTGGTGGATCAGGCGCGAACTGAGGGACTTGGGTTCGGACATGGTGGGGATGGCGTTGCGGTCAAACGGGCATGCCGACCAGGTCGTGCCCTTCGGTGGCGACGATGCGCGCGCGCGTGAACTCGCCGGCCTTCAGCGTCTTCGAGGCCTTCTCCGGCGGCAGCAGCCGAACCTGGCCGTCGATTTCGGGTGCGTCGGCATAGCTGCGGCCAACCCCGCCCTTGCGGCCCAGGGCCGGCGCATGGTCCACCAGCACCTGCATGGTGGCGCCCACGCGCTGCTGAAGCTTGCGCGCCGAAACCCCTTCGGCCACGGCCATGAACCGAGCGCGGCGCTCCTTGCGCAGCTCGTTCGGCAACTGACCTTCGATCGCGTTGGCCGCGGCGCCCTGCACCGGCGAATAGGCGAAACATCCCGCACGGTCGATCTGCGCCTCGCGCACGAAATCCAGCAGCGACTCGAATTCGGCCTCGGTCTCGCCTGGGAAGCCGGCGATGAATGTCGAGCGCACGACGATCTGCGGGCAGATCTCGCGCCAGCGCGCCAGCCGCTCCAGGTTGCGTTCGCCGCTGGCCGGGCGCTTCATGCGCCTCAGCACCTCGGGGTGCGCATGCTGGAACGGCACGTCCAGGTAGGGCAGCACGCGGCCTTCGGCCATCAGCGGCAGGATCTCGTCCACGTGCGGGTACGGGTAAACGTAATGCAGCCGCACCCAGGCGCCGTAGGGCTCGGCCAGACGGCCGAGCTGCTCGCACAGCTCGAACAGCCGCGTCTTCACCGGTTTGCCGTCCCAGAAGCCGGTGCGGTACCGGACATCCACGCCATAGGCGCTGGTGTCCTGGCTGACGACGAGCAGCTCCTTCACGCCGGCTTCGAGCAGGCGCTGCGCCTCGCCCAGCACGTCGCCGATCGGCCGCGACACCAGGTCGCCGCGCATCGAAGGGATGATGCAGAAGGTGCAGCGGTGGTTGCAGCCTTCGCTGATCTTCAGGTAGGCATAGTGCCGCGGCGTGAGCTTGATGCCGATCTTGTCGAAATGCGGCGGCACCAGGTCGACGAAGGGATCGTGCGGTTTCGGCACGTGCAGGTGCACGGCGTCCATCACCTCCTGCGTGGCATGCGGGCCGGTGACCGCCAGCACCTTCGGGTGCATCTGCCTGACCAGATTGCCGCCGCCCTGGCCTTCGCGTGCGCCGAGGCAGCCGGTGACGATGACCTTGCCGTTGGCGTCCAGCGCCTCGCCGATGGCAGCGAGGCTCTCGCGCACCGCGTCGTCGATGAAGCCGCAGGTGTTGACGATCACCAGGTCGGCGCCGTCGTAGGTCTTGCTGGTGGCGTAGCCCTCGGCCTGCAGCCGGGTGAGGATCAGCTCGCTGTCGGTCAGCGCCTTCGGGCAGCCGAGCGAGACGAAGCCTATGGTGGGCGCGACAGGCGGATGACTCATGCGGGAATTGTCCCGCATCGCGGCAGGTGCGTCAGTCGCCGCGCTTGGCGCCTGGCATGCCCGGGAACAGGCTGCCGGCCTGCTTGGCCATCTGCTCCTGCATCTGCGCGAACATGTTCTTCGATTGCTCGAGGTAGTTGCCCACCAGTCCCTGCATCGCCGCGTTCTGTCCGGTGAGGAACTGCGCCCAGGCTTCCGGGGTGAAGGCCTTGGCCTCGTTCAGCCCCATGCCCGGGGCGGCAAAGCGCTTCTGCAGGTCGACGAAGGACTGCAGGTTCTTCTCGAGCATGGCACCCATCATGCCCTGCATCGCATGGCCGTAGAAACGGATCATCTGCGCCAGCATCTGCGACGAGAACATCGGCACGCCACCCGATTCCTCGTCGAGGATGATCTGCAGCAGGATGCTGCGCGTCAGGTCCTCGCCGCTCTTGGCGTCGCGCACCTCGAACTCCTCGAACTTCAGCACCATGTCCTTCACGTCGGCCAGCGTGATGTAGGAGCTGCTGCGCGTGTCGTAGAGGCGGCGATTCGGGTACTTCTTGAGCACACGCGGCCCGCTCGCGGAAACGGGCTCGGAACCTGCGGCGGCGCGGCTATGGGCGGACATGATCAAACGCTCCGGAAGGCGGTGACTTCGATTCTAGATTCGCGTCCACCCGGCCACGGCGGGGGATACCCTGTGCATGCCCGAGGCGCTCGAACGCAACGGCATCGAGCCGCACGGCGGACGCCGCCTCGGCCACCGACGCCTCGCCGCGGTCAGAGCGGCAATTCGAAGCGCTGCCCCCGGATCGACAGCACCGCCGACTTCGGCCGTATCTGCTCGAGCTTCAGTTCCGCGCCGAGCTCGTTGCCCTCCTGGAACACCTGGCCGTTCAGCACCACCATGCGCACGCTGGCCTGCGGCGAGTAGACCGAGCCGCCCACCACCAGCGGCGGCACCAGTTGGCGTACCTCCGGCGGCAGTTCCGCCAACGCCGGCAGGCGCGCGGGCGGCACATCCGCCGGCTTCGGAGCTGAGTCCGGTGCGGAGGCCTCTCGCTTGGGACGGCCGGATGGGGCACCGGCAGTCGTCTGCTTCGCCTGCGCGAGTGGCTTCGTCGAGCCGCTGGCGGTGAGGGTCGGTGAACGCGCCGCCGGGCGCGCAGGGGGCGGCGTCGGCTCGTTGGCGGCAGGCGTGGGCCCGCCGGGTAAGGCAGCAGTGCCGCGGGGTGCCAGCGGCGGCAGGTTCGCGGATCCCTGGCCTGGCGCCGCTGGCAGTGCCGAAGCAGAAACCGGCCCCGGCGCCGGCGTGAGCGCCGGAACGGCTGTCGCAGGCGCGGCCGGTGAAGGCGGAGCCGCGGCCACCGGTTGCTGCGGGGCGCGGCTCAGGAACACCCAGGCTGCTGCCGCAGCCAGCAAGAGCACCAGGCCCGACCCGGCCCATCGCCAGAGCGGGAATGCGGCCGGTTCCCGCCCTTCGCCGCCTTGCATCGGCGGCAGCAACTGGGCGTTCAACCCGGGCACGGCCCCTTGCTGGCGTTCCCGCTCGGCGTCGGCCTTGCGCAATGCCTCGAGGATGTACGACATGGCCCTACCTCACCGCCTGCTGCTGCGTGCCGGCGTCGGCAGCCGGCCGCAGCGCGTCGTAGGCCAGCAGCGCGGCGCCGAGCAGCAGCGCCCCCGCCAGCATGCCCGCACCGACCGCCCAGGCCAGGCGCCACGAGGCGGCATAAGCGCGATCACGTCGCCGCCCCGGCGCTTCGCCGCTCACCTCGGCCGCGGCCTTCTCGACGATGGCCACATCGACCTGCGGCTTGCCGCTGGCATAGGCGCCCAGTAGCGCCCGATCGCACAGCAGATTGATGCGACGCGGCAGCCCCCGGGCGCGCTCGTGGATGCGTCGCAGCGACGCCGTGTCGAAGGGCAAGGCCCCCCTCAGGCCGGACACAGTCATGCGATGCAGGATGTACTGCGCGGTTTCGCGCGGCGTCAGCGCACCCAGGTGGTAGCGCGCGATCACGCGCTGCGCCAACTGCTCGAGCTCGGGCCGCGCCAGCATGTCGCGCAGCTCCGGCTGGCCGATGAGGATGATCTGCAGCAGCTTGCGCTCGTTCGTCTCCAGGTTGGTCAGCAGTCGCAACTGCTCCAGCACCTCGGCCGACAGATGCTGCGCCTCGTCGATGATGAGCACGTTGTTCTGGCCCACGCCGTGTGTGCGCAGCAGGAACTCGTTCAGCGCCGCGACATGGTCGCGCGCGGACGCCGGCCGGTCGGCGTCCGTCGCGCGGGGGGGAATGCGGAACTCCTCGCAGATCGATTCCAGAAGCTCCTCGGCGGTCTGCCGCGGATTCAGGATGTAGGCCAGGTTGGAGCGCCGCGGCACCTGCTCGAGGAAGCAACGGCACACCGTGGTCTTGCCGGCGCCGATCTCTCCGGTGAGCAGCACGAAGCCGCCGCCGCTCCCCACGCCATAGAGCAGGTGCGCGAGCGCCTCGCGATGGCGCTCGCTCATGAACAGGTAATGCGGGTCGGGAGCGATCGAGAACGGCTCCTGCTTCAGCCCGAAAAATTCGGCGTACATCAAGGCGAAGCATAGGGCCTCGGCGACCCCGGTCGGGCCGGCAAGGCCGTCGGGACAGCCTGCCGTGCCATCCAGTTCACGCGCGACCCCACCCCGGCCAATCAGGCGGGCGGCAACCGGGCAGGCAGCAACCGGGCACGCCCGCGTTCAGTTCTTCTGGGCCTTGCCCGCCGCGACGCCGGCATCGAAGGCCTTCTGCTGCGCGGCGGCCTGGCGCTGACGTTCCTGCTCGGTGAGATAACCGGCGCCGGCGCCGATGGCCGCACCGGCCGCCGCCCAGGCCCAGTCGCCGGTGATTGCACCCACGGCCACGCCGGCCGCGGTGCCGATGGCAGCACCGGAAAGAGTGGACTGCTGCGAGGCGTCCATATTGGCGCAACCCGCGCCGGACAGGGCCACGATCAGGGCCGCGATGGCCATCTTCTGACGGTTCATGATCATTCCTCGGTAGGCTGTGGCGGACACTCAACGTTTGCAGGGGAAGGCTTCGGCCGCGTAGCGAAACAACGCGTCGATCGCACCGTCGTTGTTGTATTGCGGGCGCGCCTTCAGCCAGCTGACGAAGCCGCTGGCCACCTGCGTGCGCGTCAGGCCGCTGGCCGGCGGGCAGACGAAGCGGTCCGCGGCAGGCGTGGCGGAGACGAAGTAGCCGTAGGCTCCGGCGAGCACGCCGTGGCAGAAAGACACCGCGGTCACATGGTCGCTGGCCGAGGCGGGCGTCGCGCAAAGGCGCGCCAGTTCGGCTGCGTTGTGCAGGCGGTAGTGCTCCTGGGCCGCAACCGGGCCCGCGGCAGCCAGCGCCAGGGCGCCAATGAGGAGTTGGAGTTTCATGGTCATCACCTCCTGATCGATGTGGAATCCGGCACCATGTTAGCAAGCGCGACGCACCGCGGCGGGGTACTGGAGCGGATCCGCGGCGCCGGATCGCGGCATCGCCTCGCCGATTGACCTATCGCAAGAAGCCAATGCAAGTCGGGCCAACAATGCAGCGCAGTACTCCAAGGAGAGTTGTCATGTCCGACCCTGCACGCGCCCGAACCAAGAAAACCGAGCGGCCGAGCCGACCGGCCGCGCCGGCCATGCCGGCGATGGACGCCCTCGACGCGACGCACCGTGAAGTCATGGGCACGCTGCAGCGGCTGAAGCTCTGGGTGGAACAGCTGGAGTCGGACGGCATCGATGCACAGACCCGCGCCACCGCGCGAGAGATCTGCGAGTTCTTCGACAGCAGCGCCCGCGAGCATCATGCGGCAGAGGAGCGCATCGTGTTCCCGAAGCTGCTCGGCAGCGGCGACGACGAACTGGTGCACCACGTGCGCAGGCTGCAGCAGGATCACGGCTGGCTCGAGGAAGACTGGCTCGAGATGCAGCCGCAGCTGCGCGCGGTGGTCGACGGCTACAGCGGCTACGACATCGACTTCCTGCGCGCGGCCGTGCCCGTCTTCACCGAGCTCTACCAGGAGCACATCGCGCTGGAAGAGAACATCGTCTACCCGGCGCGTCGGCGCCAGGGCTGACCCCGCCGGCCGTCGGCCAGGGCGCGGCTGGCCGGTCTTGCAACGTTCCCTGCCGTCTGTGTCGCGCTGCGCTTCGGCCGGCCGCGCGATGCAGATCTGCGGCAGCTGCCCGCTGCGCCATGCCTCCCGCCGGCAGCAAGGTCCGCGAAAGCGGGATCCCGTACTGGCCGCGTGCCGTGCAGGGAACCACTCGCACTCCCCGAGGTCCCAGACATCCATGCACCCTCCCGGCTCCTCACCCGATTCCCGGACGCTGCTGCAGCGCCTGATCGCCCCGGTCGTGCGCGTCGCCATCGTCCTTGGCGGCCTGTTGCTGATGGCCGGAGCGCTGCTGGTGGGCATCGTCGTCGCCACGGGCGTGGTGGTCTGGGCGCTGGTGCGGGGCCGACGCCCCCGCACGGTCGATTTCCGCTGGGGCCCGGGCCCGCACGGACGCAGTGGCGTCGGGCCGGCGCAGGAGGTCGAGGTGATCGACATCCAGGCGCGCGAAGTCGAAGGTCCGCCGCGCTGAGCCGTTGGCGCAGGCCGGGCTCGAGCCGGCGTGGGCGAGAATGGGCCTTTGCCCGGAGAGAGCCCGATGCCCGTCAAGCCCGAATCGGTCGGCATGTGTTCGCAGCGCCTGGCGCGCATAGATCGCTTCCTGGCGCAGCGCTACGTGGACAGCGGCCGCCTGCCCTGCGCGCTGCTGCAGGTGGCGCGCGGCGGCCAGCTCGTGCACCAGAGCGTGCTGGGCAAGGCCTCGCTCGAAACCGGCACGCCGCTGGCCGAAGACAGCATCGTGCGCATCTATTCGATGACCAAGCCGATCACCAGCCTGGCCTTCATGATGCTGGTCGAGGAAGGGCTGGTGGCGCTGGACGACCCGGTGCACCGCCACATTCCCTTGTGGCGCCAGCTCGGTGTGTACGTCGGCGGCGGCGGCGGGCTGCCCGGCACGCCGCCGGGCTGGCTGACGCGGCCCACCGACGCGCCGATGCGCATGATCGACCTGCTGCGCCACACCTCGGGGCTGACCTACGGCTTCCAGAACCGCACCAACGTCGACGCCGCCTATCGCGCCCTCAAGATCGACACCTTCGCGCGTGACGACGGCCTGCAGGGCTTCGTCGACGCGCTCGCCACGGTGCCGCTGGAGTTCTCGCCCGGCAGCGCGTGGAACTACTCGGTCTCGACCGACGTGCTCGGCCATCTGGTCGAGAAGATCTCCGGCCAGCCGTTCGCGCAGTTCCTCAAGAGCCGCATCTTCGAGCCCCTGGGCATGCACGACACGGCCTTCTTCGTCGACGATTCGCGCGCGTCGCGGCTGGCGCAGTGTTACGTGGCGTCGGCCGAAGGCAAGCTGACGCCGGCACAGCTGGGCAGCTTCCGCGAGCCGCCTGCGGTGCCTTCCGGCGGCGGCGGCCTGGTGTCGACCGCCGCCGACTACATGCGCTTCTGCGAATGCCTGCGCCGCGGCGGAGAGCTGAACGGTGCGCGCCTGATCGGCGCGAAGACGCTGGCGCTGATGCGCATGAACCACCTGCCCGGTGGCCGCGACCTGGCCGATGTGTCGCTGTCGATGTTCACCGAGGCCACCTACCGCGGCGTCGGCTTCGGCCTGGGTTTCGCGATGACCACCGACGTGGCCAAGACGCAGATCGCCGGCTCGCCGGGCGAATACTGGTGGGGTGGCGCAGCCTCCACCGCGTTCTGGATCGACCCGGTGGAAGATCTTTGCGTGGTGTTCCTGACGCAGTTCATGCCCTCCACGCTGTACCCGATCCGGCGCGAATTGCGCACGCTGGTCAACGCCGCGGTGCTGGACACGCGCGCCTGAGCCGAGCGGACGATGGACGACCGTGCCCTGCTCGAGATCAGCCTGGAGCGGGTGGCCGAGCGCATCGGCGACCCGGTGCCGCGCGTCTATGAAGCGCTGTTCGCCGCCGAGCCGCAGCTGCGCGAGATGTTCGTCGGCGACCCGACGGGCAGCGTGCGCGGCGAGATGCTCCACCGCGTGGTCGACACCCTGTGCGACGTGGCCGCGAACCAGCCCTATGCCGGCGGCATGATTGCCGCGGCGTGGGGCAACCACCACATGAACGGCGTCAGCACGGCGCAGTTCCAGCGCTTCTTCGACATCGTCGTTCGGGTGTTCCGCGAAGCCCTGGACGCCGACTGGACGCCGCAGATCGACGCAGCCTGGCGCCGCACGCTGCAGCGCGCGGCCGCCATCACCGCACAGGCCGCGGCGAACGCGGACTGAGTGTCGAAGCAGCAGCGCGGCAGCGCCGCCGCCACCGGACCGCACCATCGCATGAAGAGTCGCGTCCAAGAGCGCAAGAGCGAGCGGTGCGAGTGGCGCTGAGCAGTCAACTACCAACAGCCTTCACCGCAGAGCAACGGAGGACGCAGAGGTGCGCAGAGGAATCACAGAACTCTTCTTCCTCTGCGAGAACTCTGCGGGCTCTGCGTACTCTGCGGTGAATGAATCGGCTGTTCCTGACCGGCCGGTTTGCGCCGTCAACAGACGCGCGTTCCTGAAGCGTTGATCGCCAGTCCGAATCAGCCGTACACCAGGGAGCCGTCGTCGAGGTCGGCGCTGGGCAGGTCGTCCTTGTCCGCGGCGTAGTCCTGGCGATGCAGCCAGGGCTCGTGACTGCCCTGCTTGGGCAGCAAGTGCAGGCCGCGCTGCAGGTACCCAGGGTTGAAGTTGTCCGCCTCCACCCAGGGCTTCAGCGCCATGCCGGCGTCCTGCGGCCGCAGCGCGGGCTCCACCACGCGAGCGCCGCGCGCATCCATGTGCTGCAGCAGCCGGCAGACGAAGTCCGCCAGCAGGTCGGCGCGCAGCGTCCAGCTGGCGCGGAAGTAGCCGAACACCCAGGCCAGGTTCGGCACGCCGGTGAACATCGCACCACGCCAGCCCACCGTCTGCGCGAAGTCCAGCGGCCGGCCGTCGATGGCGACGCGGATGTCGCCCAGCACGCTCAGGTTGAAGCCGGTGGCGGTGACGATGACGTCGGCCTCCAGCAGCAGGCCGGAGCCCAGGCGCAGCCCGCCGGGCTCGAAGGCCTCGATGCGGTCGGTGAGCACCGAGGCGTGCCCGTCGCGCACCGCCTTGAACAGATCGGCATCGGGCACGAAGGCGATGCGCTGCTGCCAGGGCCGGTAGCGCGGGTTGAAATGCTGCTCCACCTCGGCCTCGTGGCCCGAGCCGAGCGCGGCGCGCACGCCGGCCAGCAGCTCCTTGCGCACCACCTCGGGCTCCGCCAAGCAGCGCCGGGTGAAGGCCGCCTGGTCGAACAGCACCTTGCGGCGCACGATCTCGTGCGTCCACTCGGGCGGGATGTCCAGCTGCCGCAGCGTTTCGGCCAGTTCGTTGCTGTTTCGCCCGGTGATGAAGAAGGTGGGCGAGCGCTGCAGCATGGTGACGTGCGCGCAATGGCCGGCGATGGCCGGGATCAGCGTGGCCGCGGTGGCGCCCGAGCCGATGACCACCACCCGCTTGCCGCTCAGGTCCAGGTCCTCGGGCCAGGTCTGCGGGTGCACGATCCGGCCCTGGAAGCTTTCCATGCCGGGCCACTGCGGCGTGTAGCCCTGCTCGTGGCGGTAGTAGCCCTGGCACATGAACAGGAAGCGCGCGCGCAGCGTCACCGGCCGGCCCTGGTGCCTGGCCTGCACCGTCCAGCACTGCGCGCCGCTGTCCCAGGCGGCCGTTTCGATGCGGTGCCCGTAGCGGATGTGCGGCGCCAGCCCGTGCTCGTCGATCACCTCGGCCAGGTACTGCTGGATCTCGGCCGCGGTGGCGATGGGCTTGCCCATCCACGGCTTGAAACCGTAGCCGAAGGTGAACAGGTCGCTGTCCGAGCGGATGCCGGGGTAGCGGTGCGTGCGCCAGGTGCCGCCGTGGCCGTCCTGGGCTTCCAGCACCACGAAACGCTTGTCCGGGCATTGCTGCCGCAGGTGCACCGCTGCGCCGAGACCGGAGATGCCGGCACCGACGATCAGCACGTCGAAATCGAACTCCACTGCGTTCATATGGACCCCCAGGACCTGCGGCCCGGCCCGCCGAGGGGGCGCGGGCACCTATGGATCGGCCGTGCGGTGCTCATTCGAAGGACGGCTCGTCCCACCAGGGGAAGAAGGCCGGCATGCCGCTGGACACCTTGTCGGGATAGCTGGGCGCGCGCTTTTCCAGGAAGGCGCTGACGCCCTCGCGGGCATCGGCCGAGGCGCCGCGCGCCTGGATGGCGCGGCTGTCCACGCGGTGCGCCGCCATCGGATGCTCGGCGGCCGACATGCGCCACAGCATCTGGCGCGTCAGCGCCACCGACACCGGTGCGGTGTGGTCGGCGATCTCGCGCGCCAGCGCGCGCGCCGCGGGCAGCAGATCGTCCGGCTCGTGCACCGAGCGCACCAGGCCGCGCTGCAGCGCCTCCTGCGCGTCGAAGACGCGGCCGGTGAAGCACCACTCCAGCGCCGTCTGCATGCCCACCAGCCGCGACAGGAACCAGCTCGACGCCGCCTCCGGCGTGATGCCGCGCCGCGCGAAGACGAAACCGAAGCGCGCCGCGCCGCTGGCCATGCGGATGTCCATCGGCAGCTGCATCGTCATGCCGATGCCCACCGCGGCGCCGTTGATGGCGCCGATGATCGGCTTCAGGCTGCGGAACATGCGCAGCGTGACGATGCCGCCGCCGTCGCGGTAGACCTCGCCCACCTTGTAGGCGTCGCGCGCGGCGTCGCCGCGCTCGGCATAACTGAAGGTCTTGCCGCCGGCCGACAGGTCGGCGCCGGCGCAGAACGCGCGGCCGGCGCCGGTGACGATCACCGCGCGCACGGCGTCGTCGGCATCGGTCTCGTCGAAGGCCGCCACCAGTTCGTCGCGCATCTGGGTGGTGAAGGCATTCAGCTTCTCCGGCCGGTGCAGCGTGATCGTGGCGATGCCATCCTGCACCTCGTAGCGCAGCGTCTGCAGATCGTTCAGGGCCAAGGCAGGTCTCCGGTCTGGCGTGTCGTGGCAGCATAACCCCCACGCACTGTCGCCTGCCGGACATGGAAAACCTCGAGCCCGCCACGGCACTCGAACTGCGATCATCATTCCCTTGCGGCGCCGCGCGCGCCGTCACCCCCAAGACACTCACCGGACAAGCACATGGACCTGAGCTACTCCCCCGAGGAACTGGCCTTCCGCGACGAGGTGCGCGGCTGGCTGGCCGCAAACCTGCCGGCCGACATCCGCGACAAGGTCACCGGCTACCGCCACCTGAGCAAGGAGGACCACATCCGCTGGCACAAGATCCTGGCCGCCAAGGGCTGGTCGGTGCCACACTGGCCGGTGGAATGGGGCGGCACCGGCTGGGACATCACGCAGCGCTACATCTACGACGAGGAGTTCGGCCTGGCCGGCGCGCCGATGCTGGCGCCCTTCGGGCCGAGCATGTGCGCGTCGGTGCTGCTGCGCTTCGGCAGCGACGCGCAGAAGCAGCGTTTCCTGCCGCGCATCCGCGAAGGCGACGACTTCTGGGTGCAGGGCTACAGCGAGCCCGGCGCCGGCTCCGACCTGGCGGCACTGAAGACGCGCGCCGAGCGCCGCGGCGACCACTACCTGGTCAACGGCCAGAAGATCTGGACCACGCTCGGCCACTACGGCGACTGGATCTTCTGCCTGGTGCGCACCGACAGCGCCGCCGAGAAGCGCCAGGAAGGCATCAGCTTCCTGCTCATCGACATGAAGACGCCGGGCATCACCGTGCGCCCGCTGATCCTGATGGACGGCGGCCACGAGGTCAACGAAGTCTTCTTCGACGACGTGAAGGTGCCGGTGGAGAACCTGGTGTTCGAGGAGAACAAGGGCTGGACCGTGGCCAAGTACCTGCTCGGCCACGAG
>Ga0105096_10000728_pt1 | contig 12414 bp, 11 predicted proteins | sample PPLLak3cmMay2015_FD_87036 | JGI IMG/M metagenome (GOLD analysis project Ga0105096, IMG submission 87036) | Freshwater sediment microbial communities from Prairie Pothole Lake near Jamestown, North Dakota, USA - PPLs Lake P7 Core (1) Depth... | ecosystem: Environmental > Aquatic > Freshwater >... | reverse complement strand
TACTGGCGGACGAGCCCGTTGAAGTTGATCGGCGACGCCGTGCCCGCGTAGGCCTGGAAGTCGGCGACCTCGGGCACGGTGGCAACGTGGGCGGAGAGCTCGGCCAGCACCGCCGCGGTGCGCTCGACGGGCGCGCCCGCGGGCATGTCGACGATCACCTGGAACTCGCTCTTGTTGTCGAAGGGCAGCATCTTCAGCACCACGAGCTGCACGACCGCGAGCGCCACGGAGGCGAGGATTGCCACCACCGTCGCCACGCCGAGGAGCACGCGGCGGCGGCGGCCCCCCTGCTCGGCGACGAACGGCGACAGCAGACGGGTAAACGTCCGGGCAAGCCAGGTGTCCAGGCGCGACGGGCCATGGCTGTCGAGGTGCGCCGGCGCGAGCCGGAGCGCGAGCCACGGCGTGACCACGAAGGCGATCGCAAGCGAGATCACCATGCCCATGCTGGCATTGATCGGGATCGGGCTCATGTACGGGCCCATGAGACCGGTGACGAACGCCATCGGCAGCAGCGCCGCGATCACGGTGAACGTGGCGAGAATCGTCGGACCGCCGACCTCGTCGACGGCCTTCGGGATCAGTTCGGCGAGCGGTGCCCCGGGATCGAGCGCCCGGTGGCGGTGGATGTTCTCGACGACGACGATCGCGTCGTCGACCAGGATGCCGATCGAGAAGATCAGCGCGAAGAGCGAGACGCGGTTCAGCGTGAAGCCCCACGCCCACGACGCGAACAGCGTCGCGGCGAGCGTCAGGATCACCGCCGCGCCGACGATCACCGCCTCGCGGCGACCCAGTGCGACGAACACCAGCGCGACCACCGACAGGGTCGCGAACAGCAGCTTTGTCATGAGCAGCCGGGCCTTGTCGTCGGCAGTGCGTCCATAGTTGCGGGTGACGCTCACCTCGATGCCGGCGGGGATCACGGTGTTGCCGAGCTCGGCGACACGCTTCTCGACGCGGCGCGCGACGTCGACCGCGTTCTCGCCGGCCTTCTTGGTGACCTGCAGCGTCACGGCGGGCGACATCGCGCCGGCTGCCCGGCTCGCCTGCGCGTCGGCCCCCGCGGGGCCGATGCCGTGCCACACGTAGCGCTCGGGGGGCGGCGGGCCGTCGACGACGCGGGCAACGTCGGAGAGGTACACCGGGTGGCCGCCGTGCACCCCGACCACCAGCGCGCGGACGTCTGCGGCGGACTCGAAGAAGCCACCGGTCTCGACCAGCAGCGACTGGTTGTCGCGGATCACGCGGCCGGCCGGAAGTCCCGTGTTCGAGGCGAGCAGCGCCCGACGCAGGTCCGAGGCGGCGACACCGTGCGCCGCAAGACGCTCGTTGTCGAGGATCACCTGCATCACGCGGCCGGGACCGCCGATCGTGGTCACCTCGCGCGTGCCCGGCACGCGCTTGATCTCTGCCTCGACCGCGAACGCAACGCGCTCCAGATCGTAGGCGCTGCGCGCCGGATCGGTGGTCCACAGCGTGAGCGCGACGATCGGCACGTCGTCGATGCCCTTCGGTCTCACCAGCGGCTCGCCGACGTTCAGCTCGCGCGGCAGCCAGTCGCGGTGCGAGAGGATCGTGTCGTGCAGGCGCACGACCGCGTCGTTGCGCGAGATGCCGACCTTGAACTGCACGGTGATCATCGCCTGCCCGGGCCGCGACACCGACCAGACGTGCTCGAGGCCCTGGATCTGCGAGAGTACCTGCTCGGCCGGAATGGCCACCAGCTGCTCGACGTCGGCCGCGGACGCGCCGGGAAACGGCACGAAGACGTTGGCCATCGTCACGTCGATCTGCGGCTCCTCCTCGCGGGGCGTGACCACGACCGCGAACAGGCCGAGCAACAGTGCGATCAGCGCGACCAGCGGCGTCAGCCGCGAATGCAGGAAGAAGCCGGCGATGCGGCCCGAGATGCCCATGACGAGGACGTTCTAGGGGGCGGCCGCGAGGCCGGCGGCAACCGGATTGGCGGCGATGCGTTCGCCCGCATCGAGGCCGGACAGGATCTCCACCACGCTGCCTTCCTTCGGATCGACCAGCGCGTCGCCCGTGCGGACCTGACGCAGCAGCGCCCGGCCGTCCTTGCCGAGCACGTAAACCGCGGTCACCTCGCCGCGACGCAGCAGTGCCGACGAAGGCACTGCCAGTGCGCGTACCAGGCCAACCGGGAAACGGGCGCGGGCGTACTGTCCGGGCAGGAGACCATCGACCGCGGGAAGGTCGAGCCGTACCCGCACCGTGTGCGTGCGCGCGTCGGCGATCGGCACGACGGTCGCGCGCACCGCGCTGACGCTGCGGCCGAGCACCGGCAGCTCCACGAGCACCGGCATGTCGCGCTTCCACCGGGCGAGCGCGGCCTGCGGCAAGGTCGCGGTCACGCGCAGGTCACCGGGAACGAATACCGTCGCCAGCGGCAACCCTGCCGTGGCAAGGTCGCCGGCCTCGACGTGGGTCGCGCCGACGACACCGGCGAACGGCGCCACGACGGTCGCGAACGAGCGCTGCGTCGACGCCTGGCTGGCCGCTGCCCTGAGCGCCGCGACCTGCGCCTGCGCGGCCTTGTACGAGGCCTCGGCCTGGTCGACCGCCGCCTGGCTCACGAACTTCTGCGCAACGAGATCGCGATTGCGCTCGTAGACGCGCTTGGCATTGGCGAGATTGGCCTCGGCTTCCGCGACCTGCGACAGGCTTGCCACTACGGCCTGGTCGGCCTCGCGCGCGTCGATGCGTGCGATGAGCTGGCCGGCGCGCACCGTGTCGCCGGCCTTCACCGCGAGCTCGATGACGCGGCCGGTCGCCTGCGCACCGACCGTCGCCTGCTTGACCGCCTCGACCGTGGCTTCCGCGGCGAACGCCTGCGGCAGCTCGCGCACGGCGACCTCGATCGACGCGGGTGCGGCCGCTGCCGCCGGGCCGACAGCGGTCAGCGGCAAGAGGAACGCGGCGGCGATCACGCCGCCGCGCGCCGACAAGCGCCTCATCACCTGGTCTTGCAGGTCTTGATGCCGAACGGCAGGTAGGCCGGGCACCAGCCGATCAGGCCGGTGGCGAGCGGTACGACGCCGATCCAGCCCCAGTTGTGCAGCGGATGGCTCGACAGCAGCGCAAACAGGATCAGCCCGATGCCGGCCACGATGCGCACCCCACGGTCCATCCCTCCCACATTCGCTTGCATGACAGCCTCCGTCGTTGATGACGAAACGGATTGTGGGGATGAACGGCCGGATTCTCTGTGACGCAGATCACAGGCATGCGCCGCGGCGCATGCCGCAATGCGGCAGAGCTACCGACCCGTCAGGTAGCGGCGGTCGTCGAAGGTCGCGACCCACTCCGGCCGGTAGACGACGAGCAGGGTGAGGATCATCCCGGTCAGCGTGCCCTCGCCGAACGCGAGGTAGATCAGGAACGGCGCGCGCTCGCCGAACGCCAGCTCGGACGGCGTTCCCGCGCCGAGTACCGAGATTGCGACACCGGCCAATGCGCCGGCCGCGAACGCCAGCGCCGCACCGAGGAAGCAGCCGGCGAACACGTAGACGAAGAAATTGGGCGGGAACACGCGTTCCATCGTCGCGAGGAAGACCCGCGCCACCGCGGCGGGCAACGCGACCAGCGTCAGCCAGACGAGCGCGGCATTGGCGAGCGGCGCGTCGCGGATCAGTGTCGTCGCGGCGACGACCAGCGCGCCGCCGACCAGCGCCCGCGGCAGGCCCGCGGCGAGCGCGAGGCCGGCGCTGCCGAGGAGGTGGAACGCGAAGTCGCCACCGACGCTGCCGCGCATCGACCAGAGCACGGCCAGCGCGAACACCGCGCCCAGGAAAGCGTTCGTGGGCCCGCTTTCGCGGAAACGGGACCAGTCGCTGCGCACGGCCACCCACGCGAGGAGCGGTGCCGCGACGATCCAGCCGGCGAGCGTCCACGCGAAGGGAAGCGGAAGGTCGGCGACGTCCATCGAGGCGTTCGCCGCGGCACCGTCAGGGCAGGCGCCCGGCTCGCGGCGTGCGACCATTGTAGAATCGCTTCGCCCCGTTACCGCCATGGACACGCAAGCAGGAAGCCCGTCGCCGCTCGCCGCGCGCATCACCGCCGCGTTTCCCGCGCTCGCCAAGGCGCCGCCGGCGACCGTCGAACGCCTCGCCGCGAAGAGCCTGCACCGGCGCGTACCGGCGGGCACGGTCATGTTCAACGAGCGCACGCCCTGCACCGGCTTCCCGCTGGTGCTGGGTGGCGCGGTGCGCGTCGTCCAGCAGTACCCCAACGGGCGCGAGCTCCAGCTCTACCGTGTCAAGCCGGGTGAATCCTGCCTGGTCTCGGGCAGCTGCCTGCTCGGTGAAACCGCCTATCCGGCGAGCGGATTCGCTGAAAGCGAGGTCGAGCTCCTCATCGTCCCGCCGGCGGAGTTCCGGTCGCTCGTCGCCGAGGACGAGGCGTTCCGCGCGTTCGTGTTCAGCGAATTCGGCGAGCGCATGGCGACGCTGATGCAGCTCGTCGAGGCGATCGCCTACCAGAAGCTCGACCAGCGGCTGGCCGCGTTGCTCATCGAGCGCGGCAGCGGCGGGAGGACGACGGTGCAGGCCACGCACCAGGCGCTCGCCGACGACTTGGGCAGCGTGCGCGAGATCGTGACGCGTCTGCTGCGCTCGTTCGAGGACCGCGGTATCGTCGAGCTGGGCCGCGAGCGGATCACGCTGCGCGACCCCGCCGCGCTGGCCGCGCTCGCCCGCGGCTAGAAAAGTAGGGTCAGACCCTACTTTCCTGATGCCGCCGGTCCGACGCCGATGGGCGGCGGCGCCAGTTCGACGATCTTGCGGAACAGCGTGCCGAACTCGGTCTCCGCATCGACGCAGAACAGCGGGTCGCCGTGACTGCCGAACGCCGCGTCGATCTCCGCCCAGTCCCCGGGCAGCAGGTGACGCTCGGCCGCCGGCATCACCTCCACCTCTTCCTTGCGCATGTGCTCCCAGTGGAACGCCGCGTACGCGTCGACCATTGCGGAAAAAGCGGGGAACCCCGCCGCGCCCTCGCCGCGATAGCGCGCCAGCGCCGCCTCGAGCTCGCGGATCATGCGCGCCCCTATCGCGTGTTCGACCTCGAGCTCGTCGAGGATGCGTGCGCTCGCCGGGTCACGCTCGCGCAGGCGCCGGAACAGGTAGCGGTCTTCCTTCGGGTGATGCAAGCGCTCCGGGAACGCGTCGATATAGCGGATCATCGCCTCGAGGAGGCCGAAGTCGGGCCGGGCGCCGTGCTCGCGGACCTCCCGGACGAGGTGGCGGAGACCGTGGATCACGGCGGCGAGCGAGCGGTGCTCGACGCGGATGACGTCGAGGGCCCTCATGGTCGGCGGCGCGCCGGCCGCGCGGGAGGCGATGCGCCGGCAGCCGGCCGCCGCGCGGCGCCGCGGGCGGCGTCGGCACGCTGCCGCTCGATCAGACGCAGCATCGTCGCGAGCGTGATCGTCGAGAACGTCGCCTTGGCGATCTCGTCGATCTCGGCGAGCACGGCGGCGAGCGCGGTCCCGACCGGCGTGTCGTCGCCGTCCTCGCGCCGGGCGGCGTCGCCCGTGCCGAAGTCCTCGAACATCTGGATCACGTCCATCAGCGTGAGCCGCCGCGCGTTGGCCGCGAAGCGGTAGCCGCCGCCGACGCCGCGCACGGACTCGACGACGCCCGCGCGCGCGAGCTCGGTGAGCACCTTGGCGAGGTGGTGCGAGGACACGCCGTAGCGCTGCGCGATCTCGCCGGCGGCAATGTGGCGTGTCGGGTCCGACGCGAACTCGAGCACGCTGTAGAGCGCGAGACGCGTGTTCATCTGCAGCTTCATGCGCGGGCGGCCGCGCACGCCGCGCGTCCGGACCTCATGGCGAGAGCTCCATCTCGAGCGGAATGAACGGGCCGGCCATCATGCCCTGGCTGCGGAAGAACGAGAGCACGAGGTGGTTGTCCCGTGCGAGCATCGTGCGCACCCTGTCGACGCCCGCGCCACGGAAGCCGTTGCAGATCGCCTGCAGCAGGCGCGTGCCGACCCCCGCTTGGCGCGCCCGGGGATCGACGTCGATGCCGAACACCCAGCCGCACGGCGGCGAGCCGAACTCCCAGTCGCGCACCTCGCCGATCACGAAGCCGACGACCTCGCCCCCGGCAATCGCGACGAGGAACTGCCGGCCCGCATCGCGCTTCGCGCCGTAGCGCCGGTAGAGCGACTGCCAGTAGTCGCGCTTGGGCAGCCCCGTGACGCGCGCGTCAATTGCGATCACCGCCTCGAGGTCGCCGCGCCGCGCCGGGCGGATCACGACGGCACCGGTGTCCGCGCCCGGCAACCCGCGCCGCCGCCCGCCGGACACCGCCGCGCGCGCCCTCGTCCCGGCCCCCGCGTTCATCCGTTCGGGAAAAGAATGATGTACATCAAATGAAAATCCGCATTTGAATGCCAGATTAGCCCGAATCGGGTGATCGCTCAAGTCGAAGGCGTCGGCCGCCGCCCTCCGCGAGGGGAGGCGAAGCGGCCAAAGCGCCCGCGGCGCCCGAGGCGAGGGACGGGCTTCCGGCGACACGCCGCAAGGCCCGTGCCGTGCAAGGAGGAGTGCACAGGACCGCCGGGGGAGCGACCGTCCTGCAGCACGCCTCCGCCGTTCGTCCACGCGAGCACGAGGCATGCACCGATGAAGCCAACCCTCACCGCCGGCGTCACCGCGACCGCCACGATCGCCGTCGACCGGGCGCGCACGATCGACTTCATGGGCGAGGCCGCGCGCGTCTACGCGACGCCCATGCTCGTGCGCGACATCGAGATGACCGCGCGCGACCTCCTCCTCGCACACCTCGATCCGGGCGAGGACTCGGTCGGCACGCGGGTCGAGGTCGACCACCTCGCGGCCACGCTGCTCGGCCAGCAGGTGACGCTCAAGGTGACGGTCGCCGAGGTCAAGGGCCGCGCGGTCGTGCTCGAGGTGGAAGGTCACGACGGCGTGGACACGATCTGCCGGGGCCGCCACCACCGCTTCGTCGTGGACGTGAAGGCCACCGAGGCGCGTCTCGCCGCGAAGGCGGCCAAGGCCGGGCTCGTCAAGCCGTGACCGGCACGACCGCACGCATTCCGACGTACTGCTACCAGTGCGTCGCGGGGCCCGACCTCCTCACCGTCAAGGTCGAGGACGGCGTGGCCACCGAGGTCGAGCCCAACTTCTGCGCGGCCGACGTGCACCCCGGCGGCGGCAAGGTGTGCGTGAAGGCCTACGGTCTCGTGCAGAAGACCTACAACCCGCACCGCGTGCTGACGCCGATGAAGCGCACCAACCCGAACAAGGGACGGGGGGAGGACCCGGGGTTCGTGCCGATCTCGTGGGACGAGGCGCTCGAGCTCGTCGCCGCGAAACTGAACCAGGTGCGTGCCGACGGCCTGACCGACGCCTCCGGCTACCCGCGCGTCGCGGTCAGCTTCGGCGGCGCCGGCACGCCGCAGTCGTACATGGGGACGTTCCCCGCGTTCCTCGCCGCGTGGGGTTCCGTCGACATGGGTTTCGGCTCCGGCCAGGGCGTCAAGTGCTACCACTCGGAGCACGTCTACGGCGAGTTCTGGCACCGCGCGTTCACCGTCTCGCCGGACACGCCGCACTGCGACTACCTCATCTCGTGCGGTGCGAACGTCGAGGCCTCCGGCGGCGTCGTCGGCGTGTGGCGCCACGCCAACGCCCGGGTGCGCGGCATGAAGCGCGTGCAGGTCGAGCCGCACCTGTCGGTGACCGGCGCGTGCTCGGCGGAATGGGTGCCGATCCGGCCGAAGACCGACGCCGCGTTCCTGTACGCGCTGCTGCACGTGCTGCTGCACGAGGTCCCGCGCGCGCGGCTCGACGTCCCGTTCCTCGCGCACCACACGGCCTCGCCGTACCTGGTCGGCCCCCACGGCTTCTACCTGCGCGATCGCGCATCGCGGAAGCCGCTGGTGTGGGACGCGTCGCGTGGCGCCGCGATGCCATTCGACACGCCCGCGATGGAGGAAGCGCTCGAGGGACGCCACGAGGTCGACGCGATCGAGGTCGGCGCCGACGACGAAGTGCTTGGCGACGGCCGCATGGTCGGCGAAACGGCATTCTCGAAGTTCGTCGTGCACATGAAACCCTACTCGCCCGAATGGGCGCAGGGCATCTGCGACGTGCCGGCGCAGACGATGCGCCGGATCGCGCTCGAATACGTCGACCACGCGCGCATCGGCGAGACGATCGAGATCGAGGGCGAGCGCCTGCCGTACCGGCCGGTGTCGGTGAGCCTCGGCAAGACCGTCAACAACGGCTGGGGCGGCTTCGAGTGCGTCTGGGCCCGCACGATGCTGGCGGCCGTGGTGGGCGGACTCGAAGTGCCGGGCGGCACGCTCGGCACGACGGTGCGGCTCAACCGTCAGGCGCCGGCGCGCGTCGACACCGTCACGGCCGGCCCCGACGGGTTCATGGACTATCCGCTCAACCCCACCGACAAGGCGCGGTGGTCGCCGCATCCGAACATCCGCAACGCCTATCGGACGATGGTCCCGCTTGCAGCGAACGGTCCCTGGAGCCAGGCGCTCGGGCCGACGCACTTCTCGTGGATGTTCCTCGACGAGACGCCGAAGGGCCTGCCGCGCGTGACGCTGCCCGACGTCTGGTTCGTCTACCGCACCAATCCCGCGATCTCGTTCTGGGACACCGAGAAGCTCGGGCAGACCATGGCGCGCTTCCCGTTCACGGTCGCGTTCGCGTACACCCTGGACGAGACCAACCACTACGCGGACGTCCTGCTCCCGGAGGCGACCGACCTCGAGAGCCTGCAGCTGATCAGGATCGGCGGGTCCAAGTTCGTCGAGCAGTTCTGGCACTTCCAGGGCTTCGCGCTGCGGCAGCCCGCGGTCGCCACGCGCGGCGAGGCGCGCGACTTCACCGCGATCGCGACCGAGCTCGCGACGCGCACCGGGTTGCTCGACAAGTACAACGCGTCGCTCAACAAGGGCGCGGCGGGCGTTCCCCTCAAAGGCGCCCACTGGGACTTCGCGCTGGAGACCGGGCAGCCCCACGCGCCGGAGGCGATCTGGGACGCCGTGTGCCGCGCGGCGAGCGCGGAGCTCTCCGACGGCAAGGACGTGCACGGGCTCGAGTGGTGGAAGGAGCACGGGCTCGCGACGAAGCCGTTCCCGCAGACCCACTGGTACCTGTTCCCGACGCTCGTCCGCAAGCGGCTGCGCTTCGAGCTTCCCTACCAGGAACGGCTGTGGCGCGTGGGCATCGAGCTCGGCCGGCGGCTGCACGAGCACGACATGCACTGGTGGGACAAGCAGCTGACCGAGTACCAGACGCTGCCGGTGTGGAAGGACTTCGCCGCGCCGTGGCATGCCGCGCTGGTGAAGGCCGGCGGACAGCCCGACGCCTATCCGTTCTGGCTGCTCACCGCGCGCAGCATGCAGTACGCGTGGGGCGCCAACATGGGCATCCAGCTGATGAAGGAGGTTGCCGACAACGTCGCCGGACATCGCGGCGTGATCATCAACGCCGGCGCTGCCGCGAAGCTCGGCATCGCCGACGGCGACACGATCACGATCGCGACGCCGGCGCGCAGCGTGCGGGCGCGCGCGGTGCTGCGGCAGGGGATCCGTCCGGACACGCTGCTGCTGCTCGGCCAGTTCGACCACTGGGCGATGCCGACGGCGAAGGACTTCGGCATGCCGAGCATGAACTCGCTGGCGACGATGTCGCTCGACCTGACCGACGCGACCGGCTCGTCGGCCGACATCGTGCGCGTCAGCGTGACGCGTGCCGCCCGCGGAGCGACGCAATGACGCGCTGGGCGATGATCGCCGACCTGCGGCGCTGCGTCGGCTGCCAGACCTGCACCGCGTCGTGCCGGCACGCGAACGCGACGCCGCCGGGCGTGCAGTGGCGACGGGTGCTGGACATGGAGGTCGGCGAGTACCCGGACGTCAAGCGTGCGTTCGTTCCGGTCGGCTGCCAGCACTGCGAGGATCCGCCGTGCATGGACGTCTGTCCGACCACCGCGACGAAGCAACGTGCCGACGGCATCGTCACCATCGACTACGACCTCTGCATCGGCTGCGCGTACTGCTCGGTCGCCTGCCCGTACCAGGCGCGCTACAAGACGCTCCGCGCGACGTTCGCGTACGCCACGCCGATGGCCTCCGAAACGACGCGGCAGGACGACGCCACGCTTGCGGTGGCGACGAAGTGCACGTTCTGCGTCGACCGCATCGACGCCGGGGTCGCCGCAGGCAGGACGCCCGGCGTCGATCCCGAGGCCACGCCCGCGTGCGTGAACGCGTGCATCTCGCAGGCGCTCGCGTTCGGCGACCTCGACGACCCGCAGAGCAACGTGTCGACGCTGCTGCGCGAGAATCGCCACTTCCGGATGCACGAAGAGCTCGGCACCGGACCGGGTTTCTACTATCTATGGGACCGCGCGTAGCGTGCGCACGGTGTGTCCCCTGCCCCGCGCAGCGGGGAAAGGAACCAGGGTGCTCTCGATGCCGCCTGCCATGCACTGCGCCGTGAGGAATGCCCGATGAGCCGCGCTGCCGCCCCCTACGGACCGAATCCCTGGCAGCAGCGGCACTGGGATGCCCGCGCCGCTGCGAATTTCGTGTGTGGAGGCATGGGCAGCGGCCTGATCGTCGCCGCGGCGCTTGCCGGCGCGTTCGGCCCGGCGCTCGCCGCGCCGATGGGGGTCGGTGTCGCGTTGATCGCCCTCGGCCTCGCGTCGGTGTTCGCCGAGCTCGGCCGGCCGCTGCGCGCGGCCAACGTCGTGATCAACCCGCGTACCTCGTGGATGTCGCGCGAGGCGCTGGCGGCGCCGCTGCTGATCGCCTGCGCGCTCGCGGCGGCAGCGGGCTACGCATCTTTGGCGTACATCGCCGCGGCGCTCGCGCTGGTGTTCGTCTATTGCCAGGGTCGCATGGTGCAGGCCTCGCGGGGCATCCCCGCCTGGCGCGACCCGTGGGTGCCGGTGCTGTTCGTGGCCTCCGGCCTCGCCGAGGGTTTCGGGCTGTGGCACGCCGTCGCGGCGTTCACCGGTGCCCGCGCGGCGTGGCTCGCGGCCGCCCTCGGAGTGCTCCTGGTCGTACGCATCGTCCTGTACCGCGGCTATCGCCGGCAACTCGGCAAGGCGCTGCACCGGGATGCCGCCGCCGCGCTCGATCGCTCGGGACGGATCCTGCTGTGGGCGGGTACGCTCGTGCCGCTCGCGCTGCTCGCGTCCGCCGCGGTGCTGCCGGGCGCCCCGTGGCTTGCGGCCGCCGCCGGCCTCCTCGCCGCCGCGACCGGCGCCGGCTTCAAGGCAACGCTCGTGCTGCGCGCCGGGCACACCCAGGGCTTCGCGCTCCCCCACTTGCCGGTGCGCGGCGTCGCCTCCTGACACCGTGATGGGCGCCCGCATCACACGCGACGCGATCGCCCCGACGCCCGATGCGGGCATCGAGTCGATGCCGCGCGAGGCATTGCAAGCGCTGCAGTTGAAGCGCGTGCGCGCCACGCTGCGCAACCTGCGCGACCACGTCGCGCCGATCCGGCGGCGGCTCGAGGCCGCGGGCGTCGCGCCGGAAGACGTGCGCACGCTCGACGACGTCGCGCGACTGCCGTTCACGACCAAGGCGGACCTGCGCGACCACTACCCGTTCGGCCTCCTGGCGCGACCGCCGCACGCGCTCGCGCGCGTGCACGCCTCCTCCGGCACCACAGGCAAGCCGACCGTGGTCGCGTACACGCACCAGGACCTCGACACGTGGGCGCTGCTGATGGCGCGATGCCTGGCCGCCGCGGGTGCCCGTCGCGGCGACCTTGTGCACAACGCGCACGGCTACGGTCTCTTCACCGGGGGCCTCGGCGTGCACTACGGCGCGGAGCGGCTCGGTGCGGTCGTCGTGCCGGTGTCGGGCGGCTCGACCGAGCGCCAGGTCGCGCTGATCGTGGACCTGCGTCCCCGGGTGATCTGCGTGACGCCCTCGTACGCGCTGCAGATCGTCGAGGTTGCGGCCAGCATGGGCGTCGACCTCTCGCGCAGCAGCCTCGAGGTCGGGCTGTTCGGGGCCGAGCCGTGGAGCGAGCCGATGCGGGCCGCGATCGAGCGCGGCCTCGGCGTCGTCTCGCACGACCTGTACGGCCTGTCCGAAGTGATGGGGCCGGGTGTGGCCTGCGAGTGCGACCAGCGCGCCGGGCTGCACGGCTGGGAGGACCACTTCCTGTTCGAGGTGGTCGACCCGCGCACGGGAGCGCGTGTCCCCGAAGGCGAGGCCGGCGAGCTGGTCGTGACCACGCTCACCAAGGAGGCGCTGCCGATGCTGCGCTACCGCACGCGCGACATCACGCGACTGGCCACCGCGCGCTGCGCCTGCGGCCGGACGCACGCGCGCATCCTGCGCGTCACCGGCCGCAACGACGACATGCTGATC
>Ga0105096_10000727_pt1 | contig 12416 bp, 11 predicted proteins | sample PPLLak3cmMay2015_FD_87036 | JGI IMG/M metagenome (GOLD analysis project Ga0105096, IMG submission 87036) | Freshwater sediment microbial communities from Prairie Pothole Lake near Jamestown, North Dakota, USA - PPLs Lake P7 Core (1) Depth... | ecosystem: Environmental > Aquatic > Freshwater >... | reverse complement strand
TCAACGCCGGCTGGAATGCGCCCTTCAACATCGCCTTCGACGGCAGGCTGGATAACTTCGATCCGAGTTACTTCCATCCGGATTATCCCGGCGCCATCAACGCCGAGCTGAAACTCGCCGCCAAGCAGGAAAAGGACAAGCCTTGGCAAGGCGCGCTCAACATCAAGCGGCTCGGCGGCCAACTGCGCGGGCGCGTGCTGGCAGGCAACGCCGATATCCGCTTCAACGGCCTGCAGATCGCCGGCGCCGCCGACCTCAAGGCCGGCAACTCGCACGTGGTGCTCAAGGGCAGTGACGGCACGCGCATCGACGTGAGCGCCAGCCTGCAGCCGCTGGACCTGAATGACCTGAACCCGGAGTGGGCCGGGCGCATCAACGGCACCGGCACGCTGCAGGGCGACAGGACCAACCCCGACTATCTGCTGAAAATCAACGGCAGCGGCCTGGATGTCATGGGCTACCGCATCGGCCGTATTGAATTGGACGGCAATACCCTGACCGCCAAGCGCAGCCGGCTATTCGCCGAGGACCTTATCATCAGCGGCCAGGCCATCGAACGCGCCGAGCTGGTGCTGACCGGCCGTTTGAAGGACGCCGGCTTCCAGGCTTCGGTGCTGTCCGGACTGTACGCCTTGGACGGCGCCGGCCGCATGCAGTGGCTGGACGGCAAGCCGCGCATCGATGTGCAAAGCCTGCGCGTCACCGGCGGCGAAGCCGGGGTCTGGCATCTGCAGGCGCCGATGTACCTGGTGCTGGCTGATGGCAGTTACCGGTTTTCGCCGTTCTGCCTGGGCAACGGCGCGCATTCCGCGCGGGTCTGCGCCGAGGACACCGGCACCGCCATCGCCATCAACGGCTCGGATTTCCCGCTGTTCCTGCTCGAGCCGTGGCTGAACAACGCCGGCAAGGAATTCACCTACACCGGCCTGGCCAGCCTGAACGGCGAGCTGCCGAAGGATTTCACCTTGGCCGGCACCGGCTTCGTCAATCTGCGGGTGCCGTTCCTGAAGATCGCCGTCAAACCGAACACCGACACGGAAGTAGCCCGCATCGAAGATGTGCATATCGAGGCCAGCTGGCTCGGTCAGCGCATCAGCGGCAAGTTCAGCGCGGCTCTGTCGCAGGGCGGGCGCGTTGAAGGCGACCTGAAAACCGGTTTTTCCGACAATGCGCCGCTGGCGGGCGGCTTGAGGGTGCAGATGTACGATCTGGCCTGGCTGGAGCTGTTCTCGCTGGATATCTCGCAGCCGACCGGCCAGCTGACCGGCAACGTCGAGTTGTCCGGAACACGCGACGCACCGCTGATCAACGGCTCCTATGTGCTCAAGGACCTGAGCTTCCAGGTGCCGGCGCTGGGCCTGAAGCTCAATGACGGCCAATTGACCGCCCGAAGCAGCAACAACATGGCGATGCTGGTCAAGGGTTCGATCAGATCCGGCGAAGGCCGGATGGCGGTAACCGGCTTATGGGATCCGACCGATCAACTGCCGCAGCCGATCAACCTGCGCCTGATCGGCAAGAACATCGCCTTGGCCGATACGCCCGACCTGCAGCTGACCGCCAATACCGACCTGATCCTGAGCTATGAGAACGGCATTTATGCACTGGAAGGCGATGTCAACCTGGTCAAAGGCTTCGTCAATCTGGAAACCCTCGACGCCGGCGTGACCGTATCCAGTGACGTGGTGGTGCTTGATCCGGTTCCCGAGAAAATCAACCGGGACCTGCTCAAACTCAGCCTGAAGCTGATGGTCAGCGCCAATGACCAGGTCCGCGTGGTCGGCTACGGCCTTGACGGCACGGCCTCCGGCAAGGTGACGGTCAGCAGTCCGTTCAATAGCCCGACCCGGCTGACCGGCAAGATGGAGATGCTGGGCACCTATAAAGCCTACGGCCGGGAACTGGAAATCACCCGCGGCAACCTGCTGTTCAACAACAGTCCGATGACCGAGCCGCGTCTGGATATCCTGGCCGTGCGGGTAATCGAGGACGAAGACATCACCGTCGGGCTGGAAATCACCGGTTACGCTTCCAATCCCAGAACCCGCGTGGTGTCCAATCCGGCCATGTCCGACTCCGAGGCCCTGTCCTGGCTGATGTTCGGCCGGCCGTTGAATTCGGTCAGCGCCAGCCAGGCCAGTTCGATCAACACCAAGGAGATGGCGCTGAATGCCGGCGCCAACATGCTGGTCGGTACTTTGGGCAAGCAGATTGGGCTGGACAAGGCCTCGATTTCCGACACCCGGGCCTTGGGCGATTCGACGCTGACCGTCGGCAAGAAACTGTCGCCGAAACTGTTCGTCAGCTACGGCGTGTCGCTGTTCGGCATCGGGCAGGTCATCACGCTCAAATACCTGTTGCGGAAAGGTCTGGACATCACCGTCGAAACGGAACAGAGCGACCGCCGCGAAGAGACTTCGGCCGCACTCAACTGGCGTAAATGAAGCATGTCCGAAGCCGAATATTATTCAGACAGCATCAAACTCTCCGTCGCCCCGATGATGGATTGGACCGACCGGCACTGCCGCGTGTTCCATCGTCTGCTGGCACCCAAGGCGCGCCTGTACACCGAAATGGTGCATGCCCAGGCGGTGCTGTTCGGCGACCGCGACCGGCTGCTGGGCTTCGATGCGCAGGAGCATCCGCTGGCGCTGCAGCTCGGCGGCAGCGACTCCGCTCATTTGGCCAAGGCCTGCGTGATCGCCGAGGATTTCGGCTATGACGAGGTCAACCTGAATGTCGGCTGCCCGTCCGACCGCGTGCAGGCCGGCCGGTTCGGCGCCTGCCTGATGAAAGAGCCGCCGCTGGTGGCAGAGTGCATCCAGGCCATGCAGGCCGCGGTGCGCATTCCCATCACGGTGAAATGCCGCCTGGGCGTCGATGAGCATGAGGATTACGGGTATTTCCGCGCCTTCGTCGAGGCGGTGGCGGCCATCGGCTGCCGGGAGTTCATCGTGCACGCGCGCAAGGCCTGGCTGAGCGGGCTCAGCCCGAAACAGAACCGCGAGATTCCCCCGCTGCGCTACGACTGGGTGTACCGCCTGAAGCAGGAGCGTCCGGACCTTAGCATCGTGCTCAACGGCGGCCTGGCCGACGTCGGGCAATGCCGGGAGGCGCTGGCGCATGTCGATGGTGTGATGATCGGGCGTGCCGCGTTCCAGGAACCTTACCGGCTGCATCTTATCCACGCCGCGCTGTTCGATGCGCCGGTGCTGCCGCGCCGCGAACTGCTGCTGCGGCTGGAGCCGTATGTGCGTGCCCAGCTGCAGCAGGGCGTGGCCTTGAAGCACATCAGCAAGGCGCTGCTTGGCCTGTTCCATGCCCAGCCGGGCGGCCGTCTGTTCCGGCAGATCCTGAGCCTGGAAGCGCCTTCGCCGCAGGCCGGTTGGCAGGTGATTGAAAAAGCCCTGGCACAGACCGAATACGAAAGCCTGCCATGATCACCCGCGACAGCAATCGGTTTTTCGAATTCGCCAGGTCGGTCGCACCCGGCTTCGGGCCGGCCTGCGCCAAGGCGGTGTTCACGGTCAGTCCGGACTGTTTCAGCCTGGCCGAGCAGTCGGCGCGCGACAACCGCTACATGCAGCTGGATCAAGCCGTTGATGCGCAGCAGGCGATTGCGGAACATATCGCCCTGCAGAAGGCCATCCGCGGGCATTGCCCGGTGATCTGTTTCCCCGGCGATCCCGCAACGCCGGACGCGGTGTTTCCGAACAATGTGTTCGCCACCGCGCCGGGGGTCAGCATCATCGGCCATATGCGCCATCCGGTCCGCCAGCGCGAAGCGCAGCGCATGGATATCCGGCATTTTTTCACCGAGGCCATGGCGTATCGGGAAATCGATTTAAGCCGGCAGCCGGGCATCTGCGAGCTGACCGGTTCGCTGATCATCGACCGCGCCCGCGGCCTGGGCTTCTGCGGCTTGAGCGAACGCTGCGACCAAGCCGGTGCCGCGGCGATGCATGCGGCATTCGGCCTGCGCGCCACATTGCTGTTCGATCTGGCCGATACCGAATACCACACCAATGTCGTGCTGAGCATACTGGCTTCGCGCGCCGTGGTGATCGCGCCGTCGGGCTTCGCCGATGCCGGCGTGGCGGCGGCGATCGCGGCCTTTTACCAACCTGCGTGCGTCGAGCTCAGCGCCGCGCAGAAAGCCGACTATGCCGGTAACTGCATCGCTTTGACTGATAATGCCGTGTTCCTGAGCGCGCGCGCCCGCAACAGCCTGACGATACCGCAGCGTATGCAATTCGAGCAAATGGGTTTCGAGCTGGTGGCGGTACCCATGCCGATGCTGGAAAAAGCCGGTGGCTCGCTGCGCTGCTGCGTCGGTGAAATCTTTTAGCGGGTTCAGAGCCAATTCACCTTGCGCATGTCAGACTAACTTTTATTTAACTTCCGGCCGGTTGTACTATCATATGCCTATGAGAATCCGCTTGCTTTGCATATTGATGGCCTGTGCCTGCGCACAGGGCGTATTTGCACAGGCGCCGGAACCCGAGCCGAAGCAGAAGTATTCGCGTGCCGGCCTGCCCAACGCCAAAACACCGCTGACATCGGCCACCATCCGCCGGCCGGTCACCCTGAACCAAGTGGAGCGCGATACCGGCGGCAAGGTCATCGGTGCCAAACAGGTCAATGTCCAGGGCCGCCAGCTCAACCAGATCAAGGTGCTGATGCCCAACGGCAGGATCATCATCCATCAACGTTTATTTGACGAGAAAGGCCGTTCCGTGGAAACTGTCCATGAAGATGAAGCCGGCTCCGATCCCAAGGACAAGCTGACCGACCGATAACCGCAACGTTGAAAGAGGATAAGCCATGCGTATCTTGTTAGTGGAAGACGAAGCACCCCTCAGGGAGACTCTGGCGGCCCGGTTGAAACGCGAGGGCTTTGCGGTCGACACCGCCAGCGACGGCGAAGAGGCCCTGTTCCATGGCAAGGAAATCCCGTTCGATATCGCCGTGGTCGATCTCGGCCTGCCGAAGCTTTCCGGCATGGATGTGGTGAAAGGCCTGCGTGACGCCGGACAGAAATTCCCCATCCTGATCCTGACCGCGCGTTCCAGATGGCAGGACAAGGTCGAAGGCCTGAAACACGGCGCCGACGATTACCTGGTCAAACCGTTCCACGTCGAAGAGCTGCTGGCGCGCATCAATGCGCTGCTCAGGCGCGCCGCCGGCTGGAGCAAGCCGAGCCTGGAATGCGGACCGGTCAAGCTGGACCTGGCGGCGCAGAAGGTGACCATCAACGACGGTCCGACCGACCTGACCAGCTACGAATACAAAGTGCTCGAGTACCTGATGCTGCACGCCGGCGAACTGGTATCCAAGGCCGACCTGACCGAGCATATCTACCAGCAGGATTTCGACCGCGATTCCAACGTGCTGGAAGTGTTCGTCGGCCGCCTGCGCAAGAAGCTCGATCCGGACGGTTCGCTGAAGCCGATCGAAACCGTGCGCGGCCGCGGCTACCGGTTCGCGATTCCGCGCAACGAATAAAGCGCTGGCCGCCGGCGCGACATGAGTGCAACCCGGCGCGCCCTATCCCTGCATGCCCGCCAGTTGATATCGGCGAGCCTGGGCCTGATCGCTTTCCTCGGGCTGACCGGCGTCGCCCTGGACAAGGCGTTCCAGAATTCGCTGATCAACAACATGCAGGAGCGCATGGCGCGCTACGCCAGCGTGTACTGGAATGAAATCGAATTGGACAGCGAGGGGCGGATCATCAAGGAGCAGATGGACAGCTCGCCCGATGCCCGTTTCGAGAATTTCCGCAGCGGCCTGTATGCGCAGATCGAAGGCCGGGGCACAAGCTGGCAGTCCGGATCGGTCGCGCTGTTCAGCCTGCCGGCGCTGACACCCGGCGAAGCCGGGCGGCCCGCGCAGTTCACCGGCCCGGTCACCCTGCGCACCGGTGAAGATACCACCATCAAGGCCTATCAATACACAGCCACCAGCGAATTCTCCTCGTCGGCCGGCCCGGTGCCGCTGAAACTGCGCATCTATGAGGATGAGCAGGAAATCCTCGGGCAGATCGTGGAGTTCCGCAAGTCGCTTTGGATCTATCTGGTCGTAGCCGGGCTGCTGCTGGTGCTGGTGCAGATCGTCATCCTGCGCTGGAGCCTGCAGCCGCTCAGGGTGCTCGAGCACGACATGCAGTCGCTGCAGACCGGCAAGCTGCAGCGCCTGAGCAATGCCTATCCGCTCGAGCTGAAGCCGATCTCCGGCAGCATCAACGCCCTGATCGACAGCGAACGCAGCAATCTCGAACAGAGCCGCAATACCCTGGCGGATCTGGCGCACAGCCTGAAAACGCCGTTGGCGGTGCTGCAGGCGCATATCGAAAACGACGTCGACAACGGCACCTTCAGGGATGATGTGGCGCAGCAGCTGATGCGCATGAACGACATCGTGTCCTATCAGCTGTCGCGCGCGGCCCGTTCAGGCCACGCGCTGTATTCCGCGCCGGTCGACGTGCTGCCGCATGCCGAAAGCATCGTGCTCAGCCTTGAAAAGATCTACAAGGCCAAGGGCATCTACTGCGAATTCGAAATAGACGCGAAGTCGCAGTTCTCAGGGGAGCCGGGCGACCTGCAGGAGCTGCTGGGCAATTTCCTGGAGAATGCCTTCAAGTGGGCCGACCGCCGTGTGTTACTGACCGCGCGTCCCGTTTACGAGCCGGCCGCCAAGCGCCCGGGGCTGTACATTTCCATCGAGGACGACGGCAAAGGCATCGCCGCCGAAGACATCGGCAAGATCCTGCAGCGCGGCGTGCGCGGCGATGAACGGGTGCAGGGGCACGGCATCGGCATGGCCATCGTGCAGGACATCATCAACTCCTACCATGGCGAGCTGGCGGTCGATGTGTCCCCTGAGCTGGGTGGCGCGCGCTTCACCATCACGCTGCCCTGCCTGACTTAACGGAACATGCCGGGAATGACCCGGTGCCAGCGCGGCAGTTTTCCGGTTTTGGTTTTTTTGATGATATGGACGTTGCGGGCATCGGCCGGCGCCAGTTCCGCGCCGGTAGGCGGGCTGATGGAAAAATACGTCCGGATGCCGGCCGGGGTGAATCCCGGGCTGATCAGCAACAGGCTGCACAGGGCAGCGACGATAAGTATGGATTTCATGCCGCTTCCGTTTTTTGACCGTATGCGACTATAGATGCCTGAGGCACGAAAAAGGTTGCAAGAATCGCGGCGGTGCATTAAAAATGATTGACCGCTTACGCCTGTCGAGCGCCATGAATCAAAAAACACCGATGAATGCACTGAGCCTGGAATCCAATATCCCCGTGATACGCGCCCCGATGCTGCGCAGAGCGCTGATTTCAGGTGCCCGACGGGTGATTTCGCAGCGCGATTACCTCAATAAAATCAATGTATTCCCCGTTCCGGACGGCGACACCGGCAGCAATCTGGCGTTCACCCTCGGCAATGTCCTGACCGGCGCGCTGAGCCGCAGGGCGCAGGGTGCCGGCGAGCTGCTGCGGCGGGTCAGTGAACATGCCATCGACGGCGCGCGCGGCAATTCCGGTGCCATCCTGGCCCAGTTCTTTACCGGCATTTCGGAGCGCATCGGGCCATCGCATGTGATCAGCATGGAGCAGATGAGCCAGGCCATCCAGCACGGTGCCGCGAGTGCGCGGCAGGCGCTGTCGGATCCGAAGGAAGGCACCATCCTGAGCGTCATCGCGGTGTTCGCGGAAGCGCTGAAGGTCAAACCGGGACGTTTCCACTTCAGGCAATGGTTCGAAGTGGCCCTGGACGACGCCAAGAAAGCGCTGGCCAATACCCCGAACCAGCTGCCGGTGCTTATGAAGGCCGGCGTGGTGGATGCCGGCGCGCAGGGTTTCGTAGACATGCTCGATGGCGTTTTCCAGTTCATCCAGGACGGCCAGATCCAGCTCGACGACGAATGCGAGAACCTGAGCGCCGACCTGGAAGTGGCCAATGCCCATATCGAGCTGTCGGACGGCGATGCCGAGCACCGTTGGTGCAGCGAATGCCTGATCCTCGGCGAAGGCCTGGACCGCAGCGGCCTGCGCGCGGCGGTCGGCGACATGGGTTCCTCCTGCGTGGTGATCGCCGGCTCTGCGTCGCGGGTCCGTCTGCATGCGCACGTCGGCGATCCGATGCAGCTGTTCGACATCGCCGCGCGGTTCGGCCGGGTCGAAGCGACCAAGGCCGATGACATGCAGGCCCAGGCGCGCACCGCCGCCGGCACCAAGGCCGTGGTGGTGATCACCGATACCGCCGCCGACCTGCCGGAGTCCCTGTCCGAGCAGCTGAACATCCATTGGGTGCCGCTGCGGGTCAGTTTCGGCGAAAAGGATTACCTCGACAAGGTCGGCCTGCGCACGGACGAGTTCTACCGCAAGCTGCGCACCGAACTGGTGTTTCCGAAGACCAGCCAGCCGTCGCCGGGCGATTTCCGCCGGCAGTTCGAGTTCCTGCTCTCGCATCACCCGCAGATCGTCTATGTCGGCCTGTCGCGCAGCGTGTCGGGCACCCTGCAGTCGGCCGAAACGGCTTCGGCGCGCGGCCATGCCGAACGCATCCATATCTTCGACACCGGCAACGCCGCAGGCGGGCAGGGCCTGCTGGTGATCGCCGCCGCTGAAGCGGCCAAAGCCGGCAAGTCGGCTGAGGACATCCTGCTGGAGCTGGAGCGCCTGAAACCGCTGACCCGGACCTGGGCGATGACCGCGGACATCAGCCATGTGGTGCGCGGCGGGCGGATCCCCAAGTGGGTGAAGCCGATCATCGAACTGCTCGGTCTGACCCCGATCGCCAAGGTGTCTCCGCAGGGCAAGCTGACGGTCACCGGCGGCCTGTTCGGCAAACATCGGACCGTGCGCCGCTTCGCCCAGTACGTCGCCAAGCGGGTTGACCGCAGCGCCTCGTACCGGGTCATCATCGGCCATTGCGGCGACCTGCAGGCCGGCCAGCTGCTGCAGGAAGAGTTCACCCGTCTGGTTCCGTGCGTGCAGTCCTGGTGCGTGGAAACCGGCCCGGCGATCGGCGCGCATGCCGGTCCGGGCGCGTTGGTCGTCGCCTTGCAGCCGGTGCCGCCGGACGCGGCATGACCCTGGCGTTGCTCATCGTGCTGGCGTACCTGCTGGGCTCCGCCTCCGGCAGCCTGCTGCTGGGCCGCCTGCGCGGGGTCGACATCCGCACCCTGGGCAGCGGTAACGCCGGCGGCACCAATGCGCTGCGCACCCAAGGCCTGAAATTCGCGCTGGGCGTGGCGCTTATTGATGTCGGCAAAGGCGTGCTGGCGGCTTATTTGGCGCAGAGATGGCTACCGGATTCGCCGGAGGCCGCCCTGCTGGCGGTATTCGCCGCCGTGATAGGCCACATCTGGCCGGTGTTCCATGGCTTCCGTGGCGGCAAAGGCGCGGCTACCCTGGTCGGTGGCCTGCTGCTGGTCTGGCCGCAGGCTCTGTGGGTGGTGTTGGGCGTATGGCTGCTGTGCCTGCTGTTGAGCGGCTATGTCGGACTGTCGACGGTATTGGCGGCGGGCAGCCTGATGGCCAGCGCGTATTTTTTCGAGGCATCCATCAGCCAATGGCTGTTTGCCGTCGCGGCCACGATGCTGTTGACTTTCAGCCACCGCAGCAATCTGCTCAGGCTGCGTCAGGGCAATGAATCGCGCTTCGAAAAAGCACGCATTCTGGGCCGTCTGCTGTTCGGGTCCCGTGGATAACTCGGCATTGCTCAGCGCCCTGGTCAGCGGGCCGAAAACCGGCGTCGAACTGGCCGAGCGACTGGGCGTGTCGCGCGCCGCGGTCTGGAAGCGGATCGAACACCTGCGCCAGCAGGGCCTGGCCATCGAGGCCGTGGAGCATCAAGGCTATGCCCTGCCGCAGCCAACGCCGCTGCTGGACGCCGGGAAGATCCTTGAGGCCATGCCGGTCGCGCAGCGCCGGCTGATCGCCGGCCTGCATGTCGATTTCGAGACCGAATCGACCCAGCGCAAGGCCTTGCTGCATACCGCCCCGGAACAGGGCATCGAGGTCTGGCTGGCCGAGTGTCAAAGCGCCGGCCAAGGCCGGCGCGGCAAGCTCTGGCAATCGCCGCCGCTCAGCAACATCTACTGCAGCCTGAACCGGCGCTTCGCCTGTTCCATTGCGGCGCTGTCGGGCTTCAGCCTGGCCGCGGCGGTGATGCTGGCCGAAGCGCTGCAGGCGTTCAGCGCGGACCGCTTCAGCGTGAAATGGCCGAATGATATCTGGCTGGACGGCAGAAAATGCGCCGGCCTGCTGATCCAGGTGCGCGGCGAAGCCGGCGGTCCCTGCGACGTGACCGTCGGGTTCGGGGTCAATGTGCTGATGTCCGAACAGGCCGGCCGCGGCATCGACCAGCCTTGGACCGCACTGGCGCGCCATGGCGGGCAGGTTCTGGACCGCAACCTGATTCTGGCGAAACTGCTGGACGACATGCTGGCCGGTTTCGAACGCTATGAATCGACCGGCCTGCCGGGCTTCATCGCGCCTTGGCGGATGCTGGACGGCCTGAACGGCAAGGCCGTGCGGGTGACGACCGGCGCATCGCAGGTCGAAGGCGTGGCGCGCGGCATCGATGCCGAAGGCGCCTTGCTGGTCGAGCGCGGCGGTGAAATCCTGCGCTGCCACAGCGGCGAGGTCAGCGTGCGGGTGGTGCATGGCTGACTGCCTGATGGACAGCGGCAACAGCCGGGTGAAATTCGCGCGCCGCGAAGGCTGGCAGTGGCAGTCGATCGCGGTGGTCGATTTCGACGACCCGCAGTTCGTCGAGCGTTGCCTGGCGATCATCGAGGCTGAGGACTTTCAAGGCGTGACCCTGGCCTCGGTCAGCAAAGGCTGGCGCGCGGAACGCCTCAGCCATGTGTTGGCCAGGATCCGTCTGCCGGTGCTGCAGATCGAGACCCTGAGCCAAATGGGCCGGCTCAGCATCGCCTATCCGCAGCCGAAGCAGCTCGGCGTCGACCGCTTTCTGGCCCTGTTGGCCGCCAGCGAGGAAGCACGGCCGTGCGCGGTCATCTCGTTCGGCTCGGCGATCACCCTGGATGTGCTGGATGTGGACGGTGTGCACCGCGGCGGTTTGATCGCGCCCAGTCCGGAGTTCCAATGGTCGAGCATGCAGGACCGCTTCCCCGGCCTGTTCGAGGGCAAAGGGCAGGCCGGTCTGCTCGCCGACAACACCCTGGATGGCTTGGCGACCGGCATTGAACACCAGGTCTTGGGCATGGTCGATCGGGTCATGATGCACGCGTTCGGCCGGCGTGACGTGCGGCTGTGGGTGACCGGCGGCGGCGCGGAAAACTGGCTGGAGCGGCTGCCGCCCGGCCGCGAGCATGCCCCGGAAATCCTGTTCAGCGGCATGGTCCGCTATATCGAACTCAGCGGCCTGTGAACGCGAATCTGCTGCGTTCGCTGTGCGTGCTGCTGCTGACCGCCAATATCGGCATGGCGCTCTGGCTGCGTTTCATGCCTGATGAAGTAAAGTACTCCAAGCCGGTCACCGATCCCGATGTTCCGGGACTGATCCTGCGTCAGGAATACCTCAAGCTCGAGCGCAGCGAGCGGCGTCTTCAGGCCAGCGCCTGTTGGCTGATCGGGCCGTTCGCGTCGCAGAAACACATGCAGGACGCCTGGCAGTCCCTGGAATATGTGGCGCTGGACATGCAGCACCGGAAAACCGTGCAAAGCCTGCATCAGGGCTATGAGGTGCGCATTCCGCCCAGCGCCAGCAAAGCCGATGCCGAAAGCCTTGCCGAGCTGCTGGTTTCGGCCGGTGTGGTCAGGCCACAGGTGATCGAGGACGGCGCATCGGCGCATGCGGTCTCGATGGGCCGCTTCAGCGAGCTGGCCGAAGCCGAAAGGATACAGAAGCTGGCGCAGAAGCTTGGCCTGGAGGCGGTGCTGACCAGCGTTCAGACCGATGTCACGCAATGGCGCATCGAGGCCACGGTTCTTAATCAGGCCGGCTTCGAGCGCTGGCTGATCGAGCTGAGCCCGAAAGTCCCTGCGCAGCCCTGCGGCGCGCCCGGTCCGGCTTCGCAAAACCCGCCAACTCAAGTACAATGAGCACTCCAAAATGCCGGCATAGCTCAGTTGGTAGAGCAACCGCCTTGTAAGCGGTAGGTCCCCAGTTCGAATCCGGGTGCCGGCACCATCGCAACGCCCCATCCCGTGTTCCGCGCGCATCAAGCGCCTTCTGTGCCGATGATTTAGCGCCGCAGGCTGAAATTTCTGGTGAAAAAGCGCCTAAGTTCGCTAAACTAGCGTTCTCAACGAATCTGGTGGTCTATGAAGCTCGATTATCCGAAAATCGCCCTGATCGGCGCTCCGACCGACATCGGTGCCGGTCACCGCGGCTCATCGATGGGCCCTGAAGCCCTGCGTGTCGCCGGCATCGCCGATGCCC
>Ga0105096_10000726_pt1 | contig 12429 bp, 16 predicted proteins | sample PPLLak3cmMay2015_FD_87036 | JGI IMG/M metagenome (GOLD analysis project Ga0105096, IMG submission 87036) | Freshwater sediment microbial communities from Prairie Pothole Lake near Jamestown, North Dakota, USA - PPLs Lake P7 Core (1) Depth... | ecosystem: Environmental > Aquatic > Freshwater >... | reverse complement strand
TGTATCGCATGCGGGAGGCGTGGGTGCGGGCGCAGACGCAGCAGGAGAAGGACAGCATACGCAAGGACGTGTTGGACGCGATCCCGGATGGCAGAGTGAATGCTGAGTACGGTCAGGAGCAAGTGCAGCTGTGGGATCTGTGTTGTTCGTTGTGGAACGTGCAGGAGCTGTTCGGCGAAGCGGGTAGGGTGGACAAGAGCGAGTTGCCGAAGTTCTCAATGCGGACGATCGATGGGGTCATGTTCTACGAGACGCCGTCTACGGCATCGCCGAGCAGGGATACGATGTATCACGCCTCGAACCGGTTGCCGGGTTATGGCGGCATCGACATTCAGTTCTCAACGGAGAAGTTCTTTCCGAATCTGCAGCGATATGTCTGGTTAGCCCCCTCCAATATCGGGCGCGACATCAATACCGGTGCTGATGAATATGGCGTAGCGTTTGCACTTGTCCGCTCAGCGGATATGTGACGGTGAATGTGCGGGACTGTCGGGACAATTTCACCACGTCCATCGCCTTTGAGGACAGTATCCGCATGGATCTCCCGCTCAATGCCAAGACCCTCGAGTTTCGGTGCAAGGGCACCGCACGTCCGCGCATCTTCGTCCGTTGCGACGTCACCACGCATACGCTCACGTTACGCGACACCGACATCCGCACACATCTGTGCCTGCATGATGGTATCACAACGCAACAGCATGGCATCTACGAGTTCGGCTTCAGTATCTATGAAGACGCCGCCTCGGCCGAAGCGGCGTTCACGGAAGTGATGTATGAATTGCTAAGCGTTGCTGATACCCGGTCAACCGTCGTGATCACGCAGGTCCCGAAGCATCTTGATGATCTGATAACGGAGATGAAAAACCGTCTTCGTACGCGAGGTGTACGATATAAAACTGTTGCAAGTGCTGACCACAGAACAACGCTAGTTCTACAACAACGTTAGACAACGCAGTTCATCAACGAAGTTAGACAGCGTAGCTAGACAACGCAGTTCTACAACGTCGGCGGCCAGATCCCCAGTCTGATCTCTTTCCCATCCTTCGTGAAGATATGGGCGCCCACCGTACCGTACTTGTGATTGGTCACATAGATGATCTTCTGGAACAGCGGATCATTCGGCACAACTTCTTCCGTCTTGAAGACCTTCAGTAGCCAGAAGCCAACTTCGTAGTCGTCATCTGTTGAGTGATAGGTTACCGTGCGTGTGATGGTGGTACCATCGCTGCGTTTGAACGTGTACTTGTCGCCGACCTTGGCGTTGTACTTGATGATCGTGAACGGCTTGGACTGATCGCCGTTGCTGTTCACGTATTCCTGGATGCCTTCGGACGTGATCTTGAACTTCGGTTCGGCATGGATCCTGATGAAGCCCTTTTCAGAGGTGTCGATGGTAGCACCGTATTTCTCGAGTACGGCATCGAGGATGGCCAGTTTGCTTTCGCGGGGAAGGTTCTGTGTACCGAAGAGCGAATCAAGTGTATAGATCACTTTCTCTTCGAATCTCAAGTTCACGTCCATCGTCACCACGCCACTGCTGCGTTTTGTCACGATGATACTGTCCTCCCAGATATAGCCATCGGGGATGAAGTCGTACAGGTCTGCATAGACATCGAACTTCTGCCCCACCTCGGTCATCTCGAGGTTCGTCTCGCCGCCGATCTCGTTGGGGTCTTGGGCATCGGATTCAAGCAGACCGCATGATGCAACAGTAAGACTCATGAACAGCGAAACAGCGAAAAGGCGAAAGAAAGAGAGGGTGAAGGGGTGGAAGGGTGAAGTAAGTGATTTCATGTCGGACTCCTGGTAGAATGCACAAGCAACTTGGCAGTGGGCGGGGTAGCATCCAATGATATCCGTCAGGTAACAGGGAACAGGTAACTGGGAACAGGTAACTGGCACCTGGCACGTGGCACCTGGCACTTGGCACTTGGCACGTGAAACTCTTGAATGGTGGCGTTCGTTAGGGGTGCGACCACACATCATTGGAGGTTAGAGATGCAGATCCCACGGACGATGAACACCATTGGCTACGGCCTCTTTGTTGCTTTGGCGGCGTTTTCGGCGTTCTATCATCATGATTACATGAATGCGGGCAGTCAGTTGGGGATCGGCTTGATCTTCGACCCCTTTGCGCCGGCTGCGTGGCCGGAGCGGAAGATCTGGCAAAAGGGCTGGTTGCTCGTGCACGTCACCCTGACATTTGGCCTGCTGATATATGGTTGGTTTCTGGAATAACTCTATATTTGTGGCCCGCTGGTCAGGTAGCTCAGTTGGTAGAGCAATGGACTGAAAATCCATGTGTCGGGGGTTCAACTCCCTCCCTGACCACTTCGTAAAATGCTAAGCCCCTTGTAGGAAACGACTTACAAGGGGCTTTGTGTTTCCGGGGGACAGCCTAGAGGGTTTTCAAAACTTCGTCATCTTCTCTACTGATCGTCAATAGGTCCCATGACTGACGACAAGATTAGTCGCGCATCGTTAACGAACTCTTCCAGAGTGATCTTGCCCTTGTCCAATTGTTGGCACCTAAGGTACAGTGACCATGCGACCCAGTGGGCTTGCCACTCAAGCTTGTATACCGTGCTGTCTATCGAGAAATCAGTTGTTTGTCTCATCGAGGCCCTCCATTCATAAGCAGGGACCGTTCCAGGCCATGCCCATTCATAAGCAAAGAGTGGTGCGTTGGACTCATCTGCAAGCAGCGAACCATAAAGGTCTTTGTAGGAGTATCGCATTGGTTCTCCAGATTGAGGACTCGGCAATACCGAGTTAGCCAGCACAAGTACTGCGACAGCCAGTTCGGTCATGATACCACGTTGAAGTTGTTGCTGCTGGCCCTCCTTCCAAACGGAACTTTGGTACGCATCCCTGGAACTGTAGTATTCATCGCAGAGCGTCCAGTGACGAAGTGGTCGGATCGATGTGAGTAAGTCAATAAATCGCTGGTCCGCGACAAGTTCCTGAGGCTCCATTGTCGATAGTTCTTCATACAAGGCACAGACAGCAACCTGGGAGTGATTTGTGTCCGCTCCTTCCGCCACCTTGAAGTGCTCACGTGTATATGCCGATGAGGTCACATGCAACAGAGAGGATAGAATCAACAGTACAACTTGCGACATCTACAAACTCCCATAAGCTATAAAACGGCGCTCTTCTCTGCACATGGGCTCCAGTTCCAAGAGATCAAGTCTGTTGGATCGAACCATGGGTCTGAATCCCTATTCATCAACACATCAGCGTGGCAGCACCACCCAGAAGTAAAGCGGATCTTGAGTTGAATACGCTCCACATCCACCGAACCTGTGGATTCCACGGCTAGAACCACGATGCTCTCCGGCAAGCCCCGCATGTGCACATCCGTGAAGCGTTGGAGGAACGACTGGGCTCGAACGTCATTACCGAGTAAGAGGAATGTATGAAGCGGGTCGTTAGACCCAAAGTGGTCGTAATAAGACCCTGAGTACTTGACGGCTTCGCTCAGTCGTAGGTGCTTCCTAACCTCCACCATGCGACGGCGTCTCTTGTACCGGCAACTACCGGACAACAGCCCAATAATCTGGACGATCAACAATGTCAGCCAGGGCTTGGACGGGGTCGTCTTGAAATTGAAGGGATAGGGCTTCATGTGCTGAATGCGAACCTAGCATGTTCAGGAAGTAATGGACTTCAATTTGGTAACACGGATTTGGTCAGAAATGGACACTCCATTCATCCTCCGTTAACTCTGTTGCCTTTCGAGTCCGCTCTATAGCCCTGAAAAACCGTAGCAACGCCAGCACGCTTGAAACGATGAACTGAGCTTCAGCATCACCAATAGGCTGGTTTGGGTGAGCCATGCTTTGGTCATTTCGGACAGGATTGAATGAGTAGGGTGGATTTATCGGTCCAGTCACAGGTTATAAAAATGTGTTAGGCTGCATGGTTGTTGAATGCAGTGATTGGGGGTCGATAATTGTGCCTGCTGTGAGGTCGTTCGTTGTTGTACATGTGCAGCCACATGTTTGAGATCGTTTGCCCCTCGGCTAGTGACATGAAGATTTCTGCATTGAGCACCTCACGTCGGTAGGTTCCGACGAAGCTCTCTGCAAAGCCGTTCTGCCATGGCTTCCCGGGCTGAATGTATGCCAGCGTAACCTTGCGCCGTTGAGCCCATTGCTGCACCACATACGCAATGAATTGTCATCCGTTGTCGGAACGAATGTACTTTGGCATTCCATACCGAGCAACCTGCTCGTCAAGAACAGCCTCAACATCAGCACCTTTGAATGATCGCCGCACGGTTATGCTCAGGCCGTACGACGTGGCTTCGTCCTTGATCAGCAGTGCCATCATCTTCCGACCGGTCATCAAACGATCCTCAGCAAAGTCCATGCACCAGACCTCGTGTGGCTGTATCGCCGTCGGATTGATCCGAACGCCGCGTCGGATCATGCGCGAACGCTTACGCCACTGAGCCGCATGGCCACTTTGCCGGTAAACGCGGTGAACAGTGCACTCTGAGTAGTCATGCCCCTGCTCCCGCATCCAGCCGAACACCAAGGGCTTACCCCAGGCCGGGTGTTTCGCCACAACGTCATTGATGATCGTCTGTACCGGAGCATCCTTGGCTGGTTGGCGAGGCTTATACGTTACCATTGAACGTGAAACACCCATTAGAACACACGCGCGGCGTTGATCCAGGCCTCGTCGACTGGCGTACTCCACTGCCTGAAGCTCATGCCGTCCACTTTGCCGCTATCTCATTCATCACTTCGATCTCAAGATCACGCTCGGCGACCAGCTTCTTCAGCCGGGCGTTCTCCTGCGTGATCCGCTTGAGCTCGGAGACCTGGCTCGGCTCCATGCTCCCGTACTTCTTGCGCCATATGTAGATCGTGTGTGACGACACCTTGTACTTCTTCGATGTCGCTGCTACGCCATGGGCGTGTGATTCGCGGACGATGCCAACGATCCGCTCGTCGCTATAATGGCTCTTCCTCATCAGTCCTCCTTTGAGACTTCCGTCTCAACTTAAGACTGGTCCGATTTATTCACACCACTGCAAACCCACTTGGAACAACATCAACACGGACATGTTGAGACGCACTCACGACCAAGGACTGTTCTTCCAATCACCTGATACGACTACCAAACGCATCCCAGTACGCATTAGCCTCGCCAACCAACTCGTCAAGTGATAGAATGCGACCGCTGTCAAGTTCGATCGAGTAGCCGCCGCATGCGAGTAAAAGGGTTCCGTCGTCACAATGCACATGACATACACCATCAGTGTTGATGGCGTTGATAATGCCGTATTCGCGACGTGCAACCTCAGCGAGGTCTCTGATGCGGATGTCATTCATGTACAGAAGAAACTCAAATAGTGTGCAGTCCTCGAGTATGATTCGAATCTCTTCACCATGATCCGTGAATCTCTCTCGAAGATACTCGATGTCCACAACGAGGATGATCGTACCGGAAACCTGCTCAGAGACAGCGGTGATCGTTCCATCGTGTAAAGCAGTAAAAAGCAACGATAGTTGATCGGTGACCTTATAATCACTCATCCTCTGTTCTCCTAATTAGCAGGGCATCGAACTTAGCGTCATTTCCAATACTCGATATATATCGCTGATCGGTAAATGCACTCTTCCGGAAACCGGTGCTCACAGGTATCGTGCCTTGAGCGGTCGTGATCAACAAAGATGGAGTCGATAGCCAACTGGTCGCTCAATCGCTTGGCACGACGTTGATCCGAATACCACCAGTGCGAGAAATTCTTGCCGTCTTGATCTCGGTGGATCACATACCTGCCTGATAGATCATCGGTCACACGGATCCTCAGGTCCTCAAACAACAATTGCACACTGGGTGTAAGATCGTTGGAGTCAAAGCGCCACTGCAGTGCGGCCGTTCGCAGAACAACAGAATCGCTGCAGGGCTGATGCTCCAGCCAGACCGGTGCTAGCACGCTGTCTGACGACGGATAAATGTCAACGCGCCAATTCGCCCGATTTCCACTGCTTGCTTTGGGATTGTAGCGCAGGCCAGTCTGATCATGTGCCATGCGTAGAATGCGCGCCGTGTCGATGCTCCAGACCCTGTTCAGGTAGGTAACAACACTCTGAACCCGTTCAGTGAGGACCGAATCGGAGACCGCCTCACCGAAAGAGTAGGGGCTCAAGGTGATACTCCACGAAGGGTGGAGTCTCATACGCTGACCAATGACGTTAAGAATTTGTAAATATGCCTCGTAGTCATCGCCGGCGATGATAGCATTGCGATCAAATGTCGAGACCTCGGCGGCCGACAACTTGACATATCGATCGGGTAGACGAGAACTTGCTGAATCAAAGTAGATGTGTCGGAGTAGGGGCACACCGATCATGCAATCGTCACTCGCATGGACCGGCGCAGTCGCGGTGATCAATACCCATGTGGCGAAGAGTAGAGTCCAGCTCGAAGCAGCCATCTGTATTGTATCTTGAGTTTCAAAATGGAGGGATCAAGATGAGCGTGGTGCCAACTTACCGAGATCTGACGAAGCTGACATCGGTTCTCAAAGTTAGTCTTGGTGTATACATGGCATTGGCTGCCCTCGCTATATGGTCAGGATGGATCGAGCTCGAACTCCTGCAACGCTTAGCCGATGGAGCTGACTACACTCAAGCTGAAGCAGAGTCAAGTGACTCTCGTCAACGTATACTGGGCATTGTGCAATTCGCTGTTTACCTGTTCACGGGCATCATGTTTTTGCGGATGCTCTATCTATCTAGTGCCAATGCGCGATCGCTTGGTGCACAAGGTATGGAGTTCACACCGAAGTGGACCGTTGCCTGGTTCTTTGTCCCTATCGCATCGCTGTGGAAACCTCTCAAGGCGGTCAAGGAGTTGTTTATGACCTTGCATCCCCAACATGGTGAGGATTGGCGTGCAGCATCACCACCGAAGATCTTGATGATATGGTGGCCGCTCTGGCTCATGGCCAATATTGCGGACCAAGCAGCCTTCCGACTTTCTCTGCGCGCCGATACTCTGGAAGAAATTCTAAGGTCATCATGGGTCACGTTCACATCAGACTGTCTTGACCTGCCATTGGGGCTAGTAGCGATCGCGATGGTCAGCACTCTGCAGCAATGGCAGTCGGAAAAACAGCAACTGTTGGCCGCTGTTGAAAGAGAGCGATCGGATGCAGGGGATGAATCTGATGCGTCAGATGATCATCAACCCTCTATTTGACGCGAGGTAGGATCGTAAACGCTTCTTGAAGGTGCGCGATGTTGCTAGATAGCCAACCAACCTGCCATATTCAACATTTGCTCCAATTCCAAGAGACCAGCTCAGTGGGATCGAACCATGGGTCTGCATCTCTGTGCAACAAGATGCACGACGAGCAGCACCATCCATCTGTAAAATGTACCCTAAGCTTGATACGCTCTACATTGGCCTGATCGGAAGGCTCAGCTGACACTACAACTATCCTCTCCGGCAAACCCCGCATATGCATATCCGTGTACGTATGGAGAAAGGACTCAGCTCGAGCCTCATTTCCTATCAAGAGAAACGAGTGGATCGGGTCGTCAGAGCCAAAGTGATCCTCATACCGCCAGACGTACTTCACTGCCTCTCTCACACGGAGCGATTGTCTGGCCGCAACCATCCGCCGAAGACTCTGATACCGGCTTCTACCTGATAGCAGCCCAACGATCTGGAACATCACAAACACCAGCCAAGGCTTGGATGGGGTAGACTTGAATGTGAAGGGATAGGGCTTCATGTGCTGAAACCAAAGATAACCCGCTCAGGAGGCAACGTGGATGCGCGGGATGACATCAGACTAAGGCAAGAAGTTTCTGAGTAGTATTGTTGCAAGAAGAGGGATCCATGAAGCAGGTCATCATCGCAGGGGGCTCGGGATACATCGGCACAACGCTGGCGACGTATTTGTCAGAGCACGGATATCAGACGACGATCATCTCGAGAACACGACCAGATCAGGATGGTCCATGGAAGCATGTTTCGTGGGATGGACGAACAGTAGGCGAGTGGGCAGGGTCGTTGGACGGAGCCGATGCCGTCGTAAATCTTGCAGGCCGGACGGTGGATTGTATCAAGACGCCGGACCATTGTGATGAGATCCTTCGTTCGCGTGTTGAGTCGACGTTAGCGATCGGACACGCATTGCGGGAGATCAGTTCGCCCCCTCCAGTATGGGTGCAGATGTCGACGGCCCACATCTATGGAGATCCGCCACAGGCCGTTTGTGTGGAGTCATCTGCTCCAGGCTACGGACTTGCTCCGATCGTAGGCAAGGCCTGGGAAGAGGCCTACGCAATGAACGTGTTGCCTGAGATGCGCCAAGTGATCCTGCGCACAAGTTTCGTGTTAGGTCGTTACGATGGCGCACATTCATGAAGGGAGTGAATGTTGCCTCGGCACCACATCCCGTCTCACAGGTGGAGTTCATGCGTACGCTACGACGCACCTTACGCATACCGATCGGACTTCCGGCAACTGCACTGATGGTGAAGATCGGCGCTCGCGTGTTGATGAGGACCGATCCGGAGCTAGTGTTGTATGGAAGGTATGTGAAGTCAGAACGCCTCGATGATGAGGGTTTTGAGTTCAGGTATAAGACGGTGACGGAAGCGCTCAAGGGCATCTTTGGTTGAAAACCATGAAGATAACCACGCTCGTGCTGGCACTGCTTATACTGGTTGGACGATCTATTGCCCAAAGATCAGTGCCAGTTGTCGCCTTTGAGGCCCAGGGTGCAGGATGGGCTCTGGATCGTAACTCGGTCGTCAAGATTGATCCGAACACGGGGAAATGGGTGAGATTCTACGTCGATGAAGACTCGACAAATGCGGGTAAGCAGATGATCCGTCTTACGTCACTAAATTCACCGCTTGTGCAAGGGGAGATCAAGCACGTCTCGGTGGCTCACAACGGATCGATCTGGATGGTCAGTGCTTCAAGTGAGGTGTCGGTGTTTGATGGGAAACAATGGGAAACGATCACGAGAGTATGCAATCACCGAGGGGCGGCTCGTGGCTGCTTTGAGGATGCACTGCTGACCGAACGATCTCTTCGACTAGTTACGTGTTCTGGCGTGTATGAGGTATCGACGAATGTCTATAAGGTCAGGAAGCTGCTTGAAGTATCATCATGGGCTAGTGTCGCGGTCGATCTTGAGTCTTTCGACACGCTTCGTCTGAAGGGACATCTTCGTGGCTGGTATTCACTTTCGACACGAGCGTCATCGATCACTGACACAGAATTAGCCTACCTATGGATAAGGACCGATCCAGAGACGAGTGCACCATACGCGCGGGGGTTAGAGAGTACGTTGCGACTTCGTCGTGACCTCATGCCAGACACGGAGTGGCTTCTTGGAGATCACCCCTTTGTGAAGGATGGACTCGATCCATATCCACACGAGTTAGCGGCCCCACCTTCCCACAATGGATGGTCATGGATTGCTCAGGCATACAGCATTGCGCGAGACAGCTCGGACAACGTATACATCGCAACTCAAAACGGCGTCGTGATCGTTCCCACAACGGCACGTGATCTTACACCCGCACATTTATCGCAGCAGATGTCGATCAACATCGTACCCAACCCGGTTAACTTCACAGTGACCATCGAACTTGGGCAGGATATAGAGGGTAGCGGATCAATAGAGGTGATCTCAACGGAAGGATCTGCAATGCAGAGAGCCGAGTTGAGAAGCAGGCAGACTACGCTCGATGTTTCTCGAATGCCCGTTGGGTGGTATACGGTAGTTGTAACGATTGGTGCTTCACGTACCTCTCAAGCATTGTTAGTGGCTCGGTAAAAATGGGCTGTTGCAAACGGTGCTTACGCGACTACGGTTGATCGGTGTGCGGCCTGAATCTGTGACAATGATGCTAGGTAGCTAAAACATAACAAGTCCAGAACGAATCGCAGAACGTCTATATGTATCGTCTTACTTGTCTATCAATATATTTTCTCATCTCGATGATCTCTGTTCTTCCAGCTCAACGTCAACTTGCCATTACGGTCGATGATCCGAACAGCCAGGAGACACCGATTCTTAACTCTGAGCAGCGCAATCTGAAGATACTCGAGGCGCTACGTAGTCATCACGTTAAGGCAGCACTGTTTGTCTGTGGTCAGAGTGTCGACGATACTGCTGGTGTAAAAATGTTGATGGCTTGGGATGATGGAGAACATATGATATGCAATCACACCTATTCGCACCTGAATCTCAACTCATCCATGGTATCAGCAGTTCAGTTTACAGACGACTGTAGACACACAGACAGCATGATTCGCAGCTATCGTAATTACACAAAACTCTTTCGCTTTCCTTATCTAAAAGAGGGTAATTCACGAGCTAAGCGGGATTCAGTGCGAACCTATCTAGCATCGCAAGGATATAAGAACGGATCGGTCACGATAGATGCATCTGATTGGTTTATCAATGCAAAGCTTACCGAGGCGTTACGAACGGATTCTCTGTGCGATATCACCCTGTATGGCCAGTACTACATCCGACATATACTTGAACGTGCAAGGTACTACGATTCTCTGGCCATACTTGTTTACGGACGGAATGTCAAGCACACTCTACTGATACATCATTCACTTCTTAATGCACTCTTTCTTGATTCACTACTGGTCGCATTGATTACAGACGGATGGGAGATCATTGACGCAGCTGAAGCGTATAGAGATCAAGCTTATACCAGTCAGCCCGATGTTGTGCCAGCAGGTGAGAGCCTTGTTTGGCAATATGCACGAATGAACCCTGTATTATCGCCGTCACTACGGTACCCTGCCGAGGATTCGAGATACGAGGAGAAGCACCTTCGTGATTACCTTGAGCAAGGAAAGTAGAATCTCGGATATGAAACCCTACAAACGTGGCTCCTACGTTGGCCTCGGACTCGCTCTGGGCACGTGCATCGGCATCCTGCTCGACAAACTTGCGCTTGGCATGATCTTCGGATTCTTCATCGGGGCCGCGATGGATACGAAGAAGTGGAAGCAGGAATGAGTGCGAAGTTCAGATATCTCTACATCTCTACGGTGCGAGCATCAAGCATTCATAGATCGTCCGGCTGGTCGAACTTGAGGAAACACTAACAGTGAAAACTCATATGTTCGATGTATGATCTGATCACTAGCGACGAGGAAAACACCATGTCCAAAGAGAATTCGTGTCCGTTTCACCATGCCGCTGGCGGCGGTACGAGTGACCGCGACTGGTGGCCGAACCAATTGAGGGTCGACATCTTACACCAGCATGGCGACCGCTCCAATCCTCTTGGTGGAAGTTTCAACTACGCCGAAGAATTCAAGAAGCTCGATTATTATGCCCTAAAGGCTGATCTGGTCAAGCTCATGACCGACTCGCAGCCATGGTGGCCAGCCGACTTTGGCCACTACGGTCCGCAGATGATCCGAATGGCATGGCATTCTGCCGGTACGTATCGTACCATCGACGGACGTGGAGGTGGCGGACGCGGCCAGCAGCGATTTGCTCCGCTGAACTCCTGGCCGGACAATGTCAACATCGATAAAACACGACGTCTGTTGTGGCCCCTTAAACAGAAGTATGGTCAACAGATCTCATGGGCCGACCTTTTCATTCTCGCCGGCAATGTCGCACTGGAGTCGATGGGGTTCCGCACCTTCGGCTTTGCCGGCGGCCGAGAAGATGTGTGGGAGCCGGATCTGGATGTCAACTGGGGACCAGAGATGAAGTGGTTGGCCGTTGACTCCAAGGAGCGGATCGGCGATGATCGTGAGCTACAAGGTCCCTTCGGTGCCACGCACATGGGTCTCATTTATGTTAATCCTGAAGGACCTAACGCCAGCGGCGATTACGTAGCAGCCGCAAAAGACATTCGCGAGGCCTTTTATCGCATGGCCATGAACGATGAGGAGATCGTTGCACTTATCGCCGGTGGACACACATTCGGCAAAGCACACGGTGCCGCAGCTGAATCTCACAAAGGGCCAGAACCAGAAGCCGCACCGATCGAGGCGCAGGGTTTAGGGTGGATGAGTAACTATGGCAGTGGCCATGGCAAGGATACGATCTCAAGCGGACTTGAGGTTACCTGGACGACAACTCCGGCGCGCTGGAGTAATGACTTTCTCGAGCTCTTGTTCAGGTATGAGTGGGAAATGGTGCTCTCTCCTGCTGGCGCAAAACAGTGGGTCGCCAAAGACGCGCCCGAGATCATCCCGGACGCACACGTGCCGGGTAGATTCCATAAGCCGACGATGTTGACTACTGACTTGACGATGCGATTTGATCCGGAGTTCGGCAAGATCTCAAGGAAGTTCCTGGATGATCCTCAAGCCTTCGCGAACGCGTTCGCACGCGCCTGGTACAAACTGACGCACCGAGACATGGGCCCCAAAGCCCGCTACCTAGGACCAGAAGTG
>Ga0105096_10000725_pt1 | contig 12430 bp, 9 predicted proteins | sample PPLLak3cmMay2015_FD_87036 | JGI IMG/M metagenome (GOLD analysis project Ga0105096, IMG submission 87036) | Freshwater sediment microbial communities from Prairie Pothole Lake near Jamestown, North Dakota, USA - PPLs Lake P7 Core (1) Depth... | ecosystem: Environmental > Aquatic > Freshwater >... | reverse complement strand
CTTGAGGTGCCGGTCATGGTGACCGAAGAGGGCGGCAGTATTAGTGCCTTCTCGTAGTTTCAGTTTACGCACGAATGCGGGGTGTTCTCCCTCCAGGACGTCAGATGACGTGATTCTAGCAGAGAGAGAAAAGGCGAGACAAGCAGAAGAACAGAACAGGGCAGGCCGCTCTACGCCCCCGCGGGTTTACCTGGAAGACTGACGCCCAATGCGAGATCAAATTCCTGGTAGGCCGTGCCACCCTGGCCATCCTTCGCCAAGACCTTGACGTGAAAGACACCCCGGTTGCCTGGCGGTATTACCCAGGTAATCCGGCCGGAACCCGGCTCGATAGTCATCCCGGCTGGAGCCGCTTCCAATTCATAGGTCAGACGATCCCCATCGGAGTCCGTCGCTCTGACCACATACTCATATTGATCCGGCATCACCGGTGCAGGAGGAGTCGACACAATCGTCGGGGCGGTATTGCCCACTGTCACGACATCGGAGCGCAGGATATTGCCCATGGCCTGAGAATCACGCGCCGTCACTTCAACTACCACTTTGTCGCGTGGAGCCAACCCCGTCGTATCTAGATACGACTCTTCTCCATCCTTGACGACCACATCATTCCGAAACCAGCGATAGATCAAATCAACCCGATCATGATCGGGGTCGCTCGAGGCCACCTCTGCGGTCAGCTTGCCCCCGGGCTGTACAGTCTGGGGGGTCAATGTCACTGCGGTGACTTGGGGAGCCGTATTGCCAACCCCCACAGCTGGGGTTCGGACTGATTTCCCCTTCTGCGTTCCATCGAACGGTGTAATCTCGACGGAAATCATTTGCCCGCGGCGTAACAACTCGGCCGGAAAAGTCGGATTCGTTTGGCCGGCGATCGGAGCGTCATTCACATACCACTGATAGGAATAGATGATGGATTCCCGCTCAGGGTCCTCCGCAAACGCTTGGACTCCGACCGGTCCCGTCAAAGGAATGGGGCTCTGAAGAATCTTGGCCAAGACCATGACGGGAGGGCCATTTTCACCAGCCCCAGCCCCCCTTGCCGGCTCAGAAGCAGTGCCTCCGGTACAGCCAGTTCCACTGAGGATTGCCAGCACCCCGGCAAGCAGAAACTGTCTATTGGATTTAGGAACAATCATCTTGTCTCATCGATCATTCTGTGGCGAACCCTGAGTCGGCGATACACCTGCCGGTGACCATCGCCGACACTGATGCGACGTCAGTCCCGTTGATGCACCCAACTGACGAATCGGCTATAGAACTCATTGAGTGCGCTATTGGTACAGACGGCGTTACCTCCGCTCATCTGGTTACAAATCTTCCCGCCGCCATTTTCCTGTCCCACGTGCATGGAGCCGGACGAGGCCAAACCGACGCCCAGATCAACTTTCGTCGTGATGTTCGTATTCGCACCGGATGGTGTCGTGCCCACCACCGGATAATTGGATGCCGTTCCGGTCTTGTAGAACAGGACATAGAGATAACTGATTCCGTCGGAGGCACAGAAATTATTGGTCGGCACAAAGGTCGGGAAGAAGATCGACCCGGCGATCAACGTCGGATTGACGACCGACCGTTCGGCCGAATAGTTGATTCCAGCCAGCGTCACCGGTCCGGGCAGCGTGATCCGCCACCCATCCTTACTCGCAACCAATCCCATCATAGAAGTCGACCCGGTTCCTTCGATACTCGTCACGCTGGGATTCGTCGGGTCGGTCACCTGATTCGTTGCACCACTACACACCAGACAAACCACCGCACTAGTCACATCGACCAGATCGTCGCTGTGGCAGTTAACGGTCGAGGTTTGCGTGCAGGACCCGTTCATGACCTTGTCTTTGAGGCCGTAGAGCCGCTGAATGGTGTTATCCACCTTATCGGCATTTCCAAAATACCGACCTGTCCCAAAGAACACCCAGGTCGCGTTGGTGTCATCGATCGTCACCGCCGGCGCAGCGGCCATTGGACCGACTTCCATCGTTGTTCCCGTACCTGCATCAAAGAACGTGTCGATGACTTCCGTCGGAGTCCGATTGGCCCCGTTCGCAATCCCCCAGGTAGCCGGAGTACAAGGAGCGGCAGGACAATTCATGGTGAGGCGGTACATCTTCCCGCGCCAGGGCAGCCCCCCGTCATGGATCGTTCTCCCCGCATAGGCCACATCCGTTCGCCAATCCAAATCCTTATCAAGCGACACCACATGCCCCATGAAGGATCGCCAACTGCCGATCGGCATCGTTGTCAAGCTCCCACCACCAGCCACCATTGGTCCATACTTCAGATCCACCGCATACAACTTGGCTGACTGCGCAGGTGCAGCGGGCAAGTCTGCCTGATAGCCGTTCGGCCCGGATCCGAAGACCGCAAACCATTTTTCATTAGCCGTCGACGTCACCGCATCCGTGTCAGGATTCATCCTCACCACCGTCGGATAGCTGGTCGTGAGCCCCAGTCCGCTGTCGGTAAACGACCAGAGCAACTTCGGGCCAGCCGGATCTTCAGGATTGGTCACATCGAGCACAAAGTAGGCGCTGTAGAATGTCCGCGGCACACCGCCGATCGTCGTCGTCATCGGCGGAGCCCCAGCTCCCGCCACACATTGCCCGCAACTACCGCCCATGCGGAATCCGCCGATGAGGATCGTTCCCCACCCGCCCGGGTGATCCGCATCCGGGGTAAATATTCTCGCTTCGGAAATCGTGGGCTTCAGATCGACATAATACACATGCGTGTAATCGGTCCTCGCCAGCCATTGCAGTTGTGGAAGGAGTTCCTGAGGAATAAATGACCACAGCTCCGATCCCAGGTTCGGACCGCTCGAATTGTCGGTCGGATTCTTCGTATACCACCCATGCTCCGTAACCCCGGCTGTTGTCGCGTTATCACCCTTGTGATAATAGCCACCGTTGAAGGCGTGGAGCATCCCATCATTTGCCCCAACATAGACAACCTGGCGCCGATTGCGATACTGCTGGTAGAAAGCGTTGTATGCGCTATCCCCGTAGCTCAGGTCGTATCGAGCCTTCGGTGCGCCGACGATCGTCGGCGTCGAATGGATCGGGTCGCCCAATCGCCACACTTTGTAATTTCCGCTTCCTACCGGGACTTCGAGCATGCGTGTGCGCAAGCCGGTGACTTCGTCTCCGCGAATAAAGTTGATGAGATTCATGGCGTTACTGCTCCCGGCGCAGGCATCTCCAGCATATCGGAGATAGTCCCTGAGTGCGGCGCAGTTTGCCGTATTGAAATCTTGCTGCTCTCCGGGATCAACCACTCCGTTGTTGTTGGCGTCAGTCCAGGTCAATATCCTTCTCGATGCCGACGTGGCGTTAGCCAATTCTTTCCCGGCTTCCCAGATCGGCACGATGGACTTGAGATCCGTCGTGAGAATCGGTGTGGCGCTATCCGCCAACCCGTCTCCATTGGCATCGACAAATTTATCGACCAGCACTTTCTGATAAGTCGGGCTCAAGGGATTGTTGTCGTAGCGGGTGGTAATAATCCGATCCTGCGTGTAGTCCAACACTCCGTCTTGGACGGTGTCCTCCCGGAAATTCCCGAATCCGTCGATGAACAGGGCATGGGTATATCCGGTCCACTTCACACTCGCGCCACCCTGCCCGACGTCACTCGTAAAGAAATAGGCCTGATAGATCGACCCTTCTCCGGTAGACGCCGTCGCCAAGACCGAAATCGACGTACCGGAAGCGCTCTTGCGGATGATCGCCGTAATCGCGGCCATCAAGCGGTCCTGGAGGTCATCCACGTTGGACGACTCAAAGTAATTATCAGGAATCCCGTCGGTCCCCGCGGCACCCGTCGCATTAATGACCTTGTCCCATTCCGACGTCAGGTCGGGAAGGTTGTTTCCGTTGGTATCTTCAAAACCGCCCAGCCTGGCCGCATGCATCAGGATTTCACGACCGGCGATGTTCCCGAAAGCAAAGAAGGTATAGAACGTGACATTCTGAAAACCCTGCAAGCAATGGCCAGTGACACCAAGCACAGCTATCGTGCCATCAGCAGCCCCGCTGCAGGGTCTCATATCGTTCGTGTGGGCCCAGTAGGCCACATCGTCGAGGTAGTGATTGCCGCTGTTGGCATAATCGGTCTTATGCTCTCCCAGCAGGGTTGCAGCCGGTGTTGCCTGATTCGTGTTGCAGGTTCCATTCGGCGCATGGATGGTAGTGTTTCCACCAACGCAATGTTGTCCGTGCTGCCCGTGGGCATAGTCCTGCAGCCCGGCAGGAATGTTCGTGTCCTGGGTGGGAGCTCCGTCCGTGACGAGAATCACAAAAGTCTTACAGCAGGTGACCTGGGTCGATGTCGAAGCCCAGGGTGGTGTATGGTTGCTGCCAAAGAAATAGGGATCGCGACCGCAGGCATTGGCTATATATCCGGCGGGGCAAGCCTCCGTCCCGGTCAGGACGGTGATTTCTGACGGTCCGATGGACCCCACACCATTAGCGGCGAAGGCCACACCGTTGGAAATACCCCCAGAAAAGGCGATGGGGAACACATAGGATGCTGGTATGTAAGTGGAATTGATCTGGGCGACATACCGGACTGTTTCGTAAATCGACTCGGACAGCGGCGTCCATGTTGAGGGAAAGGACTCTTGCACCGCATCGACCATCGCTGCCATGTTGGTGTTAAACGTTTCGACCGTGCCGCCGCCGAAATCGATCGACTGGCGAGATCCGACCCCCACCAACATTCTGGCACCGTCGCCGGCCGGCTTGAACTCGAATAAGCCGAATCGCGCCTGAGCTCCAATCTGCTGAATGACGCCAGTCGGCTCAACGCTGTACCCGATCTTTAGTTCATATCTCCGCTGGCTGTAGCCGTCTCCGCAGTTGGAATTGAACGAGTTGTCATTATCGACGCAAAAGTATGCGGCATCGGTCCCGATATAGAGCGTCCCCGGGGTGCCGCTATAATCAGCCGAGGGCATTCTGCCGACATAGGTATTGGCCCCGGCTCCACCGCTATACGTAAACGAGACCATTTCCGTATTGATGCCGGAGGCCTGGGCACGAACGGTCTTGAGGGCCGGTGTGCCATTCGTCTGACAGGTCCCATCTGCCGCACGGGCGACGAAGCAGTCCCCTCCGATCATGGATTTCTTCAACGCATCGAAACGCCTGAAGGTCGCCCAATTCAAGAAGTTGCCGTCCCACTGGGTTGTGGTACAAGCGGTCGCCAGTGTCGCCTTCGTTGCGCTAGACTCAAACCGGGTGTCAGTCGTGTCGTAGGTATAACAGGTGAGAGGATCAAAATAGCCTGAATAACTCGTCGTGTTTGTAAACACTTGATCGGCCGCATCCACGCAATCTCCGTCGTCATTTCGATCACACGCAAGCCCGCTCATACTACCGGAGTTGTCGAGTACGAGAATAATGTTCGGAAGCACCTGATCGCTCACAAACGGAGGGACTGCGTAGTACTGATCCATGGTCTGCGCAGAGCCGATACTCGGCCCCATGAGAACACACGCCAACGCGGCGATGACGGCTCCACGAAGTGCAATATTCCGGCGTTTCATGGCACCCTCCATTTTCATCCCCTGCGGCGCACTGTCGCGCATTGTGATTTTCGAGGTTCTCATTCTGGCAAAATCAGCAACATCCAATCGATTTTATCCGTCGTACCCTTTTGGATGTGATACTTCACATCGATATCGACTCTCAGGGCCGTCGGCGGCAATGGATCCCCGTGTCGATCGACAAGTACGGCCTCCGGCACGAGACTGACCGTCCGACCATTGATTTGAAATGCCGTTTCGTAGATAGACGTAATCTTCCCGGTCGGATAGCTCGCTGCCGCAGCAGGAATCGACGGCTCATCGGCCTGCACCACTTCCGTTCCTACACTTAGCGATATGCCGATCGCGAGTAGACTCCCTACAGACAGAGCCATCCAGGATTTCTGCATTTGTGACCGATGTGTCTTGGCTCTCATTGTCGTCATCCCTCCCTCGCCAACCCCGCACTGAGAAATCAAGGATCAACCCTCTAGAGAGATCGGCGCTGGCAGGTGTCCGACCCCATAAACAGACAGTCAAAGACTGCAATCACGTGACTGGTGGCGCCATTCGCAGCGTTGGCTGCCGTGCAATCGACCCGATAGAAAAAATCCTTCGTATTTTCATCGCTGCCCGCCCGCTGCTTGCTGTAGAGAAAATCGATGTCTCCGTTCACCACATAATTATTCACATTCATGATCAGGTTGGGAGCGTTGCCGGCGCCAACCGCAATATCCGGATTGTTACGCATGGCGAATGGGGCTCCATTGATTTCTTGACTCAGAATCGCCGCATTCGCTGCCGGAACCGGACCAGCCGGAGCAATCAAGGTGGCTGGAACCGCCCCAGGATCAATCGACTGTTGAATCACATTGACCGCCATCCCGACGCACGACTCTGCGGCATCCGTGCCTTCCTCCACCATCCGGATCGAACCGGCCATCGAATTTTCCAAGCCCGTCATAGTGAGCGCCGCCACACCGAGGCTCCCGGTCATGAGCATGATCACCATCACGGTCATGAACGATGTGCCTCGCTCGTCGAGGCCCAGCGAGTCGTGTCTGCATTTTTGAGTTCGGACGCAATCGGCCAGTCCCATAGTTATGACCTCAGGTTTCGAAGTTCGACAGTCCGAGTCTGCACGCGTCTGCGAAACTGCAGATAGGCTTGCTGTTGTGCCGGCGTGGCGTTATCGCCGAGCGCAAAGACCCCGGTCGCATGATTGTGATCGCTCACGTTGGTAATGGCGTTATTGTTCGACACGTTGGTTGCTACGCCTTCGCCCATCCCCTGATCTAATTGTGTTTGGCGGGCGACGATTGTAACTTGAGCCATGCGGATTTTTGCCGGCGTCATGGTTGCACCGAATGGCGCAGCCGTGCCGAACCAATTTCTGTTCGTCACAAAATCCGGGGTGTCGAATAGGTTGTTCCCGTTCAGGTCGTCGATCTGTCCATCAGGATTCCCCGAATTGATGATGGGACTGCAGCCATCGCAAGCATATTCCAGCTGGAGGTCCTCGACGCCGTCCATAATGGGCACGCAATTGGCATTGGCCTGATTGCAGTTCGGCGGGGTCCCCGGTAATACCAGGGCGGCTGGTACCGCGCCGCGAACGAGACAGGGCGACGCCCCCTGACAAATGTTGAGGACGTCAGGCGGCGGAATCACTTGATAGGTAATACATTGCACCAGATAGATCTGAGTCCCGGTGCCGAACGCCGTCGGCCCCTGAATGGCAGGATTGACAACCAGGCCACCGACATTTGCCGCCTGGATGACTGACCCGGCGACTCCACCCAGCGACACCACATTCCCCGGCAATGCGAGAACCCCCCCAGGGATGGCGTTGCCCATCCCCGTAGTGGCATTCGCCGGCATCGGAATGTTGGTAATGGGCACATTCGGCCCCCCGATGGTCCCTGCCGGTGGCACAAACACCTGCCACAATGCCCCCACCGCAGTGATCGAATTCGTCATTGGAACGACCATTGAAATGGAGTCCGGTCCGAAATCGATGCCTGCCGGATTATTGTCTAACGGCACGAGCGCGGACGGAGTCCCATTGATATGGCAGCCCCCGACCGGCGCCGTGACTCCCTGCATGCCGAAACCGGCAAGCTTGAGATCCGCGGTGATCATATCCAGCGCATTCCGCGCTGTGGCCTGTGTCTGCCCAACCTGACCGCTGACCCTGGTGGTCTTTTGACTCACGGTCAATGCCCCGAAACCAGCAGCAAGCAGCGCCGTCGTCATCATGGTCGCGACCATGACCTCCGTCAGCGTGAATCCAGCTTGGGTCTGGCTCCGAACCTGCGCCTGTGTCGTCATTGGTTCACCTAGTCCTTCTCGTCCGACTCAACCCGACTACTCACTGATTACTCAGGAACAACGAGCGTTTGAAACGCGACAGTTCTGGCTCGCTGTCCCGGGCCTCGATCATTCCAGTTCAATCTGACAGTGACCTGCATGGCTCCGGATCCAGCCGGCGCCACCGGAGTCGCAGTTACCAGGCCGACACCATTCACGAGGTTAGAGCCAAGAATCCTCGCCCGCCACTGTGTGCAATCCCCCTGAACTGCTTGTGTCACCTGCGGCTTGGTGATCGGCGGAATGCCGAGCGGCGGCGGGGCAGGCAGCCCCCCGGCGAGGCAGTTGCCGGCACCGGTCGTATCGAGGTTGTTGTACGCCCAGGCGTATCGCCGGTTGTTCTGAATCCGCTCCATCATGTCCGCCGCAACATTCGTCACAACGGATAAATCGTTCGCATCCACATTCTTGCTCAGAGACATTCCCTGCATGGCTGCCATGCCCATCACACCCACTCCGAGAATGGCTGCCGACACCAGCACTTCCACCAATGTGAATCCTTTGTCGTCGCCTGGCTTCATGCTTCGCCCACCCTTCTCATCACGATGTGGCGTTCAACACACAGGGATTGATGGCCTGCCGGCACCACGTCACTTTTCCTGAAGGCGCGAGCGAGATCGTATAGATCAGATTCGGGTCGCGCACGCTTTGCAATTGAATTGTCTGAGCCGCTAGAGGCGTCGTGCTCAGCCCACGTGGCGTGAATCCGATGGGATTAACTGGAAGCGGAAGTACGAATCGTACATTGAGAGGAAGCCTCTCCTGCCCAAGAGGAACCGTAAAGGTCATCGTATCCACGGTATCCAGATTCAACGGCGCACTGCCAGGAGCGGCCACGATCATGGCGTTCCGGCTGATCGCAGCAGTCCGAGCCATGATGAGGCGGTTATATAATGTCGTGGTTGTTTGATAGAGCTCGTACTTGGCATACATGAACGTAAGATTCGGAACGGCCAGTGCCGCAGCAACCCCAACAATGACAACCACGATCATGATTTCAAGAAGGGTAAATCCCCCTTCTTGTCTACGGGTCTTACTCAGCCTGTTTGGTCGAGAGTGCATCATGGCACCCCCAACCGAGCAAGGGGCATGCCGTTACTAAGGCCTCTCACGTTCATGCTTAACCAGTTGATTTATTAGTGCTTGACTAGAAAGCGTCTAGCCTGTGATGGCCGATTTTCGCGCAATGTGCCGACAAAATTTGGCGAGGCCCCAGTACGATCTCGCGCTCCCCCTTAGGGTGTGAGATGGCGCGACCCACGAGCGCCCCACGAGTTACTACATATAATGGTGGTTGGGTGAAGACTGGAGATGCGACACAGACAGGCTGCCAAAGGGAAGCCAACCACGATGAGAGAGCTACGTGGTGAAGGATGTTGCCCGTCGGCACTACAGACGCGAAAAGATCGGGCCCGGATTTTTATTTTACCGCCACGGCACGGATTTGCCGATAGGTAGTAGTGCCTTCGACGACTTTTTGAATCCCGTGTTGGAGTAGCGTCACCATACCCTCACGCCTCGCGACGTCAGCTATCTCCGCCGTCCTGGCCCGAGACTGAATACACCGCTTCATCTCATCGGAACCGACCAGCAACTCATGCAGCGCCATCCGGCCTTTGAACCCGCTCTGATTGCACCGCTCGCACCCACGTGCGCGATACAGGGTGAGTTCCGGCAGATACCTTACCCCAACCCGCTCCCAGTCACACACTCCATAGGCCTGCACTACATCATCGAACTCCTGCCGGTCCGGATGGTACGCCTCTTTGCAATGCACACAGAGACGCTTGCACAATCGCTGCGCCAGCACGCCCAGCATCGCATCGGAGAAGTTAAAGGCATCGCACCCCATATCCAATAATCTGGTCACGGTCTCAACAGCACTGTTGGTGTGCAAGGTACTCATGACCAGATGACCCGTGAGCGAGGCTTCAATGGCGATGTCCGCCGTTTCTTTATCGCGCATCTCCCCGATCATGATGACGTCCGGATCAGCCCGCAAAAACGCCCGCATGGCCGCTGCAAAGGTAAACCCGATCTTGGAATGGACCTGTACTTGGCGAAGCCCCTCTTGAGTCAGCTCAATCGGATCCTCTGCCGTCACGATCTTGCGTTCATCCGTATTCACCTGTTTCAGCACCGCATGCAAGGTTGTCGTCTTCCCGGATCCGGTCGGGCCCACACAAAGGAGAATGCCCTGCGGGCGTTCCGCCAAATCCTTCACGGTCTGCAAGACTCCCGGCATAAACTCCATAGCTTCCAACGGCATCGGAGTTTTCGCCGTTAAGAGTCGTAGCGTGACATCTTCGTTCTCTCCCGCCGTCGGAAGCGTAGCCACGCGCAGTTCAAGATCCCGATCTTTCGCAAGCCGATAGCGAATCTTGCCATCCTGCGGTTTACGTCGCTCTGCGATATCTAGATTGGCCATGATCTTGATGCGTGACACCACCGCGCGCCGATAGGCCGAAGGAATTTGCATGTAGCGGAAACAGGTCACATCAACACGGAAACGCACCGCCGTGTCCCGTCCGGACGAGTACGGTTCAATGTGAATATCCGAGGCCCCCAGCCGATCTGCCTCGGCAATCAGATGGTTGGCCAATCGCACGATGGCGGAATCGTGCTCCGTAATCTGCGGCGCTTTGCCTTCAGCTTCGCTCCAGACCTCTTGCACGAGTTCGCCGAGAATGTCGGCGATCGCCCCACGAGCGGACTGCTCTGTGGCAGCGAGCAACCACCGTTCGATGTCGCGACGTAGCCCGACGACGACTCGAACCGTCAACCGGGGAAACGCACGACGGATATCCGGATCTTTATCAAGGTCCTGCGGGTCCGCTCTCAGTATTTCCACTACCGTTCCCTGCCGCTTGATCGGCACCCACGCACTTTTCTGAAGATACTCGACGCGCAGATTCTTGAGGAGCGACACCTCCGGAACGGCCCGTTCATCGTACGCAAGAAACGGACAGCCGAAATACTCGCTGAGCACGGCGCCAAAGTCCGCCTTGGCAACGTGATAGGTGTCGAGGAGGAGCGACTCGAGGTCGGCACCTCGCACCTGCACTGTTTCAAAGGCTGTTTCCATCTCATCCTGATTGAGCACACCACGAGCAACAAGCAAGGTAAGCAGCCGGTGATCCCTGCCTATCCGGCCAGACAGCCCCTTGCGTGGCAGAAGCTCGGTACTGCCGGGAGGGATCGAGCCCGGGATCTTTTCTTTTGACCCTTGCATCATCTTTCTCCTTACTGCCGCTCTCCCGCTATTCATATCGGACCATCCATGTCCCAGGTGCCCGCATGACGACCGGAATTCCACGAAACAGTCCTCGCCCCATCTCGTGGTCGTACCACACCTCCATCGTCACCGCAGGACGGGCTGTCGCAATCGTACCTTCAGCCTCGATGGCACCAATCACGCGCGACGATCGATCGAGAATGATATTTCCGACGGCATAGAGCGCCCCGTTTAAATGAATGTCCGAGAGTGATACTGACGTCCGGGTCCCGGCAGTCCCGCCTCCTCCGGCGGGAGGACTCAATACAGACAGGGACTGTCCTGACGCCGAGGGGCCCAGCATGACATGGCCCTGAACAACAAGGACCGCTTCGAGATAAGCCGCATTCAAACGAAGCACGCCAAGGTTATCGGATCGCGGAGCAGTCCCATCCAGCGTGTCAATGAAGATGAGTCCACGGGTATCGCCCACCGTTCGAGAGCGAAGATAATCATCGGGCGTCACGCCGTGCCCCGGCTCTACCGACCCACTCGGATAAAGCAGGCCATCCCGATCAATCGCCAGGTAGGTACCGTGCTGCCTGGCGAGTTGCTTCAACCGTTCGTACCCCCAGTGATCTCTTCTCACCCCGGGAGTCGGATGGCGATTCGCATGAACGTTGAGAGGGAGTACTGCATCACTACTCTGCCCCGGTGAGAGCTGCATGAGATGAACCACTCCTCCGGTCCAGATCGACAGCCATCGATCATTGCGTTGAGACATGTCGCGATAACTCATGCCTGTGATCGGCGCGCTGTCACTCTGCACAGGGATGTCCTCCAACCGTTGCAGAATCAGGTCACCGCCGACAGTCAGGTCGCCCCAATGCACCAGCGCTCCTGACTCCGGAGCGACCTGAGGCAAGCCAAGATTACCTCCAGCCTGTATCCCGGACCGCAGTGCCGGGATTTCCAGGGCTCCGAGTTGCATCGAGACGGCATGTCTTGCCGGGGAACTCGCCGTCGCCACCGTCGCCTCAACCGTGCAGAGCAACCCGGGTGTGCCCGGTGCGTAGACCTTCAGGTTCTGCACCGAGCCCAGATCCTGCAGGAACCGGAACATGCCCGCACCTGCATCGTTCAGCAGATGTTGATCTGCACTCCGTGAGGCATCTAGCAGCAGATCGGGATGATCGACCGTTCCGGCAAATTGAGACCGCCCCGCCTGATCGAAAAATGAGGGGCTGCCAGCCGCTGATAGTTGCCGTTTTGCCAGAAGTGATGCCATTACTGACGGGCTGGTTTGCGGACTATGAAACCAG
>Ga0105096_10000723_pt1 | contig 12434 bp, 17 predicted proteins | sample PPLLak3cmMay2015_FD_87036 | JGI IMG/M metagenome (GOLD analysis project Ga0105096, IMG submission 87036) | Freshwater sediment microbial communities from Prairie Pothole Lake near Jamestown, North Dakota, USA - PPLs Lake P7 Core (1) Depth... | ecosystem: Environmental > Aquatic > Freshwater >... | reverse complement strand
GTCTCCGTCCAGGCACGGGCATAGATGCCCTGCGCATAATTCGGGCTGATGGCAGTCGAGCGCTCGAGCCAGCCGAGGCTGCCGTCCAGGTCGCCTCGCAGCCAGAACGTGCGTCCCATGGCGAAGTTGACGAACGGGTCGAGCGGGTCGAGGTCGACCGCGTGCTCGGCGTGACGGCGGGCGAGGGCGACCTCGGCGGCGATGTCGTCCGTGTTGCGCAGGAAGGCGGTCTGGAAATGCACGAACGACAGCCCCGCGTGCGCGCGTGCAAAACCCGCGTCGCGCGCGACCGCGTGCCCGAACAGCGCGGCGGCCGCGGCGTTGTCCTTCCGGTTGAAGCGGTACATGTGCTGCAGGCCGAGGTGATAGGCCGACCAGGCGTCGAGGTTCTCGGTCACCGTGAGGCGCGCGAGGTTGGCCTCGTGCAGCGGAATCTGGATCTCGAGGGCCGCGAGGATCCTTGCCCGGATCTCGGTGCGGATCGGGTGTACCGCGTCGATCGCGCCGGCGAAGTGATCGGCCCAGACGATGCCGCCGCTGCGCGTGTCCACCAGCTCGACCGTCACGGCCAGCCTGGAGTTCGCGACCTCCACCGTGCCGGAGAGGATATAGCGAACGCCGAGCAGCCGGCCGATCTCGCCCGGGTCGGCATCCGCGGCCCGCAGGCGGAAGGACGAGCCGCGCGCCGTCACGAACAGCCACCGCAGGCGCGACAGCTCGGCGATCAACTCGTGGGGCAGGGCGTCGGCAATGGCAGTCCAGGGTCCCGCATCCCCGATCAGGCGGAACGGTAGCACCGCGATCGACGGCTGCGCGATAGCTTCTGCGGTCGAGGCCGCCGGTTCGGCGGCAGCCTGCACGTGCCGCTCGGCATTGACGCTCGCGACGAAGCGAAAGCCCTGGCGATGGATCGTCTTGATGAACCGCTGTGTCTTGCCGTCGTCGCCGAGCGCCTGTCGTGCCGACTTGATCCGGCTCGCCACGGCGGCCTCGGAGACGATGCGACCGTCCCACACCTTCTCGAGGATTTCGTCCTTGGAGACGAGACGCTCGCGATTCTCGACCAGCAGCGCCAGCAGCGCGAACACCTGCCTCTCGACGGGGCGCGGCTCGCCACTCTCGCGCAGCTCGACCTTGGCCGTGTCGAGCTCGAAGGACTCGAACCGGTAGAGCATGGGGCAGATGATGCTCCCAGGGGCCGGCTCCGACAAATCTCCATGAATTCTCCATGTTTTCTGCAAGCCCCGGCACGTCGTGCGGCGTAGAAATGCAGTCACCGGCGGCGGGATCGTTCCGCAGCCGGCCACCAGCGAGGAGACCACCGTGAAACAGCAGATCACCCAATTGCCGACACGTCTCGAGGCCGGCGGTGTCTGTATCCAGGCGCAGGACTGGGAGGGCCTGAACGTCGCTCGCATCCGCTTCCCGAAGGGTGCGGATGCCACGCCGCTGCTCGAGGGCCTGCCACAGAACCTCTGCCAGTGCCCGCACTGGGGCACCGTCGTTCGCGGCTCGATTCACGTGCGCTACGCCGACGGTCGCGAAGAGCTCGTCCGCGCGGGCGAGGTCTACTACTGGCCGCCCGGTCACACGGTCTGGGTCGACGAGGACTACGAAGCCGTCGAGTTCAGCCCCGCGGGACCGATGGGTGAAGTGATCGATCACCTCAAAGCGAAACTCTCAACCTGAAGGAGAACTGACATGCCACTCGTGACCATCGACGTGATCAAGGACGTCTTCACCCCGAAGCAGAAACAGCAACTCATCGCGCGGGTCACCGAAGCGATGATCGAGGTCGAAGGCGAGAACATGCGGCCCGTGACCTGGGTGCGCATCAACGAGATCGAAGGCGGGGACTGGGCCATCGGCGGCAAGCCGCTGCACGCGTCCGACGTGCATGCCCTGGCGGCGGGCAAGGCCGCCTGAGCACGCGCCGGCGACGCGGTCGAGAAGTCGGGGCGGCGCTCGCAGGAGCCCGCCCCGATCTGCTTTTGGCGCTCCCGGAAAACACCCGGGAATCTCCAGCGGAACTGCAAGCATCGTCGGTGGGTGGCGCGTAGAAATGACGTGCACCCAGGAGGAGAAGGCCATGAAACGACGGAAGAACCTGCATCGACTCGAGTTGCTCGTCGTCGTGCTGCTAACGGTGATCGACCTCCAGCAGGCGCTGCGCGACCTGCTGCCGATGTGAGACCGGCATGCGAACGCCGCAGCGGTCAGTCGCGAGTCCAGTACGCGGCCTTCTCCGGCAGCACCCACCGCACGCCGCCGCGCGGATCGTCGCGGTCGCCCTCGTAGCGCGGGATCAGGTGCACGTGCAGGTGCGCGATAGTCTGGCCCGCGGCCTCGCCGTCGTTGATGCCGACGTTGCAGCCGGCCGGCTTGAACTGCTGGCCGACTTCGATCCACGTGAGCTTGAGCAGCTTCAGCATCGCCGCCTGCTCGTCGGCGGTCGTGTCGAAGAACGACGCGACGTGCCGCTTCGGAATGACGAGCGTATGTCCCGGCGAGACCGGAAAGCCGTCACGGACGACGAAGGCGAGCTCGCTCTCGAAGACGAGCCGCTCGCGCGGCGGGCTGCAGAAAGGGCAGGTCATGTTCACGGCAGGCTCGGTGGCGCGGTGCAGGGCGATCCCGCGATCTCAAGCGCGAGTCTAGGCCGGAATCCGAAGCATCGGGGTATCGCAGACCTTGTGCTAAGGTCGTCCCTCGCGCGGCCGGGGCGTTCCCGGCTTGCCACCCGGGGAGAAACGACATGACGAACTACGTGGATGGTTTCGTGCTGCCCGTGCCGAAGAAGAATCTCGCCGCCTACCGCCGCATGGCGCGCGAGGCCGGCAAGGTGATGCGCGAGCTCGGGGCGCTCGCCTACGTCGAGGCCGTGGCCGACGACGTGAAGCCCGGCAAGTGGACCTCGTTCCCGCAGAGCGTCAAGCTCAAGCCCGGCGAGGTCGTGGTGTTCTCCTACATCGTCTACAAGTCGCGACGGGATCGCGACCGCATCATGCCGAAGTTCATGAGCGATCCGCGGATGCAGAAGTACTCGGACCCGAAGAAGATGCCCTTCGACGGCAAGCGAATGTTCTGGGGCGGGTTCAAGCCGATCGTCTGGATGTAGGAGTCGGGCCGCCCGCGTGCCTGGGCTCGACCGCTTCCACGGGCGCGCCGGCTTTCTTCCACGCGGCGAACCCGCCGTCGATGTGGCACACGGGCGTCAGGCCCATGTCCTGCGCGGTCTTTGTCGCGAGTGCGGAGCGCCAGCCGGCCGCGCAGAAGAAGACGAACTTGTCGCCCGAGGCGAAGAAGTCCTTGTGGTAGGGGCTGCCGGGATCGAGCCAGAACTCGAGCATGCCGCGCGGCACCTGGCGCGCACCGGGAACGCCGCCCTCGCGCCAGATTTCGCGCGGGTCGCGCAGGTCGATGAACGTGACGCCGGGTTGGCCGTGCATCGCCCGGGCCTGTTCGACCTCGAGCGTCTCGATCGCCGACGTCGCCTCAGCCAGCATCTGCTCCACGCTCCTGCGAATCTCGAGTGGCATCGGCTTCTCCTCGCGACGGTGACCGTGACTGTACCGCGATTGCGGCGCGCTGCGGACGCTAGCCTTGCCCCTGCTTGGCCTTCTTGAGCGTGAGCGCGGCCTTGATGCCTTTCTCGCGCATCGTGTGCAAGGCGACGCGCGCCGGGGTCGAGACGTGGAATCGCCTGCCGTGGCGGTGCAGCAGCTTCTCGTCCACCTGCAGCCCGAGGCCCGGTGACTGCGGCACGTCGAGCGTGCCGTCGGGATTCACCGTGAGCGGCGGCATGATGCCCTCGCGCGCCGCGGGCACGAAGCCGGGCGGCTCGTACGGGTACTCGAGGTGCCCGCCGTGCTCCCAGGCTGCGAAGGCGTGCAGGTTGACGACCATGTTGAAGCCGTTCGACCAGGTGTGCGGCGAGAACACGAGGCCGCGGCGCCGGCATTCCTGCATGACGCGCTTCGAGACGGTCAGCCCCGAGAACATCGCGTCGGGCTGGTACTTGCCCAGGCTGTCGTGCTCGAAGAGCGGTTGCAGCTCGTGCCAGCCGCCGTGCAGCTCGCCGCCGGCGATCGTGGTCTTCACGCGCCGGCGCAGCTCGGCCATGCCGTGCCAGTCGTGCATGTCGAGCGGCTCCTCGAGCCAGGCGATGCCGAGCTCGTCGCAACCGTGCGCGAAGGCGGTGGCCCGCTCGAGATCCCAGTCCGGGTTGGGACGGAACAGCGACACCGGCCAACCCTGGTTCGCATCCACGCCGACCTTGAAGCCGTCGCCCACCGCGGCGCGCACGCCGCGCACGATCGCGAGATCCTCCTCGAGCGTGTCGTACTTGACGCGGATCTTGACCGCGTCTAGCCCCAAGCGGCGGATCTCGTCAAGCCAGGGGCGCCGCTCCTCGAGGGGCCGCAGCGAGCCGCTCGAGGCGTACACGCGCACGCGCGTCACGGTCTGCTCGCGTTCCTGCAGCAGCTTGTAGACCGGCTTGCCCGCCATCTTGCCGGCGAGGTCCCACATCGCAGCCTCGAGCCACCAGTTGCGCCAGCCGAGGTAGGAGGCCTCGCGGATGCGCTTGCGGAAGCCGTCCATGTCGTCGGCCGGCATGCCGAGCAGGAAGCCGCCGAGCAGGTCGCCGAGGCCGCGCCGCTCGGTGGTGAAGGCGGGACCCGCCGTTTCGCCGGTGAGTCCGTCGCTGGTGACGAAGCGCGCATAGGTCTGCGCGACGTGCGTCTGCGGATAGCCCGGGATCCACGACGGCCAGAAGGGCTCGGGGAGCGGCACGTTGACGTGCCACAGTTCGATGCGCTCGATGCGTCCGACCATGGCGCGCCTCCGGCCTGAAAGGGGTGGCCTCCTTGTAGCGCGCAGGGCGCGGGGCTGCCATCGTGAACAGAACGGATGCGCCTTGCCGCGCAACGGAGGCCGGGCCGGGCCGTCGGCCGCTCGCGCTGTCCACCGGCGGCCCGTACCATGGCGCCTTCCTGCAAGCACGAGTGCTACCCATGGCCGGCGCCAGCCTTCTCGCCCTGCTCGACGACATCGCGAGCATCCTGGACGACGTCTCGCTGCTGACCAAGGCCGCCACCAAGAAGACGGCGGGCGTGCTCGGCGACGACCTCGCGCTCAACGCGCAGCAGGTGGCGGGCGTCAAGGCGAACCGCGAGCTGCCAGTGGTGTGGGCGGTGGCCAAGGGCTCGCTGCTCAACAAGGCGATCCTGGTTCCGGCCGCGCTCGCCATCAGCGCAATCGCGCCCTGGGCGATCGTGCCGCTGCTCATGGCCGGAGGCCTGTTCCTCTGCTACGAGGGCTTCGAGAAGATCTGGCACCTGCTCACGCACCGCGACGAGGTGCACGAGCACCGCAAGGTGCTGCGGGAGGCTCTGGCCAACCCGGCGGTGGACCTGGTCGCGGTCGAGAAGAAAAAGATCAAGGGCGCTGTTCGCACCGACTTTATCCTCTCCGCCGAGATCATCATCATCGCGCTCGGCACGGTGGCCGCGGCGTCGTTTGGCATCCGCGTTGCGGTCCTCGTCGGCATCGCGCTGCTCATGACCGTGGGCGTTTACGGCCTCGTGGCCGGAATCGTGAAGCTCGACGACGCGGGGCTGTACCTCACCCAGCGCACGGGCAAGGGCCTGCTGCCCGCGATGTCGCGAGGGCTGGGACGAGGCATGCTCGCGTTCGCGCCCTGGCTGATGAAGTTCCTGTCGGTGGCCGGCACGGCAGCGATGTTCCTCGTGGGCGGCGGCATCCTGACGCACGGCATTTCCTGGATCGACCACTGGGTGAAGGGGGTCGCGCTGCGCAGCGCGGGGCAGACCGGGATCGAGGCGGTGCTGGCGGCCATGACTCCGATCCTCACCAACCTCGCCGTCGGCCTCGTCGCGGGCGCCCTCGCGCTCGTGGTCGTGAATCTGCTGCGCAGGGTGTGGCCGGGCAAGGCCCACGCTTGACGACGGCGCCCCTGTCCGTCGAACGACTCGACGCCGCGGCCGCGGCCTACACGCGTGCCTTCATGGACGATCCTTTCTCGGTGTGGATCACGCCCGATTCCGTCCGGCGGGAGCGCGACCTGCCGCTCTTCTTCCGCACGGCGATGCGTTATGCGATGCGCTTCGGCGGGCAGGTCGATGTCAGCGACGAGCAGCCGCGCGCCGTCGCGACGTGGCTCGCTCCGACCCACCCGCTGCCGACCAACCTCGGCATGCTGCGCACCGGATTGCTCGGCATTCTCTGGGCGGGCGGATGGTCCGGCGCCGGCCGGTTCTTCGCCTTCGGCGACCAGCTCGAGGGCCTCCACGCGCGGGACGTGAAGCAGCCGCACTGGTACCTGTGGGTGCTTGCGGTCGATCCGCCGTTCCAGGGCAAGGGACTCGGCGGTGCGCTGCTGCGGCCGCGGCTGCAGGCCGCGGATCGCGACGCGCTGCCCTGCTATCTCGAGACGGCGAACGAAAGCAACGTCGCCCTCTACCAGCGCTTCGGATTCGAGGTGCGGCGGGAGGGGAGGCTGGGCAAGGACGGCCCGCGCTTCTGGACCATGCTGCGCGCACCGCACTGAGGCAGTGCGTGGCCGATTCCTACTTCGACCCGGTCGCGACGGTGTGGTCACGGGGTGCCGGCATTGTGTTGCTGCTGGCGGCCGCGGGCCTCACGGCCGCGCTCGGCTACGCGGTCTTCGAGTTCGTGGTTCATGACGAAAGCCGCCGGACCCTCACGAGCTCGTCGCTCATCTTCGGCCTCATCCTGCTCGTCCTCTGCGGCATCTGCTGGCAGGCCGGGTTCCGCCTCGCGTTCAACCGGCCGGGCCGCAACGGCAGCCTGTTCTCGCGGCCGGCGTGGTTCGCCATCGGCAGCGGGCTGCTCGTCGTCACCGCGGCCATGGCCTGGGCCATCCTCTCGGTGCGACCGCCGACCGGCCTCGACTACTGGGTGATCGTGACGCTCGGGGCGCTCGGCGTGTGGTGCATCATTCTCGCGTTTCGCCCCGGACGGAGACAGGCGCCATGAGACATCGCGAACGGCATCGGACGCACCGCTCCGGCTGGCTGCGGGCCGCCGTCCTCGGTGCCAACGACGGGATCGTTTCCACCGCGAGCCTCGTGCTCGGCGTCGCGGCGGCGGGCGCGAGTCCCGAGGGCATCCTGATCGCAGGCGTGGCCGGGTTGGTCGCCGGCGCCATGTCGATGGCTGCCGGCGAGTACGTGTCCGTCAGCTCGCAGGCCGACACGGAACGCGCCGACCTCGCCCGCGAGAGCAAGGAATTGGCCGCGAATCCCGTGCAGGAACACGCCGAGCTCACGGCCATCTACGTCAAGCGCGGGCTCGACGAGACGCTGGCCGCGGACGTCGCCACCCAGTTGATGCAGCACGACGCACTCGGCGCGCACGGCCGTGACGAGCTCGGCATCACCGACATGCTGGCCGCGCGACCGGTGCAGGCCGCGCTGGCGTCGGCGGGCAGCTTCGCCGTGGGCGCCCTGCTGCCGTTGCTGATGGTCCTGTGGCTGCCAGCCACCGCGCTGATCCTCGGCGTGTCGGCCAGCTCGCTGCTGTTCCTCGCGCTGCTCGGCCTGCTGGCCGCGCGGGCCGGGGGTGCGCCCGTCGTCGCGTCCGTCGCGCGAGTCGTGTTCTGGGGCGCCTTGGCGATGGCGCTCACGGCGGGCGTCGGGGCGTTGTTCGGGGTCGCGGGATGAGACCGGTCGCCCTCACGTCCAGGGCGGTACCCAGGAACCGCTAGCGGCGGATCTGCGCCAGCTCGTCCGCGTCCAGCCAGACGCCGGCGCACTCCGGGCACTCGTCGATCTCGACCGGGTATTCGCGCGAGAAGGCGCGGCGCATCATCACGACCTCGTGATGGCGCGGGCAGCGCAACCGGGCCGAGCGATCGACGATCGCCACGGGGAACTGGCTCAGGTGCGCCAGCAGGGCTTCGCCCAGCACGCTGTCGGGCTCCTCGAACCGCGCGAGCTCGAGCCGATCGAGCCACAGTCCGCCGCAGGACTCGCAGATGTCCACACCGACGCCACCGATTAGCACGCGGGAGAGCGGGGCGGAGCAGCGGGGGCAGGCGAGGTCGTTGGTAGGCATGTCACGAGGGAGGTTCGAGGGCCTGGAGGGAACTCGACGCGGTACCTGTGTCGCCCGCAGTGTATGGAAATTGGCGTCGGCTGTCTGTCCGGCAGTCACTGCGCTCGGCAAGTTGTCTTCCCCGGATTCTCTCAGCCAGAACTCGCTCGGAACCGGCTGTCTCCTGTCGAATGCGTTGCGAATCCAGATCGCGGACAGCGTGCGCCAGCCAGACACCTCGTTACGCCTGATTCGTCGCTCGATCGTCCTCCCAATCGGTTATCGCACCAGACGCATCAGGGGAGGTGCTACGCAGCCACGGCCTCCGCGTTTGCGCTAACGCGCCGAGGCCACCGTACTCCGATACACCTCCAGCTCCTGCGCATACCGCGCCCGCTCCTGCTCGAGCGCGCCGATCTCTGACTTGAGCCGGCCGATGCGCTCGGCGTGCTGGCGCGTGTCGAGAACAGCCTGCGTCCGTTCCTCCGGCGTGGCGGAGTTGTTCGCCAGCACGAACGCGCGGCTCGCGATCGAGCTCTCGAGCCGGGCAATCTCGGCGCGGCGGGCCTCGATCGCCTGGTCGGCGTCGGTGACACGTCGCTCCCGCACGTACAGCTCGCGGCCGGACTCGTAGGCGGCGAGGAAAGCCGGGGCGAGGTCGGCGGGGCACGTGTCGTAGTAGGTCGCACCCGTCACGCCGGCGCGATAGCCGTTGTTCGGCTGGCAGTACTCGCGCAGGCCCGCGGCACGTCCCGCGAGGTAGGCGTCGAGGTCGGGGGTGACGCCGTGTTCGGCGCAGTCCTTGCGGTGGCGGGCGATGCGGTCGCCGGGGTGGCCGGCGACGCCGTCCTCGTAGCCCACGGTGCGCCATTGAACTGTTTGGCACTCGTCCTTGGTCATCGAGGTCGAGCAGGCGGTGAGCAGCAGGGTCGTCACCGTCGCGAGGCAGGCGATCGTTCGCATGGCGTCTCCAGGACCGCAGTGGCGGCAGAGTCGGCGCCGGTGACATTGCGCTGGCGGGCGGGCTGCGGGCAAACGTGGGGTGTCGAGACGTGATGGAGGTCACAGCAGGCGCCGGAGGCACGGGCGGGGCGCCATCGCGTGTTCCCCAGTGCGGCGCGCGAACCAGTACGAGCCACTCACCTCACAGGTTCATTCGGATCCGTTGGAAAATTCCGCCGGATCCATTCCCGCGTCTCCTTGTCCTGCTCCAGGACGATCTCGTTGCTCGAGCCGTAGGCGCACTCGAGCCAGGCGGCCCGCGTGACCGGGCGTCCCAGCGAACGCAGATGCTCGGCAATCGGATCGCCACGCAGCCACTGCGGCAGTTCCGCGGTGGCCGGTGCGGCGTCAACGGAGGCGGGGGTCCTGGCGTCGCTCAAGGCGGTCTCCCGAGCCGGTGGCGGGAAAGATCAGAGGGTACCTAAACCTCAGTGCCGCGCGAACCCGGAATCATCGAGTGACTGCGGTCCCGGCCGTGGCGCGGTCCGGCTAAACTGCGCCGCCCGCCCGCGGTTCCCGACCGACGCTCCTGCGCCCATGCACCGCCTCCGCAACTGGCAGCTCTTCGCGATCTGCGTGCTCACGTGGGGTACGACTTGGTACGCCATCACGTTCCAGCTCGGGCACACGGCGCCGGAGGTCGGCGTCGCGCTGCGCTTCGGGCTGGCCGGCAGCGTCGTGCTGGCGCTGTGCGCCGCGCGCGGCATCGGCCTTCGCTTCACGCTGCGTGACCACGCGCTGTTCGCGCTGCAGGGCATCTTTCTCTACGGCGTCTCCTACATCTGCGTGTACCACGCCGAGAAGCACATCGTGTCTGGCCTCGTGGCGGTGGGGTACTCGGCCTCGCCGCTGGTCACCGGGCTCGGTGCGCACGCGCTGTTCGGCCAGCGCATCGGGGCGCGCTTCGTCATCGGCGGGCTGCTCGGGCTTGCCGGCGTCGCGCTGATGTTCTGGCGCGAGTTCGGCCGGGCCGCGGGCGACCAGGATGCAACGCTCGGCGCGATCTTCACCGTGGGCGCGGTGCTGCTCTCGGCGGTGGGCAGCCTGGCCGCCAGCCGCAACCGCTCGCGCGGACTGCCGTTCTGGCCGGCGCTTGGCTTCGGAATGCTCTACGGCGCGGCGGTGTGTGTCGTGGTGGCGCTGCTGCAGGGGCAGAGCTTCGCGCTGCCGGCGGTCGCCTCGTGGTGGTTGTCGCTCTTCTATCTGGCGCTCGCCGGCTCGGTGCTCACCTTCGCCTGCTTCCTGACGCTGCAGGAGCGCATCGGACCCGGGCCCGCCGGGACCATCGGCGTCATGACGCCGCTGCTGGCGCTCGTGGTGTCGATGGCCTTCGAGGCCTTCCACCCGGACGGGCTCACACTCATCGGCGCGGCGCTGGCGGTCGCCGGCAACGTCTTGATGCTGCGACGGGTCTGATCAACGAGCGGTGGAGGGCCGATTCAGCGCAGCACACCGCGCTTCGCCAGGGCCCGCGCGTAGACGAAGAGGAAGATCGCGATCGCCCAGATGACGGCCGTAAAGATCGCGCCGCCCGTGCCCAGCATCGACAGGCCGTCCGAGAGCACGAAGTTGTATACGAACGTGATCACCATGGCGGCCAGGGCGAGGCCGAACAAGCCGACCGCCCAAGCCTTGCGAAGCAGCAGGCCGACGGACGCGATCAGCGAACTCCACACCGCGATCGCCCAGGAGGCGACGGCCCAGGCGGGAAAGCCGTAGAAGTACTCGAGCTGTTCGGGCGTGAACTGGCTCATGTACGCCTCCATGCGGAACTGCGTGGCGGCGTAGTCGAAGGCTCCGATGGAATTCCAGAGCACCGCAATGATCCCTACGATCCACAGGTGCCGCGGGACCTTGCTCGTTGTCGCGTTCATGATGTTCCCCCTGTCTTGTTCGGCCGATCATAGCAGGCGCGTCGCGAGATCACGCCCGATGCCCGCACTCGATGCCTGCGATCATCCGCCATCGTCCAGCGCCTGCGCGCGCGCAAACGCCGGGCGTGTCACGATCCGCTGCACGTAGTCATCGACGACCTGCGATTTCGGCATGAGGGGGCTCTGGCCGAACATCGCGAAGGTGGTGCCGTACAGCACGTCGGCCGCGCTGAAGTGGTCGCCCAGGAGGTAGGGACCGCGGGACAGCACGTCGGTCACCGCCGCCATGGCCTCGTCCAGCGCAACCCAGCCCGCGGTCCCACGCGGTTCTTCGCAGCCGGTAGGGCGCCTCGAGTTCCTCGAGCAGGAAGATGAAGCGAGTCGAGCGGCTCTTCGGGTGGTGAAACAGGGTAATCACGTCGGGCTCCCCCTGCGGCGCAGCCGCGATCGGTCGTCAGCTCCTGCGGCCGTTGCGGCAGCGCTCGAACCGGGCGAACAACGCATCGTGGACCGCGGTCTCGACGGGGCCCACCGCCAGCCACTCGCGCGCGAGGTCGTCGAGGTCCGCGGGCGACGGGCGCTCGCCGCGCCCCATGGACGCGACGAGGCGCTGCATCTGGTACTCGCGCCGCGACGGCAGGTCTTCCTCCGGCGTCGGCGTGTCCGTGAGCAGCTCCGCGCGTATGCAGAGCAGCCGCAGTACCCCCTCGTTCGCAACGAGGTCGGCGCTGACCTTGCCGGCGGCGACGTTTTCGACCTGCTGTTCGAGGGCGGCGCGCATCCCTTTCGGGGCGTGCGCGAGTCCGGCGACCGCCGACTCGGCGGCTGCCCCCAGTGCCTCGCATTCGTCCGGGGACCGGCCGAGTGCGCTGGCGAGTGAAAATGCTCGGACCTGGGCGGCGGCTGCAAACAGGTCGGTCCAGCCCCGGCTCGCGGCCTCCTCGCGGTGCCGACGCATGGCGTGGGCGTAACGGTCGGTCGCCAGCCGGAATCGCTGGCCCAGGGCGCGCGCCGACGCGCGCGGCAATTCGAGGGCGTCGAACTCCGCGAGCAGTTCGTCCACCTGCTTGACCGAGGACCCCAGCGGCTCGCCGGTCAGCCCGGCGATGCGCTCCAGTTCCTCGCACAGGCCGGCCGCGCGCGACTGGTTGGCCTCGAGCGCGGCGCCCTGCGCCGCCCAGGCCTGCGAGCTGCGCTCGAACACAGCGTCGCAGTTGCGCCGGAATGCCTCCCAGAGCGAGTTGTCCTGCGGTCGCGGCACGATGCCGACGTGCTTCCAGGCTCGCTGCAGGCTCTTCGCTTCCTCGATGGCCTGGCGCGTGTCCTCGAGCGTCGCGAGTTCCGCAGCGCGGGCAATGATGTCGCGCTTCGCCTGCACGTTGCGGGCGTACTCGGCATCGAGGCGCGCCTGCAGCTCGGCGAGTTGCGCGTGGAAGCGTGCCTGCAGCGGCTTCACCACCGACTGGTCCACCGGCTCGT
>Ga0105096_10000717_pt1 | contig 12463 bp, 11 predicted proteins | sample PPLLak3cmMay2015_FD_87036 | JGI IMG/M metagenome (GOLD analysis project Ga0105096, IMG submission 87036) | Freshwater sediment microbial communities from Prairie Pothole Lake near Jamestown, North Dakota, USA - PPLs Lake P7 Core (1) Depth... | ecosystem: Environmental > Aquatic > Freshwater >... | reverse complement strand
ACTGGATGAAATGCGAAAGCCATCTGACAAATGGGAAAATTTACTATTGATGGCAGGCAGCCCCGACAGGGTATTATTACTTGGGTTTGCCAACGATTCATTAAAGCGGTTTACCGGAAAGACACTGGCCGAAGTTTCTGAAATTTATGGAAAGTCTCCGGAAGAAACAGCCATGGACCTGGTGATCACCGACAGCACGCGTGTGGGTACTGCCTATTTTATGATGAGTGAAGAAAATATCAAACGACAGATTGCATTGCCCTATGTCAGCTTTGTTTCTGATGCAGAATCTCCGGCTACTGAAGGAGTATTTTTAAAGTCCAGTACCCATCCACGTGCCTATGGTAATGTTGCGCGGCTGCTCGGCAAATATGCACGTGATGAAAAAGTGATTCCGCTGGAGGAGGCCATTCGAAAACTTACTTCTTTGCCCGCTGCAAATCTGAAAATCACCAGGCGTGGTTCTCTGACACCCGGATATTATGCTGACCTCGCCATTTTTGATCCCGGGAAAATTCAGGATCATGCTACTTTTGAAAAGCCTCATCAATACAGCACGGGAATGGTGCATGTGTTTGTTAATGGAAAGCACGTGCTTGAAAATGGAGAACACACCGGAGCCCGACCTGGCAGGGTAGTGCGTGGACCCGGATGGAAGGGGAAATAATGTGCCACATTAGCCAGAGGCATGGCAAGTTTTCATTCTGAAAATCACATTTTTTTATTGAATCATTTAATTTATGATAAAAATCATATTTTACTCTAATGTCAATCATGCACGTCTTTTTAAGCTATATCTTACTTTTAGGGCTGTAAACTTTAAAACCAACCTCTGAGTCATGCAACTTGAGAAAATCCAGTACGACAATAAGATTGTCAAAGCCTTCATCATCGCTTCCGTTGTGTTCGGAATTGTCGGTATGACGGTGGGATTGCTGGCCGCCATCCAGCTTTTTTACCCACTCTTTAATTTTGATCTGCAGTATGTTTCCTTCGGCCGTATCAGGCCGCTGCACACCAACGCGGTGATTTTTGCCTTTGTGGGCAACGCCATGTTTGCGGGGATATACTACAGCTTACAGCGTCTGCTGAAAGCGCGCCTTTTTAATGACACACTCAGTTGGGTGCATTTCTGGGGATGGCAGCTGATTATTTTAGCCGCAGCGATCACCTTGCCATTGGGCATAACTACATCAAAAGAATATGCCGAACTGGAGTGGCCTATAGATATAGCCATTGCCCTGATTTGGGTGGTGTTTGGTATCAACATGATAGGCACGATTATCAAACGCAGGGAAGAACACATGTACGTGGCCATCTGGTTTTACATCGCCACCTTTGTTACCGTAGCGGTGCTTCACATCGTGAACTCTTTCGAGATGCCCGTTAGCCTTTTCAAAAGCTATTCCTGGTATGCAGGTGTGCAAGATGCCCTGGTGCAGTGGTGGTATGGTCACAATGCGGTGGCATTCTTCTTAACTACACCATTCCTGGGAATCATGTATTACTTCCTGCCCAAGGCAGCGAATCGTCCTGTATATTCCTATCGCTTGTCGATCATTCACTTCTGGTCCTTGATTTTCATTTATATCTGGGCTGGCCCTCACCACTTATTATATACTTCGTTACCGGATTGGGCGCAGTCGTTAGGAGTGGTGTTCTCCATTATGTTGATTGCTCCGTCATGGGGTGGTATGCTCAACGGCTTGTTTACCCTGCGCGGTGCATGGGATCGGGTGCGTGAAGATGCTGTATTGAAATTTATGGTGGTAGCAGTTACTGCTTATGGTATGGCCACTTTGGAAGGCCCACTGCTTTCATTGAAAAACGTGAATGCCATTGCTCACTATACCGATTGGATTGTTGCACACGTGCACGTAGGTGGTTTGGGTTGGAATGGATTTTTGATCTTCGGTATGATGTACTGGCTGATCCCACGCATGTGGAATACCAAACTGTATTCTCCTAAATTGGCCAACCTTCACTTCTGGATTGGCACCTTAGGTATCGTGTTCTATGCACTCCCGATGTATATATCCGGTGTGGTTCAAAGTCTGATGTGGAAAGAGTTTGCCGCTGATGGTTTCCTTAAATATCAGAACTTCCTTGAAACCACGACACAGATATTGCCGATGTACATGTTACGTGCTGTGGGAGGTACGTTGTACCTGACAGGGGTTTTCATTATGTCATACAATTTAATGAAAACTGCTGCAGCAGGCTCATTCATTGCCAATGAGGAAGCAGAAGTTTCGCCACTTGTGAAAACAAGTCACACCGGTGGCTACTGGCACCGTGTGCTGGAAAGCAAACCAATTCTTTTCACAGTACTTGCGTTGGTTTCTATTTTAATTGGTGGCATCATCGAAATGGTTCCTACCTTCCTGATCAAGTCAAATATTCCGACAATCGCCAGTGTGAAACCATATACACCGCTGGAAGTACACGGCCGGGATATTTATATTCGTGAAGGTTGTGTGAGCTGTCACTCGCAAATGATTCGCCCGTTCCGTTCTGAAGTACAACGTTACGATCCGAAGGGCGGAGAATATTCTAAAGCAGGTGAGTATGTATATGATCATCCATTCCTGTGGGGATCAAAGCGCACCGGTCCGGATTTGCAACGCAACGGTGGCAAGTATGCCGACAGCTGGCACTATCGCCACATGCTTACGCCACAAGAAGTAAGTACCGGTTCTATCATGCCTGCATACCCCTGGTTGTATGAGCAGGAAATAGATAAGAGTTCAACGGCTGCCAGGATCAATGCGCTGCGAACGGTTGGTGTACCCTATCCGGAAGGTTATGAAGACATCGCCAACGATGATCTTGACAAGCAAGCGCAACGCATCGTAGATGGTCTTCAGCTGGAGGGTTACGAGACTACCAAAGAAGCTGAGATTGTTGCATTGATTGCATATCTGCAGCGACTGGGTATTGATATCAAGGCAGAAAAAGTGGCCGACATAAACAATTAAGTTATGTACAAAGATATTCTTCAAACCATCGATCATGTAGCCATCTGGCCCATTATTTCATTCATCATATTCTTCACGTTTTTTCTCGGGTTGTTATGGTGGGTATTCACTGCTGATAAAAATTTTATCAATGAGATGAGCCGCAAGCCACTTCAGGACGGATCGGAAAACTCGAATGATGTAGAACCTATAAATCTATAAGCCCAATGAAAAAATTGATTTCATTTTTCACTGTACTGGTTGGCCTTACTACAGCCAGCTATGCCCAGACTGCTGCCGAAGCACCGGCCGCTTCTATCTGGGACGATCCCATGCTTACTTTTTATGTAGCCATCGGGTTTATTTTTGTAGTGGTTCTGCTGGTATTATTGGTAGCCGTGTATATGCTACAGGTAATCAAGGTAATGACACGCCAGGCTGCGCAGGAAAAAGCCAGCCAGTTAGGTGTTGAGTATAAAGAAGAACCTTCGATATGGTCGAAATTATGGAAAGAGTCTAATGACTTTGTGCCACTTGAAAAAGAGGCAGATATTATGCTCGATCATAATTACGATGGCATTCGCGAACTTGACAATCACCTGCCACCCTGGTGGAAGTGGCTATTCTATCTTTCTATCGTATTTGCCGGGGTGTATATGCTATTCTATCACGTCACTGATACACTTCCGTTGTCAATTCAGGAATATGAAAATGAAGTATCCTTAGCGGAGGAACAACCGAGAAAATTACAGGCCTCCAGTCCGGTAGCAGCTATCGATGAGAATACGGTTACTCTTGTTACCGATGCCCAGGCAATTGCAGATGGTAAGGAAACGTTTTTAAACAATTGCGCATCGTGTCATAGGCAGGATGGCGGTGGTGATATCGGACCAAACTTAACAGACGATTACTGGAGGCATGGCGGAGATGTTAAAAGTATCTTCAGGATAGTACGCCAAGGTGTGCAAGGCACCAATATGATTGCCTGGGAGGGTTTTATCAGTCCTGAAAAAATGCAAAATGTATCCAGTTATATAATAACCTTGAAAGGTTCAAACCCTGCAAATCCCAAGAAACCAGAAGGTGAACTATTTAAGCCCGTGGAGGAAGTGAAAACCGACACAGTAAAAGTGCAGGCAGGTTTATAACTTACTTTTTCTAAAGTGAATTAAGAGCATCCTCAATGTGTTATAATCGTGGGGATGCTCTTCATGTAATGAGGGCGTTGTAATCGATTGATATAAGAAAATGAAAGAAGCGGGTAACACAAATTTTTACGAATACGAAGAGGAGTTTAGAGATACACTGGCCACGGTAGATGAGAAAGGTAAACGGGTATGGATCATGCCCAAACGACCATCGGGCCGATTGCATAACTGGCGCATCGTAGTCACCACGGTTTTACTTACCATCTTTTTTGTGGGGCCATTTATAAGCATGAATGGAAGACCCTTTATGCTTTTCAATATTTTTGAGCGAAAGTTTATTCTCTTTGGTCAGGTATTCTGGCCACAGGACTTTTTTCTATTAGCGCTTACACTCATTACACTGTTTGTTTTTGTGATTTTGTTTACGGTAGCCTTTGGCCGCATCTGGTGCGGATGGGCTTGTCCGCAAACCCTGTTTATGGAGATGGTATTTCGTAAAATCGAATACTGGATTGAAGGAGATGCCAATGAGCAGCGCAGGGTTAATAATGGACCCTGGAATGCGAAAAAGATTCGCAGGAAAGTGACCAAACAGATTATCTTCATTCTGCTTTCTATCCTGATTGCCCACGTAACAATGGCTTATCTGATTGGTATTGAAGAAGTAAAAGTGATTGTGTCGCAATCACCCAACGAGCACATGGCGGGCTTTATAGGACTCATGGTCTTCACGGGAATATTCTATGGTGTATTTGCTTACTTCCGTGAGCAAGCCTGTATTGCCGTGTGTCCTTATGGTCGTTTGCAGGGAGTATTACTGGTGAAAGATTCTATCGTGGTGGCCTATGACTGGCTTCGTGGAGAACCTCGTGGAAAACTGAAAAAACATGAAACGTCCATCACCGAAAAGCAAGGTGATTGCATTGATTGTAAATTATGTGTGCATGTCTGCCCTACCGGTATCGATATTCGCAATGGTACTCAACTGGAGTGTGTAAATTGTACGGCCTGCATAGATGTGTGTGATGATGTAATGACCAAAATCCATAAACCAAAGGGGCTTATTCGTTATTCATCCTACACGGCAATACAGGATGGAGTTCAGAAATTATTTACACCACGCATTGCCGGGTATTCGGTCGTGCTGATTGCCTTGATAAGTTTGCTTTCCTATTTTATTTCAACCCGTGCCGACATTGAAACGACTGTATTAAAAGTGCCAGGAACATTGTATACCAAAACAGACGATGGTCAAATTACCAATTTATACAGTATTGAGTTTGTGAATAAAACCTTTGAGGATATTAACCTGGAAGTTAAAATCGAATCGCCACAGCAAGCCACGTTCATGAAAATTGGAGATCCTGCTATTGTGGTGCCCAAAGAAGGAATATTGAAAGGAATGATCATGGTAAAACTTCCTGAGGAGGCGATCACATCGATGAAAACAGTGATTGAACTGGGAATTTATCAGAATGGTGAAAAAGTTGAAACAGCAAAAGCTAAATTTGTAGGGCCCATAGTGAAGGGTAAAAAGGTGGTGTTGAAATAGGTAATTGAATTTTAAATAACAGCAGTATGAAATGGGTGATAGCAGCGTTCGTTTTTTTTGGATTGTTCATCGGTACACTGGTCGTGATTTGTGTGCGTGAGGATATTAATCTTGTATCGAAGGATTATTATCAGCAAGAGTTAAAGCATCAGGATAAGATTACGCAACAGGTAAATGCAAATCAGCTGGCAGAAAAACCTCAGCTTTCTTTTGAGAATAATTCCATTAAAGTATTGTTTCCGTTTTTTTCAAGTATGGAAAAAGGTGAACTGCGGGTAATGCGCCCTTCTGATGATCGCCTCGATCAGCAGTTTCAATTAAGTGCCATGAATGGGGATAGTCAGTCGTTTCCGTTAAAGGTTTGGGAAAAAGGTCTCTATCGGGTCAGCCTTACCTGGACAATGGAAGGCAAGGATTACTATTATGAAAAATTAATGGTTTTATAATATGTGGTGGACGGCATTGTTAATGGGTTTTGCAGGCAGCTTGCATTGTGCCGGCATGTGCAGCCCACTGGCAATGGCAATTACTACTCAAAAACCGTTTCTTCTCAATAAGATCATCTATAACTCAGGCCGCATATTTACCTATGGAATATTGGGGGCAATAGCAGCCAGCTTTGGGAGTGTGTTTATGATTTCTCCCTGGCAGGGTATTATTTCATTTATCATTGGTGTCTTGTTTTTACTGATGGGCATTGGCGCCATCAGCGGTGTACGCATTCCATTCATAACCGCTGCGTTGAGTCAATTTACCGGACGTTTAAAATTGCTGTTTAATTTCTGGTTGAAGAAAAAGAATCATCTGGCAGTGCTCATCATGGGTATGCTAAATGGTTTGTTGCCTTGCGGGCTTACCTACCTGGCCATGACCTATTGCTTTATTTTACCTTCCATAACAGAGGGTTTCTGGTTCATGATACTGTTTGGTGCGGGCACGTGGCCGGTGATGATTGGCTTCACCTGGTTACTCGGTATCGGCTTTGGAAAGATTAAAGTTAATTATCAGAGAATCACTACAGTAGTTTTTATTCTGATTGGTGCCTGGTTACTCGCCCGGGTGATGCTCAATCACCCCATGGATAATCATCTCCATTTGTTTGGTAAAACAAACACCGAAGAAGTGATTTGCCCATAGAACGGATTTTGAATTTAGATTGAATTGTGTACTTTTAAGTAGTACTATTTTATTATTTAAATTTTCAATTCAATGAAAAAAATATTAGTTCCTACTGATTTTTCCAAAACATCTGTTACCGCCCTTGAGGTCGCCAGTGAAATTGCAAAAAAATCAGGCGCTGAAATCACCTTGCTTCATGTGGTTGAAGAAGCCTCGCGCGATTCATTTAGTATAACCGGTGAATGGCAGACAGAGGAGAACTGGAGTGACCGGCTTTTCACCCTGAAAATGCTTGAGAAAGCGAAAGCCCAGCTTGAGAAATTAGTACTCGATCCCCGGTTTTCATCCGTAAAGGTTAATGGTGAATTACGTCTGGGTAATCCCTTTCATGGCATGCGCACTATCATAACTGAAAATAAGGTTGATCTTGTTGTGATGGGTACACAGGGCAAGTCTAAAATTGAGGAAATGATCATAGGTACAAATACAGAGCGTGTGGTTCGCCATGCAAGATGCCCCGTATTGAGTGTTCATAAAAAACCTGCAAAAGTGGATTTTAAGAATATTGTCTACGCTACCGCCATGCACAAAGATGAGGAGGTATTCTCCAGAATAATAAAGAGAACCCAGCAGCTATATGACTCAACCATTCACCTGGTCAGGATCAACACCCCAGGCGATTTTCAGCGTGACTATGTCGTACGGGAATACATGGAAAAATTTGCAAAAAAGCTTGGGTTTAAAAACTATACGATAAATATTTTCAACGATATCACCGAAGAGGATGGCATTATTTATTTTGCCGAAACTATTGATGCCGATTTAATTGCTATGGCTACACACGGCCGCACCGGTTTTGCACACGTAATGGCGGGAAGCATTGCCGAAGATGTGGTTGGTCATTCTAAGCGTCCTGTACTTACTTTTGTTGTAAAGCACTAAGCACAACTGATCTGATCAGAAGCCTTCCGGTTTTCCGGAGGGCTTTATTTTTTATCTTTATCTTCTTTTTGAAGCATGTGAAGAATTACTATTTCATATTGGGGTTAAACATTTATGCTTCTGAGACTGAAATCAAGCATGCCTATCGCAAACTTGCGCTGCAATTTCATCCGGACAGAAATCCATCGGGTGAGGCGGAAACTATTTTTAAGGAAATAAACGAAGCCTATGAAATCCTTGGTGACAGTGAAAGGAAAACCAGCTATGATTTATTATTGAGGGGTGTATCACCTGCCGCGCCTGTAAATTCAAGGCCACATCGGGATCCTGGTTACCGGCCACGTCCTCCGGGATCTTTCTCACGCAAATCGCAAAAACAGGAATTACTGGAGTTAATGCAGGATTATTTGAAATATGCACTCATTATCTCACGGGTCGCTTTGGTCTTTTCAATTTTACTGGTGGTTGATTTTTTGTTACCACAAAAGGAGGAAGCACGTGAAGTTTTGTTTACTTCCTATCGCAAAGAATACCGCAGCGGCAGATCCATGCAACTTAATTTACAGAATGATGTAGTAATCAGCCTGAGTCACAAAGATGCAGCGAAGTTTGAACAGGGTACAAAAATAGTTGTGCATCGTTCTTCTGTCTTTGATGTGCCCATGTTTATTGAAAATGAAAGCAATCATTTTATCGCAAAAGTACCTGTCTCAATTTATGGTAATTTTATTTTCTGTCCAGTTGTTATGATTATCACTTCCTTGTTAGGTTCATTCTACAAGAAAGGAATAGAATTCAGATTTAATCTGGGAGTGGTTAATTTATTACTGACGTTATTATCCTTATTGTTTCTACGTATTCACTTCTTTTGATATGAGCAAAAAAAATGACTGGAAAGCCCGCGATGGGGTAGTTTACTCTACAGATGAGTCGTATAATTATACCCATTCAAACGAGGAAGAGCCTTCAACATTACCGGCTGCCAGGCAGAACCTTCGTGTCTTGCTGGATAAAAGCGGGCGTGCTGGTAAGCAGGTTACGCTGATCACAGGGTTTGTTGGCACACAGGCAGATCTTGAGTTGCTGACCAAATTACTGAAAGTGAAGTGCGGTGTGGGAGGTTCATGCAAGCAAAATGAAATATTAATTCAGGGAGATCTGCGTGAAAAAGTGACCGGTATTCTGGTTAAGGAAGGATATAAGGCACGCAAGTTGTAATTATAATTCTCCAGGATTTGAAAACTTTTACTGACACCCGTTAGTTACTATATTTGGAATTCTTAAACATTAACAACTAAATAAAAATTATGGCATTTACACTTCCGGCACTTCCTTATGCATTTAATGCACTGGAGCCACATATCGATGCACGCACCATGGAAATTCATCATGGAAAACATCATAACGCATACGTCACCAATTTAAACAATGCTGTAGCCGGTAAGCCTGAAGAAAACCTCAACATTGAGGAGATCTGTGCCAGCATTTCAAAATATCCTGTAGCGGTAAGGAATAATGGTGGCGGCCATTACAATCATAGTTTATTCTGGACATTGATGGCTCCTAATGCAGGCGGTGAGCCTACGGGTGCACTGGCAGATGCTATCAACTCAACCTTCGGAAGTTTTGATGAGTTTAAAACCAAGTTTAATGCAGCCGGGGTCGGCCGCTTTGGATCTGGCTGGGCCTGGTTAACAAAAGATGCGGCTGGTAAGCTTGCCATTTCATCTACGCCTAATCAGGACAATCCGCTTATGGATATTGCTGAGGTAAAAGGAACGCCACTGCTGGCTTTAGATGTCTGGGAACACGCCTACTATCTGAATTACCAAAACCGCAGACCTGACTATTGCGCTGCTTTCTGGAATGTTGTAAACTGGAGTGAAGTAGCAAAACGCTTTGCAAAATAAAATACAGTGAAAATTTTACAAAAAGGCTCCGGTTCAATCAGAGCCTTTTTTATTGTTTTTTATGTGGATAAATGCTTTTCAGAAAAGCAATCTGAACAGTGTGATACAGATCATTTTGTAGTATACCGTTAATCAGATCATCTAAGGTTGCTTTATCAGAATACTGCTTTTTTAGGATTGAATGTTTTTGTTCTGTAAGCAGGGAAATTAAAAGGGTTTGTGATTCACCACGTGATTTTTGTAACGACTTCCATCCGTCTTTTTTTAATTTCCCGTTTGATCTTCAGATGTCGTCACTTTTCATAGATGGCTTATTGGCTACATCACCTTCCAATCATTTGATCATTGTTTGCTACCAGTAAATCATGTGTGAAGTTATTTGTGCTATGGGCACCACCTGCTGGCTACGAGAATGCTTTAGCCGGTGTGACGCTTTCCAGTATCTGACAGATTGAATCGCCATCCAGGGTTGACCATCATAACCCGCATTGAACTGGGCAGCGTAATGATTATCCGTGAGTTGTATGTTTTCATTCTATTTACTTTTAATCACATAACTCAAACCTGCGCGAATAGCAAACTCGGTGTCAGCAACATAAAAGTCTCCCATTGCTTCAAACCGCCATGAATCGTTGATGGGCTTTACCCATCCACCACCAATGGAAACATCATTGACACCAATCAATCCGCGAAGACGCACAAATACATGATCATTCGCATACCAGCGCATACCCATCATGAATGAAGTTCTGTCTCTTGTCCAGAACTCAACACCACCACTGGCGGCAAAATGCCTTACTACAAAATAATTCGCTTCCAGTCCTATTTGTCCTTTGTCAAGAAAACTGCTGTAGTTGGTTTTTATCAAATCAATACTGCCGCCCACCATGATGTCGTTATTGCTTTGAGCGACTGCTGGAAGTGTGAATGCTATAATTAAGATCAGTGTTGAAATGGTAATTATTAAAGTCTTCATGATTCGGTCTTTCCTACGATTTTTTTTCAGTGATTAATTTTTCAATGGCCATATATTCGTCACGCAAGCGTGCAGCCTCCATAAATTCAAGTTCCTTAGCTGCCTTCTCCATGGCTTTACGTGTGCGGTCCGACATTTTTTTAAGTTCTTCCAGTGACAGATAGGCAACTACCGGATCAGCAGCCAGCGATTTTTCTTCTTCTTCAATATAATATCGCTTCACAGATTTTTTGGAATCAGTTAACTCCATGATGGAATCTTTGGATCTGATAATCGTTTTCGGAGTGATGCCATGTTTAAGGTTGTAATCAATTTGTATTTTCCTTCTGCGATCGGTTTCATCAATCGCCAGTTGCATTGATTCAGTAACCTTATCTGCATACATAATTACCCTGCCGTTCTCATTGCGTGCAGCACGCCCTATGGTTTGCACCAGTGAGCGTTGGTTGCGCAGGAATCCTTCCTTGTCAGCATCGAGAATGGCAACGAGTGAAACTTCAGGTAAGTCAAGTCCTTCCCTTAATAAATTCACTCCTACCAGCACATCAAAAATTCCGAGCCGCAATTCACGTAAAATCTCAACGCGATCAAGTGTGGCAACTTCTGAATGGATGTAGCGACATTTCACAGATGCCCGCTCAAGAAATTTGGTAAGCTCTTCTGCCATTCGTTTGGTTAGCGTAGTAACCAGTACACGCTCCTTTTTCTTCACGCGTTCATCAATCTCTTCGAGCAGATCATCAATCTGATTTTTGCTGGGCCGTACATCGATCTGAGGATCGAGTAATCCCGTTGGCCGGATAAGTTGTTCTACCACTACTCCTTCTGATTTTCTTAACTCATATTCTGAAGGGGTAGCACTTACATAAATTACCTGATTCAGGATGGATTCAAATTCATTAAACGTAAGGGGGCGATTGTCCAGTGCTGATGGTAAACGGAATCCATAATCAACAAGATTCACTTTTCGTGAACGGTCACCTCCCCACATAGCGCGCACCTGCGGCACCGTCACGTGACTTTCATCGATTACCATCAGGAAGTCATCAGGGAAATAATCGATGAGGCAGAATGGGCGTGCGCCTGGTTGTCTCCGATCAAAATAACGCGAATAGTTTTCAACACCACTGCAATAACCAAGCTCGCGCATCATCTCAAGATCAAACTCAGTCCGTTCTTTCAATCTTTTTGCTTCAAGGTGTTTTCTTTCAGATTCGAACATTTCAACCTGCAATACCATGTCATCCTGAATTTCACGTATGGCCTGGTGAAGCATGTCTTTGCCGGTTACAAATAAATTGGCTGGAAATATGACCAGTGATTTTTCATCTGATAATTTCTTGCCTGTAACCGGATCGATCAGTTGCAGGGCTTCAATCTCGTCACCAAAGAAATATACGCGCACAGCATAATCCGCGTAAGCGAGAAAAATATCTACCGTATCGCCTTTAACACGAAAGCTGCCGCGCTTGAATTCGGCTTCAGTTCGCTGATATAAAATATCGACCAGCGCAAAGAGCAGTTTGTTTCGGGGTATACATTCACCTCTGGTAAGTTGTATTTTATTTTTACCAAACTCTTCCGGATTTCCAATGCCATAGATACATGAAACTGACGCTACCACAATCACATCGCGTCTGCCTGTCAGCAATGAAGAGGTTGCACTTAATCGCAGCTTTTCAATTTCCTGATTGATGGAAAGATCCTTTTCGATATAAAGATTGGAGGAAGGAATGAAGGCTTCTGGCTGGTAATAGTCGTAATACGAGATAAAGTATTCAACCGCGTTTTCAGGAAAGAAGCGTTTGAATTCACCGTACAATTGAGCGGCCAGTGTTTTGTTATGACTCAGTATGAGT
>Ga0105096_10000716_pt1 | contig 12465 bp, 10 predicted proteins | sample PPLLak3cmMay2015_FD_87036 | JGI IMG/M metagenome (GOLD analysis project Ga0105096, IMG submission 87036) | Freshwater sediment microbial communities from Prairie Pothole Lake near Jamestown, North Dakota, USA - PPLs Lake P7 Core (1) Depth... | ecosystem: Environmental > Aquatic > Freshwater >... | reverse complement strand
TTCAAGTCCCCATGATATTACCCTTGTCGGTGATGTTCATTTTTTAAAAAAATTGGACAAAACCCTGGCAGGGGCGGTTATTGTTCCCGAGTCATTTAAGGGCGTTGAAGGTCTTGTTGCCCATGGCCGCAGCGTCTTTCCCGTGAAAAATCCAAGAGCTGCATGGGCCATGGTCATGCAGCTCTTTTATCCGCCATTCCACCCGCAATGGGGAATGAGTAATTCGGCACACAAGGGTAAAAATTTTATTTGTGGAAAAGATCCCAATATTGGCCCTTTCGCAGTGATTGGTGACAATGTGATCATAGGTGACAGGGTTGTCATATATCCTCATGTTTACATAGGAGAGGGAGCGGTATTGGGAGATGACGTCACAATCTATGCAAACGTAACCATTGGCGACGGTACCAAAATCGGAAGTCGTGTTATTATCCAACCGGGAACGGTTATCGGCAGCGACGGTTTCGGGTTTGCGCCCGATGGTGAGAAATGGACAAAAATACCACAATTGGGAATTGTTCAGATCGATGATGATGTTGAGATCGGTGCTTCAAACACAATCGATAGGGCTACATTCGGAAAAACCCTGATTGGTTCAGGAGTAAAAACGGACAACCAGGTTCATATTGCCCATAATGTCACTGTGGGAGATAATAGCTTGTTGGTGGCCCAGGTTGGTATAGCCGGAAGCGTGACCATTGGAAAACATGTCATCCTGGCTGGACAAACCGGGGTTGCAGAACATTTGACCATTGGTGATGGGGCAATTATTGGTCCGGCATCCGGTGTTGCCAAAGATGTTCCTGATAAAGCAGTTTATTCCGGTGCTCCGGCGCAACCTCACCGTCATTGGCTCAGGGTTCAGAATGTGGTGGCGAGTCTTCCGGAATTGAAAAAGAGAATTTTAAAGCTCGAAAGCCTGGTAGCCGGAAAGACCGATTCGGGTGAGTCCGAAAAGGATTAAGTGGGATTTGTAAAAAAGTATTTTTGATGCGGAAGGATAAAAACAGACATGGGAAAAAATCTGGATATAACTGAAATCATGGGTTATTTGCCACACCGGTATCCTTTTCTTTTAGTGGACCGGGTATTGGAGGTTACACCGGGGGATAAAATCGTTGCTTTGAAAAATGTAACGATCAATGAAGCTTTTTTTCAAGGTCATTTTCCGAATGCCCCGGTTATGCCGGGAGTTTTGATTGTGGAGGGTATGGCACAAGCAGGGGGAATATTATTTTTTGATGCGCTTCCACCTGAAAAGAGGGGAGCGTTGATATATTTTATGGGAATCGATAAAGTCAGGTTCAGAAAACCTGTGCTACCTGGTGACCAGTTGATTTTCACCGTGGAAATATTAAAACAACGAAGCAATGCCGTTAAAATGAAAGCGACCGCCATGGTAAATGAATTTACAGTGGCTGAAGCTGAATTTATGGCCACCATTGGAGAAAAAATATGAGCATTCATCCGACAGCGATAGTGGATCCGAAAGCGGAGTTGGACAGTGATGTCCAGGTTGGACCCTATGCGATTATCCGAGAGGATGTTTCTATTGGGTCAGGTTCCCAAATCGGTTCTCATGCGGTTATTGAACCTTTTGTTTCTATCGGAAGAGATTGCCGGATTTTTCATTTTGCATCTATTGGGGCCACACCTCAGTCTCTGAAATTCGAGGGGGAAAAAACCTATGTGAAAATAGGAAGAGGCACTATTATTCGAGAATTTGTAACGATTCATCGTGGTACAGGCTTTGGAGGAGGGATTACCGAGGTTGGTGAGCAAAATTTTCTAATGGCCTATACCCATATTGCCCATGACTGTAAGACAGGGCGTATGGTGGTTATGGCCAATAACGCTACATTGGCAGGCCATATTACCATTGGAGATTTTGCGACGGTAGGGGGATTGACGGCTATTCACCAGTTTGTAAAAGTGGGCGATTATGCTTTTATCGGGGGAAAATCCGCTGTGGTCAAAGATATTCCACCTTTTGTGATTGCTGCCGGAGATCGGGCACGCCTTCATGGAATGAATACAGTGGGGCTTAAACGCCATGGGTTTACACAAACCACCATTAATGAACTGAAAAAAGTCTATCGGATTATATTCAGAATAGGGTTGACACGAAATGAGGCCTTGGAAAGAGTTAAAGCCGAGGTGGAGCAAATTCCGGAAGTGGTTAAATTTCTGGAGTTTATTCAGTCATCCCAAAGGGGAATCACTCGTTAAAATTAAAAGGGTCGCTGGGATAGCCTTTCAGTTTAAAACCAGGTTGATGATTTAAAAATGAGACAACGGATAGGACTTATTGCGGGGAGCGGTCAGTTTCCAATTATTTTTTCGGAAAAAGCCCGTTTAAACGGTTATGAGGTTTATGCCGCCGCATATGTAAAAGAGGCGGATCCCAAAATCAAAGATCATGTAGATGTCATTGAGTGGATGCATCTTGGTCAGGTCAATAAGTTGATCAGGTTTTTTAAGGCACATGGAATCAGTCAAGCGGTCATGATGGGAGGGATTCAAAAAACCCGTATCTTTAAAGATATTAAACCGGATTTTAAAGCCATATCCATGATGATCGGCATGAAACACAGCCATGATGACGGGGTTTTGCGTGCATTTGCCGATGCCTTGGAAAAAGAGGGGATCAAGATTCTGGAGTCAACGTTTCTGGTTCCCGAGCTTTTGGCGCCTCAAGGGTGTTGGACAAAAAAAAAGCCGACCCGTTCCCAACGGGAGGACATGGTATTGGGTTGGCAAATAGCTAAGGAGATCGGACGGTTGGACATCGGACAGTGTGTTGTTGTGGGTGGCGGATCCGTTCTAGCCGTGGAGGCCATCGACGGCACTGATTCAACCATTCGGAGAGGAGCATCCTTAGGTAAAGACGCTGTTGTGGTAAAGGTTTGCAAACCGAACCAGGACTTTCGGTTTGATATACCGGCCACAGGTGCGCAAACCATTGAAGTTATGATCGAAGCAGGTGCCGGAGCGCTACTGTTGGAGGCCGGAAAAGCAGTTGTTTTTGATCGTGAAAAAATGATATTTTTAGCAGATAAAAAAGGAATTACCATTGTGGCATCCACAAATTTTCAATCAATTTAAAAATGACGGACAGTAAATAAAATATCAATGAAAAAGTTGAGGGTAGGAGTCATCGGTACGGGTTACCTGGGAAAATTTCATGCTGAAAAATATGCCGATATGGAAGATGCCGAACTGGTCGGTGTCGTGGATATTAATCAGAAAGCGGCTGTGGAAATAGCAAAAAAACACGGTGTTAAGGCCTATTTCAGCCCGGATGAAATTTTGGGTAAAGTGGATGCGGTCAGCATTGTCGTGCCGACACCGCTTCATTACCAGGTAAGCAAGATGTTTTTGGAGCACGATGTGGATGTGCTCATAGAAAAGCCCATTACCACTACCTTGAATGAAGCCGACAGCTTGATTGCTCTGGCGGAATCCCGAGGATTGATTATCCAGGTGGGACATCTGGAACGTTTCAACCCGGCGGTGATCGCGTTGGAAGATGTCCTTAAAACTCCAATGTTTATCGAGAGCCATAGGTTGAGCATGTTTCAGCCCAGGGGTACCGAAGTGGATGTTGTATTGGATCTGATGATTCATGACATCGATATTATTTTAAACCTGGTTAAATCAGAGATCACCAATATTCAAGCAGCCGGCATTCCTGTGATAACCAAACATGGTGACATTGCCAATGCGCGACTGGAATTTGCAGGCGGATGTGTGGCCAATGTGACGGCTAGCAGGATTTCGCTGAAAAATGAAAGAAAACTCAGGCTTTTTCAGCGAGATGCATACATTTCCGTTGATTTCGCCAACAGAGAAATCATGGTGATACGTCAAAATGAAAGTGCTAAAGACAGTGTTATCCCGGGTACGGATATCAGCAGCCGATGTTTCACTAAAAGTGATGCGCTGCTAGCGGAATTAATGTCCTTTGTTCAATCGGTAAGAAATAGGGTTTCCCCTGAAGTGACGGGTAAAATGGGTCGGGATGCGCTTCAGGTGGCGTTAAGCATTATAGAGCAAACCCAGCGAAGCTATCGGAAATTTTTAGGATCGTAATGATATGAATCGATCATTTTCAGACAGATATGTCATGCTTATTGCCGGGGAAGCCTCCGGTGACTTGCATGGGGCCAATGTGGTCAAGGCCTTAAAAAAAAAAACCGGTCTGAAATTTATCGGAATCGGGAGCAAAGCCCTCAGAAAAGAGGGTGTCCGGATATTGATGGACTCGCATGAATTGTCCGTGGTTGGAATCACTGAGGTTTTCTCAAAGCTGCCCCATATTCTAAGAGGGATCAAGACGGCAAAACGGGCCATTTCCCAATTCAAACCCGAATTGCTTATTCTCGTGGATTTTCCGGATTTTAACCTTTTCATTGCCGGCATCGCCAAACGAATGGGAATCCCCGTACTTTATTACATTAGCCCGCAGGTTTGGGCCTGGCGCTCAGGGCGTGTAAAAAAAATCCGGCGACTGGTGGATCACATGGTGGTCATTTTACCCTTTGAAGCAGACTTTTATCGCAAGCACGGCGTTTCAGCAACGTTTGTCGGCCATCCCCTTCTGGACACGGTTCGTCCTCTTTCCCGGACGATTTTTGAAAAAAATATCTCAGGACCACCGGTTTTAGGTCTTTTACCCGGTTCAAGGGATAAAGAAATATCCAATCACCTTCCGGTTATGCTTGATGCTGCCAGGAGTTTAAAAGGTCATTTTCCCGACCTGAAAGTTCTTGTTTCTCTTGCTTCTTTTTTGGATCGACGTTTTGTTGAAGAAATTGTAGAAAAATACCAAGGTTCCTTAAAAGTGGAACTGGTAGAAGGGGGGGCGAGCAATACTTTTAATCAGTCCACCATTCTTGTGGCGGCATCGGGTACGGTGACTCTGGAGGCTGCTCTTGCAGGTATTCCCATGGTGATTGTTTACCGCGTAAGTCCCTTGAGTTATCGATTGGGAAAAGCGTTGATCCGGGTAAAGTATATTAGTTTGGTAAACCTCATTGCCCGCAGGGAACTCTTACCCGAATTGATTCAGGAAAAAGCGTCATCTGAAAACATCTTTTCAGCGGTAAAAAATATGTTGGACAACCCCGGACAACTGGCTTTACTTCATAAAAAGCTTCTATGGATGCGCCATGCCTTTGGCGGACCCGGAGCATCCGATCGCGTAGCTGATATTGCATTGGATATGATTAAAAGAAAAAAAACATGCTGACCCCGAATCAAAACAGGCGTTTTACGGAACTTAAATGGAAACTGGTGGGAACATTTGGTAAGTTGCTTGTGGACTTTATTTTCAGTACCAGCGTTATTGAAATCAGGGGACAGAAACCTCTGGAAGGCCTCTTGAAAAGTCGCAAATACATTATGGCCATATGGCATTCCAGAATATTGCTTGTAAGCTACTTATTTAAGGGAACCAATGCCTCTATTTTAGTAAGCCGTTCAGACGATGGTGAAATCATTGCTCGTATTTTGCAGGCTCAGGGACAGAACACCGTCCGGGGATCCACAAAAAAGGGCGGTTTGAGGGCAGTGGCAAGGCTTATCAAAAATCTTAGAGATCATCAGGATCCAGGCGCCATTATTCCTGACGGTCCACAAGGACCTCGTTTCCAGGTGCAACCGGGTGTGATCATCTTGGCTAAAAAAACCGGACATCCCATTATACCTGTCAGTTACAGCGCAAAAAAAATAAAAGTCTTTTCCTCCTGGGACAGGTTCATTTTACCCTATCCGTTTACCCGATGCAGGTTGGTTTATGGCAAACTCATCTCGGTTCCCCCGGATGCCGATCCGATCGGTCTGGAAAATTGCCGCAAATCCCTTGAAAATGAGCTTAATCGCATAACAAAATCAGCCGACCGGCATTTCGGACATCAAATTGACTGATCCTGAATTTCCAATCCTTAAAACAATGCGGATACAATTGAAATCATTATGCCTATCCACAAATAATATACCAAAGGTTTTATGAAAAAATTTTTTAAATTCAAGCTGAGAAATCGCCATAAACGAATTCTGGCTTTAATCAAAGAAAACCAGTTCCGGCTTTTATTCGCCATGGCCTTTATGCTTTTGGTGGGTGCGTCAACAGGGGCGGTAGCCTTTATGATAAAGCCGGTCCTGGACGATATATTTTTTAAAAAAGATCCGCACATGCTTAAACTGATACCCATTGCGGTCATTGTCATATATTTGATAAGGGGTGCTGCCGAGTACGGGCATTCCTATCTGATGAACTACGTAGGGCAAAATGTGATTAAAAAACTCAGGGATGAGCTTTATGCCAATATCTCAGATTTACCCCTTTCTTTTTTTTACCGAGAGAAAACCGGAAGGCTTATGTCGAGAGTTACCAATGATGTGAGCATTGTCAATGGAATGGTTTCCACCGCCGTAACCGGTGCACTTCGCGACTGTTTTACCATTGTTAGCCTGACTTTTGTTATTTTTTATAGGGACTGGCAGCTGGCAAGTTATGCCCTGCTTATTTTGCCTTTGGCTTTTTATCCGGTATATGTGTTTGGTCAAAGGGTTCGAAAAGTCAGCACCGGTTGTCAGGAATGTATAGCCGATTTAAACTCGTTTTTGCATGAAACTTTTTCCGGCAACAAGATTGTCAAAGCGTTCGGCATGGAAAATTATGAAAAGAAACGGTTTTATGAAAAAACCAATAGTCTTTTTAAAATCGAGATGTCTCAAGTAGTTGCCAAAAGCCTTTCGTCGCCGGTCATGGAAGTTCTGGGCGGCCTGGGAATCGGTTTTATTATTTGGTACGGCGGGTATCGTGTGATGAGCGGCACCTCCACAGCCGGCACTTTTTTTTCTTTTATGGCCGGCGTGCTAATGCTTTATGAGCCTGTAAAAAAACTTGCAAAACTAAACAATAGTATCCAGGAGGGGCTAGCTGCCGCAGACCGAATTTTTGACATTATCGAATATGAATCGGATATCAAGGAAGAAAAAAATCCTGTTCACATAGCACGCAGACCTCACTCGGTCAGGTTTGAAAATGTTTATTTTCGTTATGAAGATGACTGGGTCCTCAAGGATATTGATCTTAAGGTCGATCCAGGAGAAATCATTGCGCTGGTGGGAATGAGCGGAGGAGGTAAAACCTCACTGGTTAACCTTATTCCCCGTTTCTACGATGTGACGCAAGGCACGATTTCCATCGACGGCATCGATATTCATAAACTTTCCATTTCCTCGTTGCGAGATCAAATCGCTATTGTTACCCAGGAACCGATCCTTTTTAACGATACTATCCGCAACAACATTGCTTATGGAAACCGAAATGCTTCCGAAGAAGATATTTTTAAGGCGGCTCAGGCTGCATACGCTTATGATTTTGTTATGGGCTTCCCAAATGGTTTCGATACTACCATTGGGGAACTGGGAAGCCGCCTTTCCGGAGGTGAAAAGCAGCGTATCTGTATTGCTCGCGCACTGCTCAAGGATGCCCCCATTTTGATCCTTGATGAAGCCACATCCGCTCTTGACGCCGAATCGGAAATGGTGGTCCAGAAAGCTTTGGAAAATCTCATGAAAGGCCGTACAACCTTTGTAATTGCTCATCGTCTTTCCACAATCGCTTATGCCGATAGAATCATTGTGCTGGTCAACGGGAAGATAGTGGAAGAGGGAAAAACCCATGAGCTTATGCAGGCACAGGGTGAATATTACAAATTGGTTCACATGCAGGTTAAAAAATAGAATGAATCGGAATCATGGGACATCATAGGGGGGCTTTTTAAGGTTTTATGCAAATCAATTCAATAATAAACCGCTATGTAATAGGAGAGATGATTCCTCCTTTTATCATTAATTTGTGCTTTTTTTTGTTTATTTTTCTCATGTCCCAGATACTTGACATCACGCACCTGATAGTCAATTATAATATTGGGTTTATGGCCATTTTCTTTATGATTGTCTATTCCATTCCTTACTTTCTGGTTTTTATAATTCCGTTATCGGTTATGATGAGTGTGTTGCTGACATTTTTGCGTATGTCGGCCGACAATGAAATCCTGGCTTTAAAAGCAGGTGGTGTGAGTATTTATCGGCTGATTGTTCCGGTGCTCTGCTTTTGCCTTATTGGGGCATTGTTTACCGCGGCCATGACCGTATTTGGTCTTCCGTGGGGTAGAAAATCGTTTAAACAAATGGTGACCGATGTAGCTGCTTCAAGCATAGATATCGGTTTGAAGGAAAGAACATTCAATGACGGTTTCGATGGTGTGATGCTCTATGTGACCAATATCGACATCAAGACCAAAACCCTGATCGATGTTTTTATTGAAGACCAAAGAAGCGAGGATATGCTAAGTACGGTAGTGGCTCCGAGAGGTAAGCTTTTTAGCGACCCTGAAAAAAAACTTTTTCAACTCCGGCTTTATGACGGTGTTATCAATCAGGTCAGCCTGAAAAATCGATCCGCCAACACACTTCACTTTGAGACCTATGATGTCAATCTCGATATCAAGGAAGGTCTGTCCGGCCTCTCTGCCAGACAAAGCGATGAGAAAGCCATGTGGCTTTCAGAGCTTCGGGAATTTATTAAAAGTTCTCCTGAAAATGATGATCGCTATTATAGGGCTCTTATAGAACTGCACAGGAAATTTGTCATGCCCGTTGCCTGTTTGGTATTAGGGTTTCTGGCGTTTCCTTTGGGTCTTCAATCCAAGGGTGCCAAGCGGTCCTTTGGATTGGTGTTTGGTCTTTTATTTTTCTTGTTGTTCTATTTACTTCTTTCAGCCGGTAAGGTATACGGAGAGGCGGGAATGTTATTACCTGCCATAGGCATGTGGACCCCTAACATCTTTATGACGGGGCTTGCGATATATCTTTTAAAACGTGCCGGAAAAGAAAATCCTTTCAAATTTTCATTTTTACCCCGGCAGATCCGCAAGCTGCTGATTCAATAGCCGAAAATCTTATTAAAAAATGACCATATTGAGCCGATATATCACCCGAGAAATACTAAAATATTTATTTGTTGTTATGGTTCTGATCGTTGGTCTTTATGTCGCCATAGATTTTTTCGAAAAAATCGATAATTTTATGAGTCAGGACCTGCCTGTTACCCTTGCTATCAGCTTTTTGGTTTTAAAGACCCCGCTGATAATTGCTCAAACCACTCCGATCAGCTTGTTTTTATCCGTAATTGTCGTCTTTGGCCTGATGGGCAAAAATAATGAGGTGTTGGCCTTAAAAAGCAGTGGCATCAGTGTTTATACTCTTTTGAAACCGGTTACGGTCATTGGCCTTATTTTCAGTATTCTGTTGTTTTTTTTCTCTGAAATTATCGTACCGTTAACCATTACCCATTCCAACAGAATCTGGATGGAAGATGTCAAAAAAAGACCTGCAATGGTTTCAAGAGAGAAAAACATATGGATTCAAGAAGAACACTCCATTGCCCATATCAAATATTATAACCCGACTTCCAAAGCCATACATGGTGTAACACTTTATTTTTTTGATAAAACCTTTTCCCTGATACGACGAGTGGATGCCGAAAAAGGAAAATTTGTTGACGGCAAATGGGTTCTTGAAAATGTTATGGAGCAGGTTTTCGATGAAAAGACCAAAAATTATGTTACGGCTTTTTACGAAAAAAAAGAAAGAATGTTTGATTTTATTCCGGAGGATTTGGGGCGGGCCGCCAAAAAATCCGAGGAGATGAGTTTTATCGAACTGCTTGAATATATTAGAAAAGTTGAAGCCGAAGGATACGATGCTTCGGCTTACAAAGTGGACCTCTATGCCAAGCCGGCTTTTCCTTTTGTGTGTGTTATCCTTTGCCTTGCCGGTGTCGGAATAGCTCTTAAAACCACAAACAAAGAAGGCCCGGGAACAGGTATCGCCATTGGAATCGGAACTGCTTTTTTTTATTGGATTTTTTATAGTTTCTGTTTGTCGCTTGGTTACGGTGAGATGCTTCCCCCGGTGATCGCTGCATGGACCGCTAATCTGGTGTTTATGTGTTTTGCAGTGATCATGCTTCTCAATGCAGATTAAACAGAAAGTAAGCCCAAAATGATCTTGTTCTGCAATACAGTAATGCTTTTTTTTCTACTACTGGCTTTTCCGGTGGTTTTTCCCATGATTCTAACTTCAAAAAAACGCAGAAAAACGGTTCTTCAACGGCTTGGTTTTACCGGGTTTTCTCAACAGAAAACAAAAAACGACAATTTATCGCCGGATCATCAACCCATCTGGATTCATGCCCTTTCGGTCGGTGAGACTCTTTCAGCTGTTGAGCTTGTCAAAACATTAAAAAAAAATATTCCTAACCGAAAATTAATTTTTTCCGTCAGCACCGCCACAGGGTTCGATGAAGCCGGAAAGCGGCTGGCTGATGAAACAGAGTACATTTTTTTTTATCCTTATGACATTTTTTTTGTAGTGAGGAAAGTCCTGCGGCAGGTTTCCCCATTTCTTTTTGTCCTGGTGGAATCGGATATCTGGCCGACTTTTCTTCTGGAACTTAAAAAAATGAATGTTCCGACGGTACTTGTCAATGCCAGGCTTTCATCATCTTCATTTGTCGGATACAAGAGGCTTTCGTGGATAATGAGGCCTGTATTAAACAGCTTTAACAAAATCTGTGTCCAATCGGATGAACAGGGCAAGCGCTTTGTACAAATTGGAGTAAAGCCGGATAAGATTTGTGTTACGGGCAACATCAAATTTGACCAAAAAACAGACCATGTTTCCAGGAAAAATATTATTTCCATCAGGAAATCGTTGTTAATTCCGGAAAATAAAAAAATATTTTTAGCAGGAAGTACCCATCCGGGAGAGGAAAATGTTCTTCTGGAATCTTTTGTGCGACTTCGATCCACTTTTTCAGACCTGGTTTTGGTTATTGTTCCCCGAAACCCGGACAGGGCTGATGAGGTGTGCAGATTGGCATCTGATTCGGGGTTGATCGTGAAAAAAATGAGCCGGAAAAAATCCGATTCCTCGGATGTCGTGGTTGTTGACGCCATGGGGGTTCTGGGTAAACTGTATGCCATTGCCGATGCAGCATTTGTGGGTGGAAGTCTGGTTGCTTTTGGCGGACACAATCCCCTGGAGCCCGCCGCTTTTGCAAAACCGATGATATTTGGTCCTGACATGAGCGACTTTCCCGAAATTTCCCGAATGCTTCTTTGTGCAGGCGGGGCGATAGAAGTCAAAGATGATGAGCAGATCTTTCAAGCGGTTCAAGAAATTTTAAGTGACCCCATAAGGGCCCGAGAGATCGGAAAAAAAGCTTTTGAGGTTTTTCAGTCAAATCAGGGTGCTGTGGAAAAAACCGTTGCGATTATTAAAAAAATTGAAATAGGCCGAAGCTTATGAACAGCGGACTTTACTTGTTATGAAAACCGATCGGTTGAAAAATCGTATCGAAGCTGTAATTTTTGGAATGGATAATGATTCCAGCCTGGCGAAAGTCCTTACCGAAGTTTCAAAAGTCTATACCCTGACCATGGCAGTGCGCTTAAGACTTTACAAATGCAACTTACTTGAAACCCGTCGGCTTCCATGCAAGGTCATTTCAATCGGAAACATCACTCTGGGTGGTGCCGGAAAGACACCTATGACACTTTATATGGCTGAACTGATAAAAAGTATGAAGCTTAATACCGCTATAGTTTGCAGAGGGTATAAGGGAGAGTGTGAGCATTCCGTACAAATGGTTACCGATGGAGTCAAAAATTTTATGGGGCCTGATCAGGCTGGAGATGAGCCATATCTGATGGCCACCAAATTATCCGGTGTGCCGGTGTTTGTCGGAAAAAAACGTTATGTTTCGGGAATGAAAGCTTGGGGATCTTTCCATCCGGATGTGATTATCCTGGATGATGCTTTTCAGCATATCCAATTATTTCGGGATCTGAACCTGCTTTTATTGGATGCCGCCAAACCTTTTGGAAATGGACATATTTTCCCAAGAGGCATTTTACGAGAATCCTTGGAGCAGGTCGATCGAGCTGATGCCCTGGTCATCACCAGGGCGGAGCCCGATCGTCTTGAAAACGGATTTTTCAAAGAAAACAAAATGATATCCGACAAACCCGTTTTTCGATGCCGTCACATGCCCGATGCCGTCTCTGTTTTGAATTCAGAGGGCATGTGGGTAAAATGCAGCCCGGACAGCATCAGGGGTGAAAAATGTCTGGCTTTCGCCGGGATTGCAAAAAATGAAGATTTTTTACGTATTTTGACCGATTTTGGCTGCCGTCTTGCGGATTTTATTAATTTTCCCGATCATCATGCATTTTCTGTAAACGATGTCGAAACTATTTTAAGAACCGCTAAAAAATATCAGGTTAAATTTCTTGTAACCACCGAAAAAGATCGGGTTAAACTGCCGGCAAGTATGTTTTTGGCAATGAAAATTTATTCCATCGGTGTTAAAATATCTTTTGTTGA
>Ga0105096_10000715_pt1 | contig 12468 bp, 8 predicted proteins | sample PPLLak3cmMay2015_FD_87036 | JGI IMG/M metagenome (GOLD analysis project Ga0105096, IMG submission 87036) | Freshwater sediment microbial communities from Prairie Pothole Lake near Jamestown, North Dakota, USA - PPLs Lake P7 Core (1) Depth... | ecosystem: Environmental > Aquatic > Freshwater >... | reverse complement strand
GCCGTCCTTGGCTTAAGGTTCGCGTTTACGGCACCAGTTGTTCACGCTCAGGAGAAGGAACATCCCGACCGCATCGTTCAGCCGGGCGTGCCGCAAGGAAAAGTCACTGCGGGGCAGTTCAACGACAGCAAGATCTTTCCAGGGACGAAGCGCGATTACAGCGTCTATGTGCCCGCTCAATATAAGGCGGACGAACCGGCCGCACTGATGGTCTTCATGGATGGCGGCGGGTATTCAAATCCCAAAGCCGGGTTTCGAGTGCCGATCGTATTCGACAATCTCATTCACCAGAAGAAGATGCCGGTCACGATCGCCGTGTTCGTAAATCCGGGCACGATCGCGGCGACCGCGAAGGGAGCGAAGGACCGCAGCAACCGTTCGTTTGAGTACGACTCGCTGGGCGATCGCTACGCGAACTTTCTCCAAGAGGATTTTCTGCCGGTCGCGCTCCAGGGGCTGAATGTTTCGAGCGATCCCGCGAAGCGAGCCGTCTGCGGAATCTCGTCGAGCGGCATTTGCGCTTTCACGGTTGCCTGGGAGAAACCCGAGCACTTCGGCAAGGTGCTCAGCCACATCGGCAGCTTCACCAACATTCGCGGCGGTTGGGCCTATCCGGGGCTCGTCCGCAAGACGAAGGACAAGCCGAAGGCAATCAAGGTCTATCTGCAGGATGGCCGCGATGACCTTAACAACCTGCACGGCAATTGGCCGCTCGGGAATCAGGATCTCGCCGCGGCTCTGCAGTTCGCCGGCTACCAGTACAAGCTCGAAATGACCGACGGCGGACACAGCGGCAAGTGGGGCGGCGAACTGCTGCCCGAAGCACTGAAATGGTTGTGGGACGACAACGCCACGAGCACGGACATCCCGATTGTCGAGACGAAGCCGGCTTGGGAGCCTCACCCGGACGCGGTCGCGAAGGACGGCGTGCCGCGGGGGACCGTCGAGCAGTTGCCGGCCTTCGAGTCGAAGATTTTCGCCAACACGATCCGCGATTGGTCGATCTATGTGCCGGCACAATACAAGGCCGACCAGCCCGCCGCACTGATGGTGTTTCAGGACGGAGAAGGCATGAAGAACGTCAACGGCCGCTGGCGCGTGCCGACGGTGTTCGACAACTTGATCGCTCGCGGAGACATGCCGCCGACGATCGCGGTCTTCGTCAATCCGGGGCACGAGAAAGACAAGCCGCGGCAGCAAGGCAGACATTCCAACCGGGGCCTCGAGTACGACAGTCTCGGCGATCGCTACGTCCGGTTCTTGCTCGAGGAGATCATCCCGGAGGTGCGCAAGAAGTATTCCATTTCCGACGATCCTGAGATGCACGCAATCGGCGGTTCCAGCTCGGGCGCGATCTGCGCCTTCACCGCCGCGTGGGAGCGGACCGACTTCTTCCGCAAGGTGTATTCGAGCGTCGGCAGCTTCACGAATTTGCGCGGCGGCAACGTCTATCCGTCGCTCGTGCGCAAGACCGAACCGAAGCCGATTCGCGTCTACATGGCCGACACGAGTGGCGACGTCGACAACGCCTTTGGCAGCTGGCCGTGGGCCAATCAGCAGATGGCGTCGGCGTTGAAATACATGGGCTACGACGTCCGCTTCGACTGGGCCGAGGGCTACGCGCACAACGCGGACTTCGGCGGCGCAAAGTTTCCGGAGGCGATGAAGTGGTTGTGGCGAAAGGAGGTCCACACGACGACGCTCGATACCCGAGGCGATCTCGGCGGCGACCTGACGCTGCTCAACCTGCTGGTTCGCGGCGAGTCCTGGGAAGTCGTCGCGGAGGGACTCGGCTTCGCGGACGCACTCTGCTCGGACAAGGCCGGCAACGTTTTCTACTGCGACATGAAGGCGCCGTCCGTCGTCCGCATCGGGGCTGATGGCACTCGACAGGAGATCTGCAAGGAGTCTGTCAGCGGCCTCGAATTCAATCCCGATGGCACGTTACTCTATGCGTGTCAGGGGGCGAAGAATCGCGTGGTCTCGATCAACCCCAGCAGCGGTGAAGTCAAGGTCGTCGCCGAAGGAGTGAAGCCGAACGACCTGGCGGTGACGACCGACGGCTTCATCCTCATTACGGAAACCGGAGCGCAGCAGGTCACTCGGATCAATCCGCAGACCGGTGAAGTCGTGGCGGTCGACAAGGGCATCAACAAGCCGAACGGCATCGCCCTCTCGCCCGACGGCGGCACGCTCGCGGTCTCCGACTATGGTGGAACTCATACTTGGACGTTCCGAGTCAACGCGGGCGGAGTGCTCGACGCCAAGATGCCGACCATGCCGATGCGACTGCCGATCGATTCCCAAGGCGAATTCAAGTTCAATGAGCCGCCCCCCTACCTCCAGAACTCGAAGGGCGATGGCATGGCGGTCGACAAGATCGGCCGTTATTACGTGACGAGCGACCTCGGCGTACAGATCTTCGATCCCACCGGCCGCCCCTGCGGAGTCCTGCCAAAGCCCGACAAAGATCAACCCCTCACAACCTGCATCCTCGCTGGTCCCGATCACAGCACGCTCTTCATTGCGCATGGCACGAAGATCTACCGCCGCAAACTGACGGTTGAGAAGCCGAAGATGTGACTTGGGGATCGTGGCCGGGCGAGCCGATGGAACACAGCCCACTCGCGGTCACACCTCGAGCTTCCAGGGAGCGCGGTACTCCCTGCTGAGCATCTTGGAGGCCTCGGCGTCGTCGACGATGAGTTCCTTGTCAGGATCCCACTTCAGCGTCTCGCGTCCGAGCCGCATGGCAATGTTCCCGAGGTGGCAGATGGAGATCGAGCGATGAGCGACCTCGGCCGGGGCCGCGGTCGGCTTCCGCGAGAGGACACAGTCGATGAAGTTGCGGTAGTGATTGTTGCTCTCGTAGAGATGGATCTCGTTCGGGCCGATCTCGGTATCGAGGATCTTCTTGGGGTTGGCGTCGATGAAGCCGCGATTGGCCATCACCGATCCTTCGGTCCCCTCCCAGGTCACGCCACTACGCTCCTTGTTGGAGATGATGAGTTTCAGGCCGTTGGCGTAATGGGCCTCGAAGTAGAACTCGGTGGCGGTGTCCCATAAGTCGTCCTTCGGGAAGTCACCCTTGGCCGCTCGGATCTCGGTCGGGCCGGTCAGCTCTGTTCCCATGCCCCACTGGGCGCAGTCGGGATGGTGTCCACCCCAGTCGGTGACCTGACCTCCGGAGTAGTCGTAGATCCAGCGGAAGTTGACGTGGCAGCGGGCGGGAGCGTACTCCGCCAGGGGCGCCGGCCCGAGCCAGAAGTCGTAGTCGAAGCCCTCCGGCACCTTCTCGGGTTTCTTGCGGTCGCCGGTCTTGCCGAAGTCAGGTCGACCTCCTGGGAGCCCGCAGCGAACGGTGTGCAGCTTCCCGATACGTCCGTTGCGGACCAACTCGCAGGCGAAGCGGAATTTCGGGTCGGAGCGTTGTTGGCTGCCGGTCTGGAAAACGCGATTGTGCTTCTTGACGGCATCGCTCATCGCCCGCCCCTCGGCAATCGTCAGCGACAGCGGCTTCTGGCAGTACATGTCCTTGCCGGCCTTGGCGGCCATGATCGTGGGAATCGCGTGCCAGTGGTCGGGGGTGCAGATCAAGACGGCGTCGATGTCCTTGCGGGCGAGCAGATCGCGGAAGTCCTCGTAGGTGTCGCAGCCCTTGTACAGCCCGGACTTCCTGGACTCGGCGTAGTGGTCCTCGACCAACTTGCGGCCCGGTTCGCGACCGGCGACCTTCCCATTCCAGTAGCCAGGGCTCTCCTTGTTGACGTCGCAGACGGCCACGATCTGCACCCGCGGATCGCCGAGGAAGCCGCGCATGTCATTGAAGCCCTGGTTGCCGGTGCCGATGACCCCAAGCGTGATCCGCTCACTCGGAGAGGGCTTCTCCTGCCCGGGAAGACTCGTGGAGCTGAGAATGAGCGGTGCGGCCGCCGCTCCAATCGCCGTCTGTCCAAGAAAGCTTCGCCGGGTCATGGTTCGCTGACTGCACATGCAGGATTCCTTGGCAAAGGTGAAGCAGGAGACTGAGAACTTCGTCTCAATGGCACGAGTATGTGGACAGTACGGGTGAGGTGCAATAGTCGGAATCGGGAGCTAGCCAGTGCCAGTATGCAGCCAAAGAGGGAGGCGGGGTTTTCGGCGGTGAGCGGGCCGGGTAGACTTCACCCTCGTCAGGGCTCGACAAAAGCCCTGGCATTCGCCGTGAATCGTTCCAACCGTTCACAGCGGCCGCTCCCTGAATCACGCCCCATGGTGTGGTCCGGGGAGTACTCGCAAACTTGGTCGACATTCTGTTCAACGCAACTACTTACATCAGTTCACGTTGAGCCTGTAGCTCAGTTGGTAGAGCAACGGACTTTTAATCCGTAGGTCTTGGGTTCGAGTCCCAACAGGCTCACTGAATTTCTGCAGAGCGGCTCCTCTCATTTCTGAAGAGCGCCGTCCCTCGCTGGGATTCGCCGAAGTCCTCAACGACAGGGCGTAAGCTCCCCTCGCCCCGCCGCAGCGTCCCTTCTGCGCACATGCACCATCACCCAAGCGGCGAGGGAGAGGGGTCGGGGGTGAGGGCCGCGGCGGCAATCAGCTGTCCAGCGCTCGGCACACAAGCTCGATCCCCCGCAGCACGTCCAGCGCTCGTTCTTGCACCTGTTCGTTCTTGAACCGCAGCACGAAAAACCCCTGCTCTTCCAGCCATCGTTGCCGCCTGCGGTCGTACTCTTCCCGTCCGTGATGCGACGAGCCGTCCAGTTCGACAACCAGTCGGCGCGCGGCGCAGTAGAAATCAACGCAGAACGGGCCGAGCGGCTGTTGGCGCCGAAACTTGTAGTTCGCCACGCCACGGTGGCGGACGAGTTGCCAGAGGATTTGTTCGGCGAGGGTGGCCGACTGACGATTCTGACGAGCTTGAAAAATGGCCTGAGCATCGGGCTTGGCGTGGCGCCTTTTCACGGTGGGGTTCCTCGAACGGTGTACGTCGCCCCGCACGAGCATATGGTCGCGCGGGACGTGCCACACTGCAACCCCTCACCCCTGACCCCTCTCCCTCGCCGCCTGGGCGATGGCAGACGCGCGCAGAATCGTGGCTGCGGCGGGGCGAGGGGAGCTAATTACTACGCGCGGCAGCACGCGGTCATTCGGATTCGAGAATGCCCTCGCCAAACTCCTCGGGCGCGGACCAGGGCTTGAACGGATCGACGGCCGGCGCCGCCTCCGGCTTCAGCGTCGCCGCGACCGTTGCCGTCAGCGTCGTGACGGCTGCGGCGATTGGCGAGTTTTCCACCGACACCAGGACGTCCTGGTCGACCGCGTGAGCCAACATCGTATCGGTGCTCTGCGGATCGACCTCGCGACAGCAGGCTGTCAGACGCTACGACAGCTCATGCAACTCGGCACGCCACGCCGCAGGGTCCATGCCGGGGGGCGTGATCATCGAGAATTCTCCCAACAGCAGAATCAAACGCAACACATGGCGAAAGATCAGGCCTTCCTGCTTCGCCAGTTGCCGGCTGCTGATGTACTGGTGGAAGTTGCAGTTGTACTCGAGCAGTTCGTTCACGACCCACACCGGTTGCACCGCCAGGCCATGCACGCCGGGAAACTCCGATTCGAACAACATGTGGAGCTTTTCCGCCAACGGTGGCGCGTACTTGCGTTCCTCCGGCGGCAGATCGGGATCGAATTCCGGATACAGGTCTCCGGCCGCGATGACTCCGCGGGTCACGAGTTCGGCGTCGAGGAACTCCCGCGCCAGCGGGCCGGGGGGCAGGCGATCGGGATGAGGCACGCGCACGCTGCGAATCAACGCTCGCGGCAGTTCCAGCACGCTTTCCAACGCCTGCATCCGTTCGCACGGATCGGCCAGCCCGAACTTCTCGATCAGAAAGAGCGCGTAGACCGGGTTGATGCCGCGAAAGCCAAACAGCACCGCAAGTCGATCGGTCGGAACGGCGCGCTCGGCGCGGTAGGTCGGAGGCCCGGCGGCGACGGCGGCCTCCGCGATCGGAATCGGCCCCTTTCCCGTGACCTTGTACTGTGACGCCAGCGCTTCATGCAGGAGCACTTCCATGGCCGATCGGCGCGGCGGCGGAGCGGGCGCCGCGGGCTGCTCGACCGTCGCCTCGCCGGCTGGCTTCACGCCGGGTGTAATCGAATCGGGGGGAGGAGGCTCGGGTTCCAGGCGGACGGCGCCCATGGCATGCAGCGTGCGCAGCATCCGGTCGAGATCCTTTTCCCCTTGTTCGGCCCGCTTGGGATCGGTCAGCCGGCGTCGCACGAGCTGCCGCACCTTTTCCACGTCGGGAGACAGGCCGAGCAGATACGCCAGCATGCGCCACGGCAGAACTCCCTGGCTGGCCAGGTCGAGGGGCGACGCGGTACGGAGCCGCTCGAACTGCCCTTCGGTCCAATACTGCCGGTTGGGGCTGCGCGTGGGCATCTTGCGCTTCAGATCTTTTTTCGCCCGCAGGAGCCCCGGATCGCGAGTGTCTTCGGGAATCTGATCGTACTTCTCGCGCCAGCGCAGAATGCGCACGTCGTCCTCGTGGGCCACGGCATACACAAAACCTTGCTTGTCGAACTGCGGACGGCCCGCGCGGCCAAAAATCTGGTGGGCCGTGCTGGAATCGATGAGTCGCTGTTTGCTGGCGGGTCCCTTGAGCAGCGACGGCAGGACCACCGATCGCGCGGGAAGATTGATGCCCGCCGACAGAGTCTCCGTGCACACACAAACGGTGAGCAGCTTTTCCTGGAACAGCTCCTCGACGATGCGGCGGTACCGAGGCAGGATACCCGCGTGATGCACGCCAACGCCGCGCAACAGGATCGGCCGCAGCTTGGGTCCCGCCCCTTTCGACCAATCGTGGCGCGCGAGCCGTTCGACCAGCTGATCCTGCTGACCCTCGGCCAGCATCGCTCGACCCTTGAGCTCCTCGGCGACCGACCAGCATTCCTCGCGATTGAAGCAGAAGACGAGCGCCGGAGTGCGCCGAGTCTCCGCGTCGCCGCGGGCCATTTCCTCGAGCTGTTCGTTGAGCAGTTGATCGGGCACCCATTGAAACGACAGCGGCACCTTGCGTTCGGAACTCTGCACGAGCTCCAAGCGCCGTTCGTACAGATTGTCGAGCCAGCCGAGAAACGCCGGCGCGTTGCCGATCGTCGCCGACAGCAGCAGGAGTCGCACGTGTTTCGGCAGCAGGGCGAGCGTAAACTCCCAGACAATGCCACGCTCCGGATTCGCGAAGCTGTGAAACTCGTCCATCACGACCGACGACACGTTCGTGAAGTCGAACGCGCCGGACTGCAGCAGCCGATTGAGCAGAATCTCGGCGACCACGACGAGCACTCGTGCGGACGGGTTCACACGGCGATTCCCCGTGACCAGCCCGACATCCTCGCGGCGAAACCCCCAACGTTCGGCCGCGTCCTGAAGCTCCAGGAACTTCTGGTCGGTCAGGGCGATGAGGGGTGTCGTGTAGTACATCGTCGACCCGGTGTGCAACGCCTCGAACACCGCGGCCTCGGCGATCAGCGTCTTCCCCATGCCGGTCGGCGCGCAAACCAGGACGCCGTCCGCCGAGTCGAACCAGGCATACAGCGCCTGCTCCTGCACCGGATACGGCGTGAACGGAAGCTGCTCAAGGAACCGAAACGCAAGATCCTCGCGACTCGGCATCGACGATGCGGACGAAGGTTCAGACATCAATTGCCGGTTCCCAGACAATAAAGAAATTCCTGGCGCTTGGGCCCCGTGCCCAACGACGTCCGCAAGTAAATCCGACCCCCGCACACCGCCGGACTCGCGAACGAATCATCCCCTAACTGGTTCTCGGCGACCAGTTCGAGCTTCTGTGGATTCGGGCGAAGGACGTAGGTCGTCCCCAGCTCGTTGGCCCAATAGATATGCCCGCCAGCCAAAACCGGCGACGAACTGACCGGTCCCTTGAGTCGCTGCTTCCACATCTCCTGGCCGTCGGCCCCCCGCCAGCAGAACATGATGCCGTTATCGGTGAGCCCGTACAAATAGCCGTCGTAGGCGAGCATCGACTGTTCGTAGCATTTCTGTCCGTTCTTCCACAGCACGGTGCCACTGCCGTCGGCGCGCACGGCCAGGGTTTCCGCATTGGGGTATCCGCCGCTGGCGTACAAGATGTCGCCATCCCACACCATGGTGCCGCAGGTGGCGGCCGTGGTGCCGGGAGTCGTCCACAGTTGCTTGCCCGTCGCCGGATCGTAACTGGCGATCTGGTCGGCGCCGCTGATCAGCATTTGATCGCGACCACCCACCGGCGCCACGACCGGCGACGAAAACGTGATGTTCTGCGGTCGAGGTGTTCGCCAAGTCGGCTTGCCGGTAGCTCGGTCGAGTGCCGTGATAAAACTGTCTCCGTCATACTCGCCGGCAATAATCACCGTACCGCGATACAGTAGCGGCGACGGCGCGTAGCCATATTCGTAGCGGCGAGGATTGAACGCGCCCGCCGTCTGCTTCCAAACGATCTTGCCATTCAGATCCAGCGCGAAGGCCTCGACCGTTTGATGGTGGAAGAACGCGGCGTAAAGTCGATCGCCGTCACAGGCCAGGGTGGCCGTCGCTTCGGTGTTCTTCGGATGATTTCGGGCAGGGAAGCCCCCTTGGCTGACGTCGGTCTTCCAGATCGGCTTGCCGGTATCTCGATCCACGGCCAGAACCGAATGGACCTGCGTCGTATTGTCGGCCGTCGTCAGGTAAACGCGCTTGCCCACGACGATCGGCGACGAATGCCCGCGGCCCGGAATCGGGGTCCGCCAGACAACATTTTGCTTGTCGCTCCAGGTCGTGGGAGGCTTTTGAGTTCGCTCGGCGATCCCATTGCGGGACGGTCCCCGCCACCACGGCCAATCGGTCGCCGCCGACAACTTGGGGAAGTCCAAGATGCCTCGGTCAAGGTCCGCCGCACTCGACGTGCCAGCCGGGCCCCACAGGACAAACAACGCCGCGAACATGCCGAAAACACTACGCTCGATCATGAATTAAACCCTTCTGTGGCGAGACGTGAGCTCCTGGGGAGCCAGACGAATGGTCGGACATTCTAAATCAATGGGCTTGATCTTGAGACAGGCCAAGCGAGGAAAGCACGAGATCGGCGATTTCATGAAGTTTCGTGGAGGATGGGCGCGCCACTCAATTCCGTGAAGGACCTCTTTTTTACGCTAGTTCTCCCGAACCCCGCGACTTGAAAACTGGATGACTTCCACTTGGGAGAGGGACCGGAAACGCGACTTGTGAAGTGCCCCGGCAGGCCGCCACTCTGTGTTATGCTACAAGCCGCCACAGGCCAAGTTTGCACTTCCAGAGCGTGTTCGAACCCCGAGGTCAATCGAGTGAGATCTTCGCATATCGAGAAACACCGCACCGACCGCATCGGCTGGCTCCGCGCTGCCGTGCTCGGCGCCAACGATGGCATCGTCTCGACGGCGAGCCTGGTGGTGGGAGTGGCCGCGGCGGATGTCGCCCACAGCGAGATCCTGATCGCCGGAGTCGCTGGTTTGGTCGCCGGAGCGATGTCGATGGCGGCCGGCGAATATGTTTCGGTGAGCTCTCAGTCGGACACGGAACAGGCCGACCTGGAGCGGGAACGCCGAGAGCTTGCCACGGATTACAAGCACGAGCAGGAAGAATTGGCCGCGATCTACGTCAAGCGAGGGCTCGACGAGTCCCTGGCGAAGCAGGTCGCCGAACAAATGATGAACCACGACGCCCTCGCGTCGCATGCGCGCGATGAACTGGGGATCTCGGATTTGACGACCGCCCGGCCCGTGCAGGCGGCATTCGCCTCCGCCGCGAGCTTTGCCGTCGGCGCGATTTTTCCGATCCTGATCGTGCTGGTGAGTCCCCGAACGGCATTGATTCCCGTCGAGGTGACGTCCGCGATTTTATTCCTCGCGCTGCTGGGCGGGTTCGCCGCCTATGCCGGCGGCGCTCCGGTGATCAAGGCCGCGCTGCGAGTCACATTCTGGGGCGCGCTGGCCATGGCGCTGACGGCTGGAGTCGGAGCGTTGTTCGGAGCAGTCGTGTGACGAAGGCCCTCAGATCACGTAGCTCCACACGGCCACAAAGTGGCACAGCGTCCCCGCCATCACGAATAAGTGCCACACGAAATGGCAATACGGTACGTACCTCGCGGCAAAGAAGGCCATCCCCACCGTGTAGGCAATCCCTCCCCCGAGTAACCACATCAGGCCAGCCTGGGGGACATGCTGGGAGAGAGGCCGAATGGCGACGAGGATGAGCCAGGCCAGGCTCAAGTAGAGTACGCCTGGCAGCCAACGATGCTTCGTCCTCGCGGTGCACTGGAGCACGATTCCCACGGCGGCCAAGGTCCAGACCAGTCCCAGGATCGTCCATCCCCAGACGCCGCGAAGTGGCCCTAGAGTGAATGGAGTGTATGTGCCGGCGATGAGCAGGAAGATCGCACAGTGCTCGAGCCTGCGAAAGACGAGTTTGCCGCGGCCCTGCGGCAACGCATGATAGAGCGTGGATGAAAGGTACATGACCACGATCGTCGTCGCGAACACGCTTGCGCTGACGGTTCCCCACGGGAAGTTGTGCGCGGCCGCCCGAGCAATCAGCAGCGGACACGCAACGAGGGACACCACCAAACCTGCGCCGTGGCTCACGCTGTTGGCGATTTCCTCGCCCGTTGTCGGATGAGGTTCCGCGGCATACTTCACTGGATCCCCAACCATGTTGCTGTTTTATTCGGCGATCGAACGAGCGATGGAAGGAGAGTTCATCCTACTTCAGCAGCATTAACAGCATGACCAGGGGCGACTTGGCCTTGATCGAGTGTTTCAGGTTCGCTGGCATGTGCACCCACGTTCCAGCTTTCGCCTCTTGCACGTCTGCACCAAGTCCCACGGTCGCTTCGCCCCGTACGAAGAACAGCATGGCCGGTTTCGCCGCCGTGTGTTCCGAAAGCTCCTGGCCAGGCCCAAAGCCAAAAACGACCGCCTTGACGCGATCGTCCTGAAAGATGGTGCGACTCAAGATGCCGTCCGCCGGCGGTTCAGCTTCCTGGGCCAGATCGAGAATGTGCGTGTAGGTGGTCATGGTGGGTTCCTAACTCTCGCAAGTGTCGAGCCATCGGGAGGATTTCTTACCACAGAGTTCACGAAGGACACAGAGCAAGTAAGACTTGGTTGATCGCCGGTAGGAATGCCGTCCGCGCCGCGTCGGGTTAAGAAAACTCCAATCCCCAGTACTCGAGCCACCGCGCGTAGAGCGCGTGTCCCGCGGGGGTGCGAAAAATCGAGCGGCGATCTTGGAACGGGTCGCCGCCGTCCGCGGGCCAGTTCGCCCGGTACTTGTGGAGCGTGTTCACGCTGACCGCCAGTTGATCGCGCCACGCCTGCGGGTCGTGCAGGTCCTTGATCCGGCCGTCGTCGCCCGGTCGTTCGAGATCAGCCTGCACGCCCAGGGGGTGGAGCGGCCAGAGTGCATCGGCCTCCAGGCAGACGACCGCCAACCAGTCGCTCGACGCCGGGTGCGGATCGCCGAGCTTCCAACGATCGTGGCCGCGAATGATCGAGATGCATTTCTCGGCCTCGATATCATTCAGCCAGCGCTCCGTCCCCGCTTCGTCCGGCAATCGTCGGAGCAGATACTCGGCAGTCAGGGCGCCGCCGCGCATGTGCTGGTGGCGCTGAGCGAACTTTCCCTGTTCCAAGCGCGAGTGCTCCGCCGCCAGGCGTTCGGCCTCGGCAATGCGACCGGCCTGTCGAGCCAGCTCGGCTTGTCCCGCCACGGCGGTCGTTTGAGCCTCCGTGATGCGCGGAATGAACTGCGTGTCATGCAGCAGCGAGAATGCGGCGGCGATCCGCAATTCGGTTTCCAAAAGCCCCTCGGCCAATCCGATCCGAACGGCGTTCGCCAGCACGATGAACTCGTGTTCCGCCCGATTGTCCTCGGGAAGCCGCCGAGCCAACCAGCGCTGCCACACCACGTCCGCCATCCGCCGCATCGGCTCGGCGACATTCGCCGAGGCCGGCAAGGGGCTCAAGGCAAGCTCCAGCAAGTGAGCGATGTGCGCGGGAAGAGACGACGCGGGAAGGGACAACATAGTGTGGCGGGGCCGATGTCCAGCATGAATGACCGTGAAGGAACGCGGGCCCTAAGCATACGCGCTGTCGGCGGGCTTCGACACTCCGGCGCGCGTTCCGAATCGATGTGCCACCGTCCGTACTCCGTGCCGGTCCACCATTTTGCCGTCGTCATTCCACGGAGTCGGACGGTGCTTTGTCGCTCGCGGATGGCGTACCCTGGCGTCACACCATCCGAGCCGATGGTGAGATTCGGGGCGGTGGTGGACTCGCATCGGCTACGGACGGTGGCACGCGTTCGAATGTGCCACCGTCCGTACTCCGTGCCGGTCCTCTATTTTGCCGTCGTCATTCCACGGAGTCGGACGGTGCTTTGTCGCTCGCGGATGG
>Ga0105096_10000711_pt1 | contig 12508 bp, 9 predicted proteins | sample PPLLak3cmMay2015_FD_87036 | JGI IMG/M metagenome (GOLD analysis project Ga0105096, IMG submission 87036) | Freshwater sediment microbial communities from Prairie Pothole Lake near Jamestown, North Dakota, USA - PPLs Lake P7 Core (1) Depth... | ecosystem: Environmental > Aquatic > Freshwater >... | reverse complement strand
TTTCAGGATCCGTTTTCATCGCTCAATCCAAGAATACCGGTTGGTGAGGCATTGATGGAACCTATGAAAGTGCACGGAATATTAAATTCATCCGAAGAACGAAAAAAATATGTTTTTGAATTGTTGGAACGGGTTGGCTTGCTGGCGGAACATTTTTACCGGTATCCGCATGAATTTTCGGGTGGACAACGGCAGCGGATTGGTATTGCACGAACCATTGCGCTAAAACCAAAATTGATTATTTGCGACGAATCGGTTTCGGCGCTCGATGTTTCCGTGCAGGCGCAGGTTTTAAATTTGCTAAATGAATTGAAAGCAGATTTTGGCTTCACCTATATTTTTATTTCCCATGATTTGGCGGTTGTAAAATACATGGCCGATCAGCTGGTGGTGATGAGCAACGGCAAAATTGAAGAAATTGGTGATGCCGATGCCATTTATAAATCGCCAAAAACGGCTTATGCCCAAAAATTAATTGATGCCATTCCGAAGGGGATCTAAAAGTTAGAAGACAGAAGACCGAAGACGAAAATCAAATTTTAAAAACAGGACTTATTAAATTTTTATTGGAACGTCACTGAATAATGATATCAAGTAAAATTCGTCTATTTTCTCTGTTCTACGCTCTCTTTTCTAACCATCAATTAACATTTTTTTCATTTGAATAAATTGTATATTGCAGCGCTGTATGAGAACTAGGAATTTGCATCGGGTAATTGCGGTTGGAATGTTGTTTATTTCAGGTCTTTCGTATGCCCAGAAGATAAATACGGAGGAAGAAAACAGCTTAAAATTTCAAACCCATTTTTTTGAAGCTTTAAAGCAAAAAGCCATAAAAAACTATGGAAAAGCAATTGAAAGTTTGGAATTGTGCCAAGAAATGGATTCTGTTAATATGCCTGTTTTATTTGAATTTTCAAAAAACCATTTGGAACTGAACAATTATTTTGAAGCGGAATTATTTATTGATAAAGCATTAAAATTTGAAGCGGAAAACAGGTATTTATTGCATCATAAAGTTGCTGTTTTAAAAGCGCAGCGAAATTTTAATAAAGCCATTGATGTTCAAAAAAAAATATTGAAACTTCAGCCAAAAGAATCCGAAGAATTGGTGTTTCTTTACATTCAAAATCAGAATTTTGTGGAAGCGGAAGCATTGATTGCGAAAATTGATGAAAATGCGATGGCAACATTGCGCTTAAAATCGTTTAAAAGGTTTTTGGAAAACAGAAACGAGGTTCCCGAAAAAACAGTTGAAATTTCTATAGGAAATGCAGATATTGAAACGTTGAAAAAGGCTTATGCCCAAAATAAGGACTTTAAAACAGTAAAAGAAATTTTGGACAATGAAGCGGCAGGTGAACTTTTTGAACAAGTTTATGCCGACAGTAAAGAGGCTTTGGAATTGTTTCCAGAGCAGCCTTTTTTATATAAAATGAATGGTTTGGCGCTAAACAAGCTGGGAAAATATAATGAAGCCATCGCCGTTTTAAGTATTGGCATTGATTTTGTTATTGACAACAGCACAATGGAAGCAGATTTTTACGAACAACTTTCTATAAGTTATGAAAAGTTGGGAAACAAAAGCGAAGCATTAAAATACAAACAAAGAGCCATTGCGTTAAGAAAATAAAATTATAAGATGAAGTATTATTTTAAAATAGCGCTATTGATGTTACTTGCACTTTCTTCGTGTAAAAGCAAAAAAAGTTTGACCGACATGGATAGTATTGAAGACATTTCAACAAAAAAAATCATAAGCAATCACTACAACAATAATTTCAATCAGAAATCGGTGAATGCCAATTTAAACGCCAAATATTCCGATAATAAAATGTCAACCTCCGTCAATATAAAACTTCGGATTGATATGGATAAAACAATTTGGATGAGCGCCACCAAGTTGGGATTTCCTTTGGCAAAAGTTAAAATTACGCCAAACAGGGTGAGTTATTATGAAAAATTAAAGGGCACTTATTATGATGGAGATTTTGCTTTGTTAAGTAAATGGCTGGGAACTGAATTGGATTATGAAAAAGTTCAAAACATTTTATTGGGACAAGCTGTTTTAAACTTAAGACAAGGAAAATACGATTCAAAACTCGACAACCAGTTGTATCAATTATCACCAATAAAGGAGAATGAATTGTTTGGCATTTTGTTTTTTATGAATCCTGATAATTTTAAACTAAACCGACAGGAAATTACCAATACGGAAAAGCAGCAAATACTTACCGTTTCCTATGCAAATTATAAGGATATTAAAGGAGAACAGTTTCCCGAAAACATCAATATAATAGCCACAGATCGCAACAATTTAACCACTATAAATATCGAATATAAGTCGGTTGAATTCAATGAAGAATTAACGTTTCCTTTTGAGATTCCATCAGGTTACAAAGAAATTACTTTAAAATAATGCAGTTTAAATTCAAGTACATTTTTCTTTTTTCGACACTATTTTTAAGTGTGGCAATTTTTGCCCAAAGCTCAAAACGTGAAAATTTGGAGGCGCGTAAAAATCAAATAAAAAAGGAGATTGTTTATTTGGACGGCTTGCTTAAAAGTACAAAAAAAGTTGAAAAAAATTTATTGGTTGAGGTTAAAGATTTAAAGGATAAAATCAAGAAAAGGGAAGAGTTAATTACCGTAATTTCCCATGAATCTTCTGAACTTGGAAATGAAATTTACACAAACCAGCTTGAAATAAACAAAAATCAACGCAATTTGGAAGCGCTGAAAAAGGACTACGCCCAAATGATTTTTAAATCGTACAAAAGCAAGTCACAAAACAGCCGAATTATGTTTTTACTTTCTTCCGAAAATTTTTATCAAGGCTACAAACGCTTTCAGTATATGAAACAATATTCCAGTTTCAGAAAAAATCAGGCAGATGAAATTCAACAAAAAACAATTGAAATTCAAACTTTAACAGATACCTTAATTTCAAAAAAGAAGCAAAAACAAGACCTTTTAACTGAAAAACAACAAGAGCAAATTGTAATTCAAAAAGAAAAAAAGGAACAGGAAAGCTTATTGAGCCAGGTAAAAGACAAGGAAAATAAATACAAAAGACAAATTTCACAATTTCAAAGAGAAGAAAGAAAAATCGATGCCCAAATAGATAAAATAATCAGGGACGCTATTGTGGCTTCCAATAAAAATACTTCAAAACCTACTTCCACAACTTTTACGCTAACGGGAGAAGCAAAGGAATTGGCTTCAAAATTTACATCGAATAAAGGGCAATTGCCTTGGCCTGTTGAAAAAGGTATTGTTTCTACCTACTATGGAAAACAACCGCACCCCGTTGTGAAAACAGCCACCATACAAAGCAATGGCGTTAGAATTACCACAGACAGCGGCAGTAAAGCACGCGCCGTTTTTGAAGGAACCGTATTGTCGGTTCAGATATTGGGCGGCAATTTAAAAGCTGTATTAATACAACACGGGGATTACATAAGTGTTTATAAAAATTTGGAAAGCGTTTTTGTGCATAAAGGCCAAAAAGTAAATACCAAACAAGAAATTGGAACTATTTATACCGATAAAATTACAGGGAAAACAATTTTGGGATTTGTATTGTCGCGAAATGTAACAACGGAGAATCCAGCTTCCTGGATTTATAGGATGTAATTTTGGGTTGTTTTAGTTTGAAATTTCAGTCAATATTTACACTTCTAACATTTAACATTTAAAAAATAACGCTACCCTACAAATAATTTTCGCAATTCATCAGCATCGGTAGGTTTCATTTTTCCGGAAAGGATTAAGCTTAATTGTTTACGGCGCAAAGCACCTTCATAACGTTCCTTTTCAAGAGGCGTTTCAGGTTCTAATTGCGGAACGGTAATTGGTTTCCCTGACTTGTCAACAGCCACAAAAGTGTAAATGCCTTCGTTTACTTTAGAACGTACTTGAGATTCCCGGTCTTCAATCCAAACATCAACATAAATTTCCATCGAAGATTTAAAAGCTCTTGAAACTTTGGCTTCAATGGTTACCACACTGCCCACCGGAATGGCGTTGTTGAAAGCAACGTGATTTACAGAAGCAGTAACAACGATTGAATGAGAATGACGGCGTGCCGCAATACTGCAAGCCCTGTCCATCCGTGCCAACAATTCGCCACCAAATAAATTCCCCAACGGATTGCTTTCTCCCGGTAAAACAATATCGGTTAAAATGGTTAAAGATTCTTTAGGTGTTTTAGCCATGGTTATTGAATTTATTTTCGGAAAAATAGGATTTTTATTTTAGAAAAAGCTTCAGTAAAAGTTAAAAGATTAGTATTCTTTAACCAATAGCCATGCGTCTTCCGATTCCGTTTTATGAATGATGCGCATTTTGTTGATCGCTTCATCTTCGGTGGTAAAACTTTCATAAGCAACCTGTGTTAAATCCCATTTATTTGCGCCTAAAATTTTAGCATCGTACCCTTTTTCGAGCAATTGCTGCAATTTTTTCTCTGCATTTTCAGGAGTTCTGAAAGCACCGGCGATAATATGGTAATTATAGGCTTCTTTGGTGATATTTAAGGTAATTGCAGGCAACGGATTGGAAATCACAAACGTTGCTTCCTGTATGGTTTTTTCGACTTTCTTTTGTTGTTGTTCGGCTTCGGCAACCAAATTTTTATATTCAATTTTTTGGTATTCGTTCCAGCCAACCGTGCCTAAAGCGAAAAGAATTGCAGCTGTTGCCGCATATTTAATAAATGCAGGCGTTTTTCTTTTGGTTGCTTCCGTTGAAGATGTTTCTAACTGCTTAATTTTTTCTTTGTAAACAACACGTTTTATTGCTGGGGAAACATAAGAACCCAATCCAAAAGATGCGGTTAAATAATTAACGGAATTTGATGGTTCAAAAATGAGTTTATGCTCTTTATTTAACTTAAATAATCCAATATTTTCCAACTCAAGCACTTCAACAGTCAATAGCAGTTTCCATTCGGCCACTTCTTTTTCAATCGATTCCAAGGCTTCTGAATAGGAAATTTTTTTGGCGGCAGCAATATAATTTGCCAGCAATCCGTCATTATTTTGTAAATGGGAATTGAAGGTCAACTGATTGGAAGGCGGATAAAAAGTGTGTGTAAAATGATTCACTTTTGCCGATATTTCGTTGGTTACAAAACCGCCAAAATTTGGCACAATCACACATTCGTACCGGTATAATAAATCGCTTATGTAGTTTGCTGTTGTCATTGAAACAAATATATAAAAAACTGTTGCCAAAATAATAGTTATGCATAATTTTTATTAACAATAATTTTATATATTGACACTCAAATTGTTAAAATATGCTTGAAGAAGATTTGCTGTACGTTTTGGCGCTGCAGCGCGCAAAAGGTATTGGCGACATTAACGCTAAAAAGTTGCTGGCACACTTTGGAAGTGCTAGAGAACTGTTCAAAGAGAAACGCCGGAATATTGAAAAAATCTTTGGGTTTGGCAAACTTTCGACGCAATATTTATTCGATCCTGCCAATTTAAAAGAAGCCGAAGAAGAACTTAAATACATTCAGGACAATGCAATTGAAACACTTTATTTTACCGATAATACTTACCCGGAAAGATTAAAACATTGTATAGACGGACCAATATTGCTTTTTAAGGAAGGGAATATTGATTTGAACTTGGGACCAATCATCAGCATTGTAGGAACGCGCCAAATTACGAGTTACGGAAGGGATTTTTGTGAAAAATTGATAGCGGATTTAGTGGTGTACAATCCAATTATTGTTAGTGGTTTTGCTTATGGGGTTGATATTTGCGCTCATAAAGCAGCCGTCAAAAACAATTTGCAAACCATTGGTGTGTTGGCACATGGATTTGAAGAAATTTATCCGAAAATTCATAAAAAGTACATTTCGGAGATTCATAAAAATGGCGGATTTCTGACTGAATTTTGGCAAAATGACCAACCGCTTCGTGAAAACTTTTTAAAGCGAAATCGTATAGTTGCCGGCATGTCCGAAGCCACCATCATAATTGAGTCTGCTGAAAAAGGAGGTTCATTGGTCACTGCTGATATTGCGAATTCCTACAGCCGTGATGTTTTTGCGGTTCCCGGAAGAACCACCGATTTGTACAGCAAAGGCTGTAATGATTTAATTAAAAACAACAAAGCGGCCATATTAACTTCTGCAAAAGATTTAATCGAAATGATGAATTGGGAAGGTCCGCTAAATATTAAGAAACCCATTCAAAAACAACTTTTTGTCGAATTGACGGATAACGAACAGATGTTGTATGATTTTCTGTTACAAAACGGCAAAGAGTTGATTGATTTAATTTCCTTAAACTGCAAATTGCCCATTCATCAAACCACATCATTATTATTTAATTTAGAAATGAAAGGCATGGTAAAACCATTACCAGGTAAATTGTATGAAGCCATTTAGGGTTTTTACTTAAGTTAAAATAGCTTTAAATGCTATAACAAAAAGGTCAAATTGTTCTAAAATCTGTATTTTTGCAGCTTAAATAATATTATGATTAAAATACCCCAACAAGCAAAAGCACTTATTTTCGATTTAGACGGCACCATTGCCAACACCATGCCAAATCATTTTAAATCGTGGAGAAAGGCAGTTGTTCCATACGGAATTGACTTTGATGCAGCATTGTTTATGCAACTTACAGGAATGCCAAGAACTGCAACTATTAAAAAATTGAATGAAATGTTTGGTACTAAAATGAATCCTGTGATTGTTGGAAAAGTGAAGGAAGACCATTTTAATACCCTTGTAGATTTAACCGAAGAAATTGAAGTGGTTACCGATGTGATTAGAAAATATCATACTATTTTACCAATGTCCATAGGAACCGGAAGCACCAAAAATGGCGCAAAAAAAACGATTGAAGTCATTGGTTTTGAAAATTATTTCGACATCGTTATTACGGCGGATGATATTATAAACCACAAACCGCATCCCGAAACTTTTTTAAAATGCGCTGAATTAATGGGGGTAAAACCACAAGATTGTGTCGTTTTTGAAGATGGAATATTGGGAATGAATGCTGCTGCAGAAGCTGGAATGATGGTGATTGACGTAAACGACTATTTTAAAGTTGCGTTTGTGGTGTAAGATTTAAAAAACTGGATTTTAATCGAAATTATTATCATAAAAAAATCGCCTAAAAAATTAATTTTAGACGATTTTTCACTTTTAGTAAATAAAAGTTATTTTTATTTAGTTGGCCAAAGTAACTTCAGTACGTCTGTTATTTTGACGACCTGCTGGTGTTGCATTGGTATCAACTGGTTTGCTTTCTCCGAAACCTACAGTTTTTAATCTGTCAGCATTGATGCCGTTTGCAATCAAATAATCTCTTACTGCTGCTGCTCTTCTTTCAGACAATAATTGATTTGATTTATCTGAACCAACGCTATCAGTATGACCAGCAATAATAAAATTAGCTTGTGGATATTCTTTAAATATTAACACCATTGACTCTAAGACATTAATGGTTTCTTTATGGAAAGTTGCTTTTCCTGTATCAAATAAAATTATTTTTCCATATTCATTTAATGTCGCCATTACCTCAGTACTAGGTTCTATTGGACAACCTTTGTTTGAAGCTGGACCTGCAACAGTTGGACAAGTATCGTCTTTATCAACAACACCGTCTCCGTCAGTATCTGGACAACCTTTGTTTGCTTTGGTCCCTTTTTCATTTGGACAAGCATCATCTTTATCGGCAATTCCGTCACCATCAGCATCTGGACAACCGTTTAAAGCGGCCAAACCTGCAACAGTAGGACAATCGTCTTTAGAATCAACAACACCATCGCCATCAGTATCAGGACAACCATTAAATGCAGCCAATCCAAACACATCCGGACAAGCATCATCTTTGTCATAAATACCGTCACCATCTGTGTCAGTTCCTCCAAATTTTACAACAATTCCAACAGAATGTTGAAAATGTTGTAAAATATTTACATTGTCAAATACATGTTTGTATTTTGATTCAACGTTTAATCCAATATTGTCTGTGAACCAAAAGTTGATTCCACCACCAGCATTCACTGTGCCTGCTCCAAGTTTGTCCAACCATGTATAACCTCCACCGACTAAAACGTAAGGATCGAACCAAGAAGTTTCTCCAATAATGTTGTTAAGGTCAAACTTTAATGCACCATCTAAACCAAAATACATCAAATCGCTAACGTTATTGTCACCCATTTTAGATATTTTGTTCAAAGTACCTACTGCTTCAAGAGTGAAGCCATCCTCTAAATATTTACCAACAGAAATTTTAGATACTGTAGGAAGAATGTTATAATGGTCGCCTGCATTAAAATACTCATCAAACCAACCGCCATATTCTGTATTATGAGTTGGGTAAAAATCTACTGCGTTTACACCAATGCCTATAGCCCAAGGATTGTTTTTGTCCTGTGCGTTTACTGCAATAGCACCTAATAAAATTAGGCTAAAAATAATTTTTTTCATTATAGTTTTTATTTTAGAGTTAATTAATTTAGGACCCAATGAAATGATTCAAATTAGGGATTCCTAGAGTTTTATTTATGTTACAAAGATATTTTTTTATGTTGAAAATGAGTTATACAATTGTAATAAAACTTTGCATAATTCACACATTTTCAACAAGAATGATAATTTTAAACTCCATTAAGCCAATATTTGGAATAAGAGACTATGGTAAATCTTGAATAAGCGCTTAGAAGAAGTCTAGTTTTTAACAAGGTAAAAAATTCCATATTAAATCCTTTTATGTGATTGGACACTTTCAATAATTACAGTAGTTAGAATTAGAAATCCGCCAATCAAAGTGTTTGCCGAAGGAATTTCATTCAGTAAAAACAGGCCGAATAAAACTCCATAAACAGGCTGTACACTGCTCATAATACTTGCGGTGCCAATAGAGAAATTCTTGAAACTCCTCACAAAAAGGGTATGTCCAACCGCGGTTGTCAGCAAGGCCAAAGCGAGTATGGCCATCCAATCTCCTGATGTTGGCTGAAATTCAAAGAGAAAAAGCACCGGCCATAAAACCAATGCAACAACAACCATTTGATAAAAAATGAGCATTGAGCCGGGATATTGCGCAATTTTTTGTTTCATCATAATATTTCTGATGGCATAAAACACCGAAGAAAGCAATCCGAAAAGCACGCCTTTTGTGACCTTGCTTTCCAAATTGAATTCGGGCGCTAAAAAATAAATTCCTATGAGGGCAATAATTCCCAAAAGAATATGCATTTTATTGAGTTTTGTTTTAAAAAATAAAGGTTCCAGCAAAGCGGTAATTACCGGATATGTGAATAAACTAAGCATTCCAATAGCAACATTTGAAAGTTGAAGTGCATAAAAATAGGTTATCCAATGGGCACCAAAAAGCAAGGAACTTAGGAAAATGGCTTTAAAATCTCTTTTGCCATAAATTTTTAGGTCAATTTTTTGATGCCAGCAATAGGCACCCAAAAGAACAACGGCAAAAACACAACGAAACCAAATGGTAACAGGCGGCGGCATCGAAACAAATTTGCCTAAAACACCCGAAGTGCTAATTAAAAGTATCGCAAGATTTAATTCTAAAATATTTTTTAGATGCTGGTTTTTCAATTTTATATTTTTTGAAGCGTTGCCAACGCTTTGTTTACGGAAGTGATTTTATCAAATGTCAGCAACAATCGCAATCCGTTTTTTGTTTCTTTTTCTTTCATCGTGCAGCCCATTGGATTTTGCTTAACAAATTCCAAAATTTTTGAAAAAACAGGCGTTTGATAAAATGAACTTTGCTGATTGGAAACAAAATAACCAATCATTTTTTGTTTTTTCAGAACAAGGCGTTCAAGCCCAAAAGATTTTGCAATCCATTTTATGCGAACGCTGTTCAGTAAATCCGCCACTTGAAATGGAAATTCACCAAATCGGTCAATCAATTCCAATTCAAATTTTTGCAGTTCTTCGTCCGTTTTCAGTTCACTTAATTTGGTATATAAATTCAAACGTTCAGAAATAACGTTGATGTAATCATCAGGAAAAAGAATTTCAAAATCGGTATCAATCTGAATGTCTTTTACATAGTCTTTTGGTTTTTCATCACTGTCTTTATACAATTCTTTGAACTCATTTTCCTTTAATTCCTCAATGGTTTCATTCAATATTTTTTGATAGGTTTCAAAACCGATATCATTGATAAAGCCGCTTTGTTCACCGCCCAATAAATCTCCTGCGCCTCGAATTTCCAGATCTTTCATAGCAATTTGAATGCCGCTGCCCAAATCGGTAAACAATTCAATGGCCTGAATTCTTTTTCGGGCATCATCGGTCATCATATGATAAGGTGGCGTAATAAAATAACAAAACGCTTTTTTGTTTGAGCGCCCAACGCGACCACGCATTTGATGCAAATCAGACAATCCGAAATTATTGGCGTTGTTGATGAAAATGGTGTTTGCATTTGGCACATCCAAACCGCTTTCAACAATGGTTGTTGATACCAAAACATCAAATTCATTGTTGATAAAACCGAGCATCAAGCCTTCCAGTTTTTTGCCTTCCATTTGTCCGTGGCCGATGCCAATTTTAGCATCCGGAACCAATCTTTGCAGCATTCCTGCAACTTCTTTGATATTTTCTATGCGGTTATGGATAAAAAATACTTGTCCGCCCCGCTGAATTTCATAGCGAATGGCATCCCTAATCGCTTCTTCGCTAAAACGAATCACATTGCTTTCGATAGGAACACGATTTGGCGGCGGCGTATTGATGACCGATAAATCGCGTGCGGCCATCAATGAAAACTGCAAGGTTCTAGGAATTGGCGTTGCGGTGAGCGTTAATGTGTCAATATTTTCTTTTAAAGTTTTCAACTTGTCTTTAACGGCCACGCCAAATTTTTGCTCCTCATCAACAATCAACAATCCCAAATCTTTATATTTTATTGCTGAATTTGTCAGCTGGTGTGTTCCAATCACAATATCAATAGAACCGTCTTCCAATCCTTTTAACACGGCTTTCCTTTGTGTTGCGGTTCTAAATCGGTTTAAATATTCTACGGTTACCGGAAAATCTTTTAACCGTTCGCTAAAAGTTTTAAAATGCTGAAATGCCAAAATGGTGGTTGGCACCAAAATAGCAACTTGTTTTCCGTTATCCACCGCTTTAAAAGCCGCCCTGATGGCAATTTCTGTTTTTCCGAAGCCCACATCGCCACAAACCAAACGGTCCATTGGCATTTCATTTTCCATATCATTTTTAACGTCTTGGGTTGAAGAAGATTGATCTGGCGTGTCTTCATACAAAAAGCTGGCTTCCAGTTCGTGTTGTAAATAACTGTCGGGACGAAATTGAAACCCTTTTTGCATTTTTCGTTTCGCGTACAATTCAATCAAATTGAAGGCAATGTGCCTAATGCGCGATTTGGTTTTTTGTTTTAATGCTTTCCATGCGCCCGAACCCAACTTGTGCAGTTTAGGAGCGGTACCGTCTTTGCCGTTGTATTTTGAAATTTTATGGAGCGAATGAATGCTGATATATAAAATATCGCGATCGCCATAAATTAATTTAATGGCTTCCTGCTGTTTGCCTTCAACATCAATTTTTTGAAGTCCGCCAAATTTTCCGATACCGTGGTCAATATGCGTTACGTAATCGCCAACTTCAAGATTGGTTAATTCCTTTAAGGTGATGGTTTGTTTTTTGGCGTAGCCGTTTTTTAAACGGAATTTGTGATACCGTTCAAAAATTTGGTGGTCGGTATAACAAACCAATTTATTTTCAATGTCAATAAATCCTTGAAACAAAGGAAAAACCAGTGTTGTGTATTCCAATTCCTTGTCCAGATCGCTAAAAATATCCTTAAAACGATCGGCTTGTTTTTCCGAATCGCAAAACAGGTAATTTGAAAATCCATTTTTGCTGTTTTGGTGAAAATTTTCAATCAGCAAATCGAATTGTTTGTTGAAGGAAGGCTGTGGTTTTGTGTTGAAAATCACCACGTCATACTGAACTTGTTTCAGCATCTTTTCATTTGATTTATAATCGCTTTCAGAAGGCCTTGCATTCACAATTTCAACCAAAGAAAAATCCCGTAATTGTTTTTTGATGAGGTCGCCATCACAAAAAAGTTCGTTTGGTTTTGCGTGATTTAAAGCCGAATTTAAATCTTTAAAAGCAGTTTCCGCTTTGCCGAAAAGCGTGTCCAACGTATTGAAAAGCAGGTTTAAATCTTTTGTGAAAACAATCGTTTTATCGGAAATATATTTTAAAAAACTGTCACGTTTTTCCGTCAGCGCTTTATTTTCAACATTGGGCATAATGCTGATTTTATTGATTTTTTCGGTTGAAAGTTGTGTTTCAACATCAAAAGTTCGGATGCTTTCCACTTCATCATCAAAAAATTCGATGCGGTATGGTTCATCATTTGAAAAAGAAAAAACATCAAGAATACCGCCTCTTACCGAAAATTCGCCCGGATCACTTACAAAATCAACACGGTTGAAATGGTATTCAAACAATACTTCATTT
>Ga0105096_10000710_pt1 | contig 12509 bp, 10 predicted proteins | sample PPLLak3cmMay2015_FD_87036 | JGI IMG/M metagenome (GOLD analysis project Ga0105096, IMG submission 87036) | Freshwater sediment microbial communities from Prairie Pothole Lake near Jamestown, North Dakota, USA - PPLs Lake P7 Core (1) Depth... | ecosystem: Environmental > Aquatic > Freshwater >... | reverse complement strand
CGGCGCGGAACGCCTGCCGGCTGCCGGTCTTGCCGCCGAGATCCATCAGCGCCGGATCGCAGCCGTACAGCGGGATGCCGAGTCGCACGGCAAGCGTGCGCTCGCAGGGCGTGACGTTGAAGCAGGTGAGGTGGGCGAGCGCCGGGTCGCCCATCGCGGCACGAATGCGCTCGAGCAGTCGCGGCCGGTCGAGGATCTTCTGGGTCAGCGTCTGCGGGGAAGCGTCGGCCGCCGACAGCAGCGTGAGGCGCCGGCGCGACTCCTCGACCGGCACGTCCAGCAGCAGGCCGAGGTGATAGTCGATGATCGCGGGCTCGATGCGCGTGCTGCTCACGAACACCAGGCGCGTGGCCGGCAGGCGCAGCAGCATCAGCATCGCGAGCTGGCGCTCCTCGTAGTGCCGGCCGCCCACGACCTTCGACAGCACGTCGCCATCCATGCTGAGCCCGGGCACCACCACCACCGTGCGCGGTGCCGCCGGGTCGGCGAACACGCGCCTGAAGAGCTCCGGCAGCCGCGCCTGCAGCGCGGCGAACGCGGCGCATTCGTCGGCTCCGCCGGGCGTGTGGCTCAGCCCAGGCACGGTCGCACGATCCTCTCGTCGAGCAGCATGCGCAGTTCCTCCGCGCCGCCGCGCTCGAGCAGGTTGAGGGCGCGCACGCCGGTGAGTCGCTTGACGAGCTCGACCGCGGCGGTGGTGTTGGCCGCGGGTCCCGCGACCAGGTCGGGCGCGATGTTGAAGGCGTGCTGCACGCCGAGCACCGCGTACGGATCCGAGGCGCAGAGGATCGCGAGCTTCACCAGCGGCTCCAGGCGGCGATACGCCTCGGTGCCGTTGTAGGGCTCGAGCGGCGAGGCGCCGGCCTCGGCGACGATCACGTCGGGGTCGATCCCGGCCATGCGCGACAGCAGGTGGGCGAGAGCGGGCGCATAGTCGGACTCGTCGCAGACCGTGGACGGCAGGCCCGCGTCCACGAAATCCATGACGTGCTCGGCGCCGACGTCGAGGCAGGAGAGGATGTCGCGGTAGCGCGCCGCGCCGGTGAGCTTGCAGGCGAGCACGCGCAGGCCGCGCTCGGCCAACATGCGCACCACCACCCGCGCGGTGGTGGTCTTGCCGGCCGACATCGAGGTGCCCACCAGCAGGATCACCGGCGCGGTCGGTACGGCCTCCGGCACCGGCACGACGAAGTCGCGCATGTTGAGTTTGCGCCCGCCGCGCGTGACGTGGCCGCGGTACACGATCGGCGTGAGCGGCTTGAGCCAGGTGGACAGCGAGGTGGCGAGCCCGAACAGGCCCGCGCCGGTGAGCGCGTGCATCTCGCCCGAGATGCTGGTGTGGCTCCAGTCGCCCACCACCTCGAGCGTCGCGGAGCGCTTGCCGAGTGCGCCGATGACGAGGTCGCCGGCCACGGCGTCCACCAGCCGTCCGTTGGCGATCTCGAACGGGTAGTGCGACGGCCCGAGCACCTCGACCAGCACGTAGTCGGCGGTCTCCCAGCGGTCGCGCGGCAGTGGGTGCACGTCGAACGGCACGCGCTCGAAGTCGGTGATGCGGGTCACGGAGGCGTGCAGGGGCCGTCGCATGCTAGCTCTCCGGCGCCAGCAGCAGCAGCGCGAGCAGCGCGGCCCGGTCGAGCGTCGGCCCGATCTCGAGATACTCGTGCGCCGCGTGGGCGCCGTCGCCCACCGGCCCGAGGCCGTCGAGCGTTGCGGTGTACAGGCTCGCCGTGCTGCCGTCCGAGCCGCCGCCGGCCAGCCCGCCCTCGAGTGCGAGGTCCACGCGCGCGCCGAGCAACCGTGCGGTCTCGAACAGCGTCGTGTTGCGCGGCGTGGCCTCGAGCGGCGGCCGGCCGGGCCCGCCCTCGACGGCAAGCGACGTGCCCGGCGTCACGGGCGCGAGCGCACGGATCGCGGCGTCCACGCGCTCCGCATCCGCGCTCGTGCGCGTGCGCACGTCCACGACCGCCCGGCTCTCCGGCGCCACCACGTTGGGACGCAGGCCGCCGTCGATGGTGCCGACGTTGACCGTCACGCCCCGCGCGGGGTCGTTGAGCGCGAACAACGCCTGGATGACGTGCGACAGCTCGAGGATGGCGCTCGCGCCGGCGGTCGGGTCGAGGCCGGCGTGGGCCGCGCGGCCGCGTACCGTGACCGTGTAGCGCGCCACGCCCTTGCGTTCGGTCTTGAGCCGTCCCTCGACGCCGAGCGAGGGCTCGAGCACCAGCGCACGGTGGGCGATGCGGGCGAGGCGGCGGACGTGCCGCCCCGACTCGCGGCTGCCGACCTCCTCGTCGGCGTTCACCAGCACCACCGGCGTGACTGCGGGCTCGAGGCCGAGCCCGCGCAGCGTCGCGAGTGCGACCACCACCTGCGCGAGACCGCCCTTCATGTCGTACACGCCCGGGCCGCGGGCGCGATCGCCCTCGATCGCGAACGGCATGGTGGCGAGCGTGCCGGACGGCCAGACCGTGTCGTAGTGGCCCATGACGAGCTGCACAGGCGCGCCCCGCCGGCGACGGCGGGGAGAGGCATACATGTGCACGCCGCTACGTTGCCCCCGCAGGCGACGCACGGCGAAGCCCAGCGCCTCGAGGTGGGCGGCGAGCGTGGCGTGCACCGCCTGCTGCGCGGCCGGGTCGAGCGAGGGCGACTCGGCGCGGCACAGCGTCTCGAGCAGCGACAGGAACTGGTCCCGGCGCCAGCGCACTTCGTGCAGCACCCGCAGCGGGTCCACGTCGGGCGGCAGGCCGCTCACCGGTGCATGCCCTCCGGCAGCGGGAACGAATACGCCGCCGCGATCTCGGCGTAGCGACCGGGATGCACGTAGGCGATCAGCGGCGCCTCGGCGAGCACCTGCTCGGGCTCGCGCTCCGCACCGATCAGCGCCGCCGGGTCCGCCCAGGCCGCCACGATGCGGCCGACGATGAGGGCGTTCTCGCCGAAGCCGTCCACGACGCGCTCGAGCTCGCACTCGAGCGCGAGCGAGGCGCCCTCGACCAGCGCGCCCTCGACCCGCGTGGCCGGCCGCGTCGGCAGCGCCGACACGGCGGGCTTGGTGCCGTCCGCCGAACGCGGCGAGGCGGCGAGGCTCGTATGCACGAGCTGCGCGGGCCGTGGATAGCTGACCGTGAAGGCGCGCTCGCGCAGCGCGTTGGCGTAGGTCGAGTGGCGCGGCGTGCAGACGAAACCGAAGTGGTTCTGCCAGCCGAGCGGCATCGCGAGGTGCTTGGGCGCGAAATCGAAGCGGCCGTCGGGTTCGCGGGTGCCGACCAGCACCAGCGGGGCGACCATGAACACCCGCTCCCACACGGGCACCCTGACGTCGAGCTCGACCGGTGGGGAAGACGCCTGGCTCACGGCAGGCTCCGTGTCGTGGGGGGTCCTTCCCGATTACCAGACCCGTCGCTCGCGGGTCATCGGGGGAAACACCTGTGCACGGTAAGTCCGCATTCATCTGCGAGCCGTGGCGCCTACAGTGAACGAGCACGACGCCGTCCGGCACGACGGGAGCCTCCATGGAGTGGTCACCCATCGCCAAGCCTGCGGACGCACTGCCGCGGGCACCAAATCTCGCCGACTACGACGAGGCCCGCCGTACCTTCGACTGGGGCACTGCGCGCGCCGCGCTCGCAGGCCTGCCGGGCGGCGGGCTCAACATCGCGCACGAGGCGGTGTTCCGCCACGCCGAGGGCGCGGCGGCCGGCCGGGTGGCGATCCGCTTCCTCGCCGCCGGCGCTTCGCCCCAGCCGTGCACCTTTGCCGAGCTCGCCGTCGACGCGCGCCGCGTCGCCAACGTGCTCGCGGGCTTGGGCGTAAAGCGCGGCGATCGCGTCGCGACGCTCATGGGCCGCATCCCGACGCTGTACGCCACGGTGCTCGGCACGCTCGCGACGGGCGCGGTGTACTGCCCGCTGTTCTCGGCCTTCGGGCCCGAGCCCGTCAAGGCGCGGCTGTCGCTCGGCTCGGTGCGCGTGCTGGTGACCACCGACCTGTTGTACCGGCGCAAGGTGGCGCCGATCCGCGCCGGGCTGCCGGAGCTGCGGCACGTGCTCGTGGTGCGCACGCCCGGCGCCGGTGATCTTCCGGAAGGGACGCTCGACTTCGCGCAACTGCTCAACGCGGCTTCGCCGGATTTCGAGACGGTGCGGACCGGCCCCGAGGACTATGCGCTGCTGCACTTCACCAGCGGCACGACCGGACTGCCGAAGGGCGTGCTGCACGCGCACGCCGCCGTCGCCTCGCACCTCGCGACCGCCCGCTGGGTACTCGACCTTCAGGACGGCGACATCTACTGGTGCACGGCCGACCCGGGCTGGGTGACGGGCATCTCCTACGGCGTCATCGCGCCGCTCGCCTGCGGCGTCACGATGCTGGTGGACCGCGAGGAGTTCGACGCGCCGCGCTGGTACGGCCTCCTCGCGGATCAGGGCGTGACGGTGTGGTACACGGCGCCGACCGCGATCCGCATGCTGATGAAGGCGGGCATCGGGCTCGCGCGTGCGCACGAGTACCCGAAGCTGCGGCACCTCGCGAGCGTGGGCGAGCCGCTCAACCCGGAGGCCGTGGTGTGGGGTGTCGAGGCGTTCGGCCGGCCGTTCCACGACAACTGGTGGCAGACCGAGACGGGCGCCATCATGATCGCCAACTACCCCAGCATGGAAGTGCGCCCGGGCTCGATGGGCCGGCCCGTGCCGGGCGTCGAGGCCGGCATCGTGCGGTCGCGCGAGGACGGTGGCGTGGACGTGCTCGAGGGCGCGGACGAGGTCGGCGAGCTGGCGCTGCGTCCCGGCTGGCCGTCGATGTTCCGCGGCTACCTCAACGACGAGGCGCGCACGGCCAGGTGCTTCCGCGGCGGCTGGTACCTGTCGGGCGACCTCGCGAAGCGCGATGCCGACGGCTACTACTGGTTCGTCGGCCGCGCCGACGACGTCATCAAGGCGGCCGGCCACCTCATCAGCCCCTTCGAGGTCGAGAGCGCGCTCATGACCCACGCGGCGGTGTCGCAGGTCGGCGTGATCGGCGTGCCGGACCCGATCGCGGGCGCCGCGGTGAAGGCCTTCGTCGAGCTCAAGGCCGGCCACGAGCCGAGCGAGTCGTTGAGGCGCGAGCTGATGGCGCACGCGCGTCGCCTGCTCGGCGTCGCGGTGGCGCCGCGCGAGATCGCCTTCGCCGAGCAGCTGCCCCGGACGCGCAGCGGCAAGATCATGCGCAGGCTGTTGCGCGCCCGCGAGCTCGGGCTGCCGGAGGGCGACCTCTCGACATTGGAGAGTGCGGCGTGAACGACGTGCCCGCTGGTCTGACGCGCGAGCGCGGCCTGCACCTGCTCGGCGAGATGCTGCGCATCCGCCAGTTCGAGGCGCGCTGCGCGGAGGCCTACGGCGCCGGGCACATCCGCGGCTTCCTGCACCTGTGCGACGGCGAGGAGGCGATCGCGGTCGGCGTCATGCAGGTGCTCGGCGCCGGTGACGCCATCGTCTCGACCTACCGCGAGCACGGGCACGCGCTCGCCCGCGGCATCGCCATGGGACCGCTCATGGCCGAGCTCTTCGGCAAGCGCAGCGGTTGCAGCGGCGGGCGCGGCGGGTCGATGCACGTGTTCGACGCCGCCACGCGCTTCTACGGCGGCAACGCCATCGTCGGCGGCGGGCTGCCGCTCGCGATCGGGCTCGCGCTCGCCGAGAAAATGCAGGGCAGTCGCAACCTCGCTGCCTGCTTCTTCGGCGAGGGGGCCGCGGCCGAGGGCGAGTTCCACGAGTGCATGAACCTCGCTGCGCTCTGGAAGCTGCCGGTGCTGTTCCTGTGCGAGAACAACCTCTACGCCATGGGCACGGCGCTCGCGCGCTCGGAGTCGCAGACCGACATCCAGGCCAAGGCCGCCGCCTACGGCGTGCGCGCCGCGGCGGTGGACGGCATGGACGTGTTTGCCGTCGAGGCGGCGGTGCGCGGCGCTGCGGAACATGCCCGCGCGGGCCGCGGGCCGGTGCTGCTCGAGCTGCGCACCTACCGGTTGCGGGCGCACTCGATGTTCGACGCCCAGCTCTATCGCGACAAGGCCGAGGTGGAGGAGTGGCGCGAACGGGGGCCGCTCACCACGCTCACGACGCGCCTCAAGGTCGCCGGCCTCATGACCGAGGACGACTTCCAGCGGCTGCTGAGCGAGGCCGATGCCGAGGTCGAGGCCGCCGTCGAGTTCGCCGACGCCGCAGACTGGGAGCCCGTGGAGGACCTCATGCGTCACGTCTGCGCGGAGGTGGCGTCGTGAGCGACACCGTGCGCATGACCTACCGCGAAGCGGTGAAACAGGCGATCCGCGAGGCGCTGCAGGCCGACCCGCGCGTGTTCCTGATGGGCGAGGACGTGGGCAAGTACGGCGGCTGCTTCGCAGTCACCAAGGGGCTGCTCGACGAGTTCGGCGAGGAGCGCATCCGCGACACGCCGCTCTCCGAGTCGGCCTTCGTCGGCGCCGGCATCGGCGCGGCGCTCGGCGGCATGCGCCCCATCGTCGAGATCATGACGGTCAACTTCAGCCTGCTCGCGCTCGACCAGATCGTGAACAACGCGGCGACGCTGTGCCACATGTCGGGCGGACAGTTCCCGGTGCCGATGGTGATCCGCATGGCGACCGGCGCGGGCCGCCAGCTTGCCGCCCAGCACTCGCACAGCCTCGAGGCCTGGTACGCGCACGTGCCCGGGTTGCGGGTCGTCGAGCCCGCCACCATCGACGACGCGCGCGGCATGCTGCCCGCGGCGCTTGCCTGTCCCGACCCGGTGATCGTGTTCGAGCCGATCTCGCTCTACAACATGGAAGGGGAGCTCACCGCCGCCGCGTCCGACGTGAAGCTCGACGGCGCACGCGTGCACCGTTCCGGGCGCGACGTGACGCTCGTGACCTGGGGCGCGAGCCTGTGGCGCTGCGTCGCGGCGGCCGAGCAGCTCGCAGCCGACGGGATCGAGGCCGAGATCGTGGACCTGCGCAGCCTGCGTCCGCTCGACGACGCCACCGTGCTCGCCTCGCTCGGCCGGACGAAGCGGGTGGTGATCGTGGACGAGGGCTGGCGCAGCGGCAGCCTCGCCGCCGAGATCGCGATGCGCATCGTCGAGCAGGGCTTCTACGACCTCGACGCGCCGATTGCGCGGGTGTGCAGCGAGGAGGTGCCGATCCCGTATCCGAGGCATCTTGAGGAAGCGGCACTGCCAGGACCGGCGCGCATCGTCGCCGCCGTCCGGGGGTTGTTCAGCGATGCCCGGTGAATTCAGGCTGCCCGCGCTCGGCGCGGACATGGACGAGGGCACGATCGTCGAGTGGCACGTCGGGCCCGGCAGCCGCGTGAAGCGCGGCGACGTCGTCGCGGTCGTCGAGACCGACAAGGGTGCCATCGACGTCGAGATCTTCGAGGACGGCGTGGTGCGCGAGATCGTCGTGCAGCCCGGCACGAGGGTGCCGGTCGGCACGGTGCTGGCGCTGCTCGAGACCGAGGGCTCTCCGCCCGCTGCCGCCACAGCGGCGGCGGGACGGGGCGAGGGTCGCACTCCCAGCCCCGCCCCGGTCGGAGAGGACGCGGGCGGAGTCCGCGAGGTCAGCCTCGCGCCTCCGCCTGCGTCTTTGCGGGCCCGGGTCAGCCCGGCTGCGCGGAAGCGCGCGCGCGAGCTTGGCGTGGACGCCGAGTCGTTGCGCGGGTCCGGGCCCGCGGGTGCGGTCACGCTGGAGGATGTGGAGGCGGCGGGGAAAGTGGAGTCGGGCGGCATGCGCGCAGCGATCGCGGCCGCGATGTCGCGCTCCAAGCGCGAGATCCCGCACTACTACCTCTCCTTAGCGGTGGACGTCACCGCGGTCACCGACTGGCTGGCGGCCCACAACGCCTCCGTGCCGGTGACTCGTCGGCTGCTGTTCGCGGCGCTGCTGGTGAAGGCGCTCGCGCTCACCTGCCGGCAGACGCCGGGCTTCAGCGGCTTCCATCGCGACGGGCGTTTCGAGGAAAGCGCCGCCGTGCACGTCGGCGTGGCGGTGGCGCTGCGCGGCGGCGGGCTCGTGGCGCCGGCGATCACGGACACGGCCGACAAGCCGCTCGAGGTGCTGATGGAGGAGTTCCGCGCACTGGTGGCGCGGGCGCGCGCCGGGCGGCTGCGCGCGAGCGAGCTCGCCGCGCCCACCATCATCCTCACGAGCCTCGGCGAGGGGTCGGTGGACGCAGTGTTCCCGATCATCCAGCCGCCGCAGGTCGCGATCGTGGGCGCCGGCGCGATCGGCGCGCGCCCTTGGGTCGTGGATGGCGCAGTGGTGCCCCGGCAGGTGCTGACGCTGTCGCTCGGCGCCGACCACCGCGTCACCGATGGACGGCTCGGCGCACAGTTCCTGGCGAGGCTCGCGCAGCGGCTCGTCGATCCCGGCTCGCTGTGAGGAGTTGCAGATGACCCGCGAAGAACTGGCGAAGCGTATCCTCGACCTGCTCACGGAGATCGCGCCCGACGTCGAGGCGGCAAGCGTGATCCCGGGCATCGACTTCCGCGACCAGTTCGACTTCGACTCCATGGACACGCTCAATTTCGCGATCGCGCTGCACCGCGAGCTCGGCGTCGAGGTGCCGGAGGCGGACTACGCGCAGCTCGCGAGCCTGGACAAGTGCCTCGCCTATCTCGAAGCGCGGGTGAAGTGAGGGAGGGCTCACCCCGGCTGTCACTCCCGCCCAGTCCCGCGGACGCGGGAGAGGAAGTCGAGTGAATCCACGGCAGCCGCTGGCTGCGATCTGACCAACATGCTCGACGTCCGCAGCATCACCAAGTCCTACGGCGGCTCGAGCGGCCGTCGCGTGCTCGACGGCATCGGCCTCGCGGTGCAGCCCGGCGAGTACGTCGCGATCGTGGGCGAGTCCGGCGTCGGCAAGTCCACGCTGCTCAACCTCATCGCCGGGCTCGACGTGCCGGACTCCGGCCAGATCCTGCTCGAGGGCCGCGACCTCGCGAGCCTCGACGACACCGCGCGCACCCGGTTGCGCAGGGCGCGCATGGGCTTCGTGTTCCAGGCCTTCCACCTGCTGCCGCACCTGAGCGTGGCACGCAACGTGGGGTTGCCGCTCGCGCTCAACGGCGAGGCGGGCTCGGCGGCCGCGCAGCGCGTCGGCGAACTGCTCGCCGCGGTCGGCCTCGAGCATCGCGCCGGCAGCCTCCCTCGCGAGCTGTCGGGCGGCGAGATGCAGCGCGTCGCGGTGGCGCGGGCGCTCGCGCACCGGCCGGCGCTGGTGCTCGCCGACGAGCCCACCGGCAACCTCGACCCCGACAACGCCGCGGTGATCCTCGAGATCCTCCGCGCGCAGATCAAGCGCGACAACGCTGCGGGCGTGCTGGTGACGCACTCGGCCAACGCGGCGGCGACCACCGATCGCATCTACGAGCTGACGCGCACGGGGCTGCACGCGCGCCCACCCGTGTCGCCGCCGGCCTGAGCGTGGACGCGCCCGTCATGACCTTCGGAGCGCGGCGGGCGCTGCTCGAGGCGGCCGCCATCGGGCCGCTTCGGCAGGCACCGGGACGCACCATCCTCGCCATCATCGCGATCGCGCTCGGCGTCGCGCTCGGCTTCTCGGTGTATCTCATCAACCGCGTCGCCGCGGACGAGGTGCAGCTCGCCTCGCGCAGCCTGTTCGGCATGGCCGATCTCGCCGTGCAGGCGCCGGGCCTCGGCTTCGACGAGTCGCTGTACCCGCGGCTCGCTGCGGTGCCGGGCGTGGCCGTTGCGAGCCCGGTGGTCGAGGCGCAGGCGCGGCTGCCCGGCCGCGACCGCACGCTCAAGCTCGTCGGCATCGATCCGTTCCGCGCGGTGCAGCTGCAGCCCGGGCTCGCGGCCGCGAGCGGCAAGGCCGCGCAGGGCGACGGCCTGCTCGCCGAGGACACCGTCTGGCTGAGTCCCGCGGCCGCCCAGGCCTTCGACCTCGCGGTGGGCGATCGCTTCGAGGTGCAGGTAGCGCTCGACGCCGTGAGCCTGCGGGTCGCGGGCCTGCTGCCCGCCGGCGAGTACCGCCAGCCGCTCGGCATGCTCGACATCGCGACCGCGCAGTGGCGCCTCGATCGCCTCGGCCGGCTCGACCGCGTGGACCTGCGCCTCGAGCCAGGCGTTGATCCGCTCGCGGTGCAGGACGCCATCCGTGCCTTGCTGCCGCCCGGCGTGCGCCTGACGACGCCGGGCGAGGCGAGCGACGACGCGGTGCGCCTGTCGCTCGCCTACCGCTCGAACCTCACCGCGCTCGCGCTGGTCGCGCTCTTCACCGGGGCGTTCCTCGTGTACGCGACGCAGTCGCTCGCCGTGGCGCGCCGTCGCCGCGAGATCGCGCTGCTGCACGCCATGGGCATGACGGTGCGCGAGCAGCTCGGTGCCGCGCTGCTCTCGGGCGGACTGGTGGGTTTCGTCGGCGCCACGATCGGCGTGGCGCTCGGCATCGCGATCGCGCGCGCTGGGCTCGCGGCCTTCGGGGCCGACCTCGGCGCCGGCTACTTCCGCGGCATCGCGCCCGAGCTCACGGTTGAGCCCGTGGAGACGCTGGCGTTCCTTGCGCTCGGCGTCGTCGCAGCGATCGTCGCCACGCTCGGCCCCGCGCGCGAGGCGGCTTCGGTGCCCGCGGCCGCCGCGCTCAAGGCCGGCGACGAGGCGCCGCTCGCCGCACGCCGCCACGGCTGGGTGGCGCTTGCGCTGGTGGTGGCAGCTGTCGCCGCGCTGCTGCTGCCGCCGATCGAGGGGATCGCGCTGCCGGGCTACACGGCCATCGCCTGCCTGCTGCTCGGTGCGGTGTTCTTCGCGCCCACGCTCTCGCACATCGCGTTCGACCGGCTGCCGGCAAAGGGCCCGCCGTGGCTGCAGATCGCGTCGGCCCAGCTCAAGGGCACGGCGCGGCGCTCGACCGTGAGCATCGCGGCGGTGCTGGTGAGCTTCAGCCTCATGGTGTCGATGGCGATCATGGTGTACTCGTTCCGCATCTCGCTCGATGCGTGGATGCAGCGCATCCTGCCGGCCGACCTCTACGTGCGCGCCGGCTCGTCGGGGCTCACCAGCCATCTCGACGAGGCGGCGCAGCGCGTCATCGCCGGCGTCGACGGCGTGGCGCGTGCCGACTTCGTGCGCTTCCAGGACGTGTCGCTGCCGGGGCCGGGCCTGCCGTTCACACTGATCGCGCGGCCCATCGACGAGGCGGGCGCTGGCAGCATCCTGCCATTGCGGCGCACCGACCCCGCGCCCGCGCCGCCCGGCACGGTGCCGGTGTGGGCGTCCGAGGCCGCGCTCGACCTGCGCGGCCTCGACGTCGGCACGGTGTTCGAGCTGCCGCTCGGCGGCGAGGTGGTGCGCGCGAGCGTGCGCGGCCTGTGGCGCGACTACGAGCGCCCCGGCGGCTCGGTAGTGCTGCCGCGCGACGTGTTCGTGCGCTACACCGGCGACACGCGCGCCACGACCGCGGCACTGTGGCTCGAGCGCGGTGCCGAGCCAGAGGAGGTGGCTGCCCGCATCCGCGACACGCTGCAGCGCGCGGGCAGCTACGAGATTGCGGTGCCGCGCGAGATCCGCCGGATGTCGCTGCGAGTGTTCGACCGCACTTTCGCGGTGACCTACCTGCTCGAGGCGGTGGCCGTGCTGATCGGCCTCTTCGGCATCAGTGCCAGCACCAGCTCGCAGGTGCTGGCGCGACGCGGCGAGTTCGGCATGCTGCGCCACCTCGGCGTGACGCGCGGCGAGATCGGCCGGATGCTGGCGTTCGAGGGCGCGGCACTCGGCGCCGTGGGCGTCCTCACCGGGCTCGTGGTGGGCTTCGTGGTGAGCCTGATCCTGATCTACGTCGTGAACCGGCAGTCGTTCCACTGGACCATGGACGTGCACGTGCCCTGGGGATTGCTCGCGCTGCTGAGCGGTGTGCTCGTGGCCTCGGCGGCGATCACCGCCGCGGTGAGCGGCAGGCAGGCGATGGGCGAGGATGTGGTGCGCGCGGTGAAGGAGGACTGGTGATGCGCGCGCTCGCGTTCGTCCTGCTCCTGCTCGCCTTCGCGCCGCTGCGCGCCGAGGTCGCCTATCCGCCCGTGGTGCCGGGCGCGGCGATCGAGTTCCCGCGCGATGAGGGCGCGCATCCCGACTACCGCATCGAGTGGTGGTACGTCACGGGCTGGGTCGAGGACGAGGCGGGCGCGCCGCTCGGCTTCCAGGTGACCTTCTTCCGCGTGCGGCCCGGGCTCGGCGAATCGAACCCGAGCCGCTTCGCGCCGTCGCAGATCCTGTTCGGCCACGCCGCGGTGGCCGAGCCCGCGCACGGCAGGCTGCGTCACGCCGAACGCTCGGCTCGCGCGGGGTTCGACCTCGCCTACGCGCGCGAGGGACGCGTGGACCTGCGCCTCGACGACTGGTCGCTGCGGCAGGAGGGCGATCGCTACGTCGCGGTGGTGGAGGGCGAGGACTTCTCCCTGCGTCTCGACCTCGACCGGGTGCAGCCGCCGCTGCTGCAGGGCGAGCGCGGCTACAGCCGCAAGGGCCCGGG
>Ga0105096_10000708_pt1 | contig 12512 bp, 10 predicted proteins | sample PPLLak3cmMay2015_FD_87036 | JGI IMG/M metagenome (GOLD analysis project Ga0105096, IMG submission 87036) | Freshwater sediment microbial communities from Prairie Pothole Lake near Jamestown, North Dakota, USA - PPLs Lake P7 Core (1) Depth... | ecosystem: Environmental > Aquatic > Freshwater >... | reverse complement strand
GTCGAGCAGGTGCGAAAGCAGGACTTAGTGATCCGACGGCTGCGAGTGGAAGTGCCGTCGCTCAAAGGATAAAAGGTACGCCGGGGATAACAGGCTGATCTTACCCAAGAGTTCATATCGACGGTAAGGTTTGGCACCTCGATGTCGGCTCATCGCATCCTGGGGCTGAAGAAGGTCCCAAGGGTTTGGCTGTTCGCCAATTAAAGCGGTACGTGAGCTGGGTTCAGAACGTCGTGAGACAGTTCGGTCCCTATCCTATGCGGGCGCAGGATACTTGAGAAGGGTCGCTTCTAGTACGAGAGGACCGAAGTGAACGTATCTCTAGTGCACCAATTGTCACGCCAGTGGCATAGTTGGGTAGCTATATACGGTTGTGATAAGCGCTGAAAGCATCTAAGCGCGAAGCACGCTTCAAGATTAGGTATCCCTTACGTAAGTAACTAAAGACTCCTCGGAGATGACGAGGTTGATAGGCTATAGGTGTAAGTGCAGTAATGCATTCAGCCAAGTAGTACTAATAGGTCGTGAGGCTTATCCATTTAAATTTTTAAATACAGATTTGATTTTCTCTTACAGGCTCACTCTTTCATTTTTTCATTTTATTTTAAGCTAAAGTTAGTTTAGCTATGTTTTTAAATTTTGGTGGTTTTAGCCTGGGTGTTACACCTCTTCCCATTCCGAACAGAGAAGTTAAGCCCCAGCACGCCGATGGTACTGCATGCGCAGGTGTGTGGGAGAGTAGGTCGCTGCCAAGATTTATTTTAATCCCGATCCAACAAAGATCGGGATTTTTTTTATCCATTTACAAAATCACTTCTCAGCTTTGGGAATCTATAATTATTCTCAATTTCATTTAAAAGAATTCTATAATTTAAGGTCGTGTTTTTTATTATTTATAAACTTTTTAAATAATAAATATCTGGCACATTATTTAAGAGAATAATTAGTTCATTATAAATCCGATAAACTATCTTTCCTTTATTATATGGCTATTGAAGAGATATTTAGAACTGAAATTTTATGTTATCACTGCGGTGATATTTGTAAGGATAAATCCATTGTTGTTGAGGATAAGTATTTTTGCTGTTCTGGATGTAAGACTGTCTATGAGATATTAAATCAAGGGGAACTTTGTACTTATTACAACTTTGAAAAAAATCCCGGAATATCACCAAAGAATTTTGAATCTAAAAAATTTGAATATTTAGATGATCAACTAACAATAAATAAACTTTTAGATTTTAGTGATGATAAAATTTCTAAGTTAACTTTCTTCATTCCGCAGATGCATTGCAGCTCTTGTATTTGGCTGCTGGAAAATTTATTTAAACTAAATCCTGCCATTACAAATTCCACTGTAAATTTTGTTAGGAAAGAATTAAGTGTAAAGTTTCTTCATTCGAATATTTCACTTAAAGAGGTTGTTGTTCTTATTTCTTCAATTGGATATGAACCGCAATTAAATCTTGATACCACTGAAAAGAAGATTCCAATCAAAACAAACAAAAGCCTCTATTATAAAGTTGGAGTTGCAGGTTTTTGTTTTGGCAATATCATGTTGTTCAGTTTTCCGGAATATTTTTCAATTACTGTTTCAGACAATTTGTTAAAAACTTTTTTCGGATATCTGAATCTTCTTTTGTCTATTCCAGTTTTCTTTTACTCTGCCTCAGATTACTTTATTTCAGCATATAAGGGATTAAAAAAGAGAATAATAAATATTGACGTTCCACTATCATTAGGAATTTTAGTTTTATTTGTTAGAAGTGTTTTTGAATTATTGTTCCTTAATCAAGCTGGATATTTTGATTCATTAGCAGGACTAGTGTTCTTTTTGCTTATTGGAAAAATTCTACAAGAGAAAACTTATGATGCAATGAATTTTGAACGCGATTACAAAGCATATTTCCCGCTCTCTGTAACCATCAAACAAAACGAAATAGAAAAATCTATTCCTGTCTCCAATTTGATGATTGGCAATAGAATTATTATTAGGCAAAATGAAATCATCCCCGCAGATTCAATACTAATGAATGGTGATGGATTGATTGATTACAGTTTTGTTTCAGGTGAATCTCATCCCTTACATAAAGTAAGTGGAGAAATGATTTATGCCGGCGGCAGGCAAAAATCTGGTTTGATCGAACTTGAAGTGATAAAAGAAGTATCACAAAGTTATTTGACACAGCTCTGGAATAATGATACATTTAACAAAAAATCTGAAAGTCAGTTTACGAATTTCTCAAACACTGTCAGCAAATATTTTACAATCGTTGTTTTGTTGATTGCTGTTATTGGTGCCGCTTTTTGGTATCCGGTTAGTTCTTCTATCGCAATTAATGTCTTTACTTCTGTGTTGATTGTGGCGTGCCCCTGTGCTTTAGCTTTATCTACACCGTTTACTCTTGGTAACGCCATGAGAATTTTTGGACGTAACAGATTTTATCTTAAGAATTCTGCAGTTGTTGAGATGATGGCAAAAATAAATTCAATTGTATTTGATAAAACAGGAACGATAACAGAGTCGGGAAAATCTGATATTATTTATTCTGGTAAAATATTAAATCAAACCGAGCAAGAGTGCATAAAATCCCTTGTAAGAAGTTCCACCCATCCTTTAAGTAAAAAGATTTTTGATTCAATAGAAGGAACTGCTTTTTATCCTGTCACAAAGTTCGGCGAGTTGACCGGAAAAGGTGTTGAAGGGCTAATATACGGCCATCATATTAAAATAGGTTCTGCGGAGTTTGTTGGTCACAAGATTAATGAGCAAGAAAAAGATAATATAAAAACCAGTGTTTATATTTCTATCAATTCCGAAGTAATAGGAAGTTTTACTGTCTCAAATTCATATCGAGAGGGGATTGATAAAGTTATAAGAGATTTATCGGATAAATATAGTCTTTCTCTACTTTCAGGAGATAATGCTGGTGAAAAAGAAAACTTACTTAAAATATTTGATGATGATTCGCAACTTCACTTTAAGCAATCACCGGAAGATAAATTAAATTTCATAAAGCGTTTACAATCTCAAAAACAAAAAGTCCTAATGATTGGTGATGGCTTAAACGATGCGGGAGCACTTAGTCAAAGCGATGTTGGAATATCTGTAACAGATGACATTAGCAACTTTACTCCGGCATGCGATGCAATACTTGACTCGACACAATTAAAAAGCATAGCAACTTATTTAAAGTTTTCAAAATCCAGTTTAAAGATCATCCATTTAAACTTTTTAATATCATTTTTTTATAATTTAGTCGGGCTAAGTTTTGCAATTAAGGGAATGTTAACGCCACTCTTTGCCGCGGTGCTTATGCCGCTTAGTTCCATTAGTGTGGTTCTTGTTGCAACACTAGCTACAAATTATATAGCTAAAAAAAGAGGTTTGTTATCTCGGTAATTGTGATCTTGATTGGATTCAGTTTATTAGTTGCGGTAGGATTTTTAATCGCTTTTTTGTGGAGTGTTAAAAGTGGACAATACTCAGACATGTACACACCATCTATTCGTATGCTTTTCGAGGATGATAAATCAAAAAAGGTTAAAGAATCTGTAAAAGAAATAAAACTAAAAGAAGAAAAAAAACATGACAATTAAATTACAACTTCAATTAAAGGAGCCCTTATGCAGTTAGAGAAGTTCAGCTACGATAATAAAATCGTAAGAGACTTTACTATAGCATCATTGGTATTCGGTGTTGTGGGAATGCTTGTTGGTGTGCTTATTGCAAGCCAGCTATTTGCACCTGAACTGAATTTCAGCATTCCGTTTTTGACATTCGGAAGAATGAGACCGTTGCATACCAATGCTGTTATTTTTGCATTCGTTGGAAATGCTATTTTTGCCGGTATATATTATTCACTCCCAAGACTTCTTAAAACCCAAATTTTTAGTACACTTCTAAGCAGAATTCACTTCTGGGGTTGGCAACTAATTATCGTTGCTGCTGCAATTAGTCTTCCATTAGGGCTTACAACTAGTAAAGAATATGCTGAACTTGAATGGCCAATTGATATTGCAATAACTCTTATCTGGGTTGTGTTTGGTATCAATATGATTGGAACAATAATTAAACGACGTGAAAAACACATGTATGTTGCTATATGGTTTTATATAGCAACCTGGGTAACTGTGGCTGTTCTTCATATAGTAAATTCATTTGAACTTCCTGTAAGTTTATTTAAAAGTTATTCTTTGTATGCCGGTGTGCAAGATGCTTTGGTACAATGGTGGTACGGCCATAATGCTGTGGCATTTTTCTTAACAACACCTTACTTAGGTTTGATGTACTACTTCTTACCTAAAGCTGCAAACAGACCTGTATACTCTTACAAACTTTCTATCGTACACTTTTGGTCATTGATATTTTTATATATCTGGGCTGGTCCTCATCATTTATTATATTCTGCTCTACCAGATTGGGCTCAATCTTTAGGAACAGTTTTTTCAATTATGTTGATTGCTCCAAGTTGGGGCGGTATGATAAATGGACTTTTAACATTACGAGGTGCCTGGGATAGGGTTAGAGAAGATCCGATTTTAAAGTTTATGGTAGTTGCAGTTACAGCATACGGTATGGCAACATTTGAAGGTCCAATGTTATCGTTAAAAAATGTAAATGCAATTGCGCACTTTACAGATTGGATTGTTGCACACGTTCATGTCGGGGCACTTGGGTGGAATGGATTTTTAACTGCTGGAATGTTTTATTGGTTAATTCCTAAAATATTTAAAACAGAACTTTATTCTAAAAAAATGGCTAACGTACATTTCTGGCTTGGAACATTAGGAATGGTTTTCTATGCATCTGCAATGTACTGGTCTGGCGTTGCTCAATCATTAATGTGGAAACAGTTCAATGATATGGGAATGTTACAATATCCAAACTTTTTAGAAACTGTTCTTCAAATTGTGCCTATGTATATTATAAGGGCATTTGGCGGTACATTATATTTAGTTGGAATACTTTTGATGGTTTATAATCTTGCCAAAACAATGATGGCGGGCAAACTTGTTGCAAATGAAGAAGCTGAGGCTGCTCCAATGCACAAAGAAGAAAAAGAAAAAATTTCGCATCGCTGGTTAGAAGGAAAACCAATTTACTTTTTATTGGTTTCCTTAGTCGTTGTTCTTATTGGCGGAATAGTAGAATTTATACCAACGTTTTTAGTTAAATCAAATATCCCAACAATTGCTTCTGTAAAACCTTACACACCTCTTGAGTTAGAAGGACGGGATTTATATATAAGAGAAGGATGTAATAATTGTCATTCACAATTGGTTCGTCCTTTCAGATCTGAAACTGAAAGATATGGTGAGTATTCAAAAGCTGGTGAGTATGTTTATGATCATCCATTCTTGTGGGGATCTAAACGAACCGGCCCGGATTTACACAGAGTTGGTGGTAAATATCCAAACCTATGGCACTATTTGCATATGGAAGATCCCCGCTCTATGTCTCCTGGTTCATTAATGCCACCTTATCCATGGTTAATTGAGAATACACTTGATATATCATTGACACCAAATAAAATTAATGTAATGAGAAGTCTTGGGGTTCCTTATCCAGAAGGATATGATAATCAAGCAACAGATGATCTAATGAAACAAGCTGAAGTAATTGCACTTGATTTGCAGAAAAATGGCGTACCCGCGGACCCAGATAAAGAAATAATTGCTTTAATAGCCTATCTACAAAGATTAGGCATAGACATTAAAGCAAAACCAGTGACAGAAAACAGATAGGTGAAATAGTGTATAAAGAATTAATGCAATCTATTGATGGTATATCGGTTTACCCGATTATTTCTTTAGTTGTTTTTGTTTTGTTCTTTGTTGTCATCCTGGTTTGGATGTTAAAGGTAGATAAAAAATACATTAAGAAAATGGAAAACCTTCCTATTGAAAAAGAGGAAAAAAATAATTTTAACAATACAGGTGATCTTTATGAGAAAAAAGTTTAATCATTTCACCATTTTACTTGCTGCTTTTGTAATTCTCTGTTCATCTCAGATTTTTGCTGCAGGTGAATCTGATTTTCCTCCTTCATATTATGATATAGTTGCTATGTTTCTTATTGCAATTATCATAATTAGTTTTATTGCTATAGTTTATTATGAAGGAAGGAAAAGTGTTACTGAAGTAGAAATTTTAGTAAAACAACCTTCTGCTTTTGCGAAGTTTAGAAGAGCTATTACAAAGACAACTCCGGTTGAAACCGAAAATGAATTGTTATTAAACCATGATTATGATGGAATCCGTGAGTTAGACAGTAAAGTTCCACCATGGTTTTTATGGTTGTTTTATATAACAATTTTCTTTTCAATAGTTTATATGCTTGATTATCATGTTTTTAATTCAAGTCCTTTACAGGATGAAGAATATCAATTACAAGTAAAACAAGCTGAAGTTGAAAGAGCTGCATTAATGAATTCAGGTGCATTTCTTAATGAAGAATCAGTCACTTTGTTAACCGATCAGGCTTCTTTAGATGCAGGAAAACAAATCTACACAGCAAATTGTGTAGCCTGCCATGCTGCTGATGGCGGCGGTTTAGTTGGGCCGAATCTTACTGACGATTATTGGATTCATGGCGGCGGAGTTAAGAACATATTTAAAATAATTAAATACGGCGTTACGGCAAAAGGTATGATTGCATGGCAAACACAATTAAGTCCAAAACAGATGCAGGATGTTTCCAGCTATATTGTTACTTTGCTTGGAACAACACCAGTTACACCCAAACAACCGGAAGGAACTATCTGGAAAGAATCTGATTCAACAGTTGTTGCATCAGATTAACGTTGCTGATTTAAAGATTTAGAATAGATGGAAATGAATGACAAACAAATTGCTGAAGAAAAACAAGAGTATAGAAACCAACTTGCAACAGTAACGAGTGATGGTAAAAGAAAATGGGTTTACCCGAAAAAGCCTTCGGGTAAATTTTATAACGCAAGAACTATTCTTAGTTTGTTTCTGCTCGCATTCTTAGTTATTGTTCCATTTATAAAAGTAAATGGTCATCAGTTTCTTCTGTTTGATTTTTTGAACAGGAATTTCATTCTCTTTGGTATTCCATTTGGTCCACACGATTTTCACCTCTTTGTACTTGCAATGATTTCTATTATTGTTTTCATAATTCTATTTACGGTCGTTTTTGGCAGAATTTTTTGCGGCTGGGCTTGTCCGCAGACAATTTTTATGGAAATGGTTTTTCGTAAGATTGAATACTGGATTGAAGGTGATTCAAAAGATCAGCGTAAATTAGATGCTGAAGGATGGAATAGTGGAAAACTTTTTAAGAAAGGTTTGAAGAATATTATTTTCTTCATAATTGCATTCATTATATCACATATCTTTCTATCATACATAATAAGCTTGGATAAAGTAATTTCAATTATTACACAACCACCAAGCGCACACTTAAGCGGATTTATCGCCCTAATAGCTTTCTCATTTATTTTTTATTGGGTGTTCGCATTCTTCCGCGAACAAGCCTGCACAATTGTTTGTCCTTATGGAAGATTGCAAGGTGTTTTACTCGATCAAGATTCAATTGTTATAGCTTATGATCATAAACGAGGCGAACCACGCAGTAAAATTAAAAAGAATGAAGTTCAATCTGATAAAGGCGATTGTATTGATTGCCATTTATGTGTTGATGTCTGCCCTACAGGAATTGATATTAGAAATGGAATACAACTTGAGTGTGTAAACTGCACTGCCTGTATTGATGCCTGTGATGAAGTTATGGAGAAAATTGATCGTCCTAAAAAATTAATCAGATACGATTCGCTTAATGGAATTGAAAACAAAACTAAGTTTAAAATTACACCAAGAATGATGTTGTATTCTGTAATTCTTGTTGTGTTATTAGGAATTCTTGGTTATTTACTTTCTATCCGAACTGATTACTCGGTGAATGTTTTAAGAACACCAGGCATGCTTTTTCAAGAACAACCTAACGGTAAAGTAAGTAATGTTTATGATCTTAATATTGTAAATAAAACCTTTAATGAAACGCCAGTAAAAATAAAACTTGAAAATCCGTCTGATGGTGAATTAAAACTAGTTGGAAAAGATATTGTTCTTAAATCTCAACAAATTGTTGAAACCAAATTTTTAGTTCTCTTAGATAAGACAACATTAAATAAAATGAACACACCGATTGAAATTGGTGTTTATGATGGTGATAAATTAATTAAAAAAGTTAAGACATCGTTTTTAGGACCGGTAGAAAAAGATGAGCCAAATGAAGAAGAGTAAATTTAATTGGGGAACAGGAATTCTAATTTCAATAATCATATTTATGATTATCACAATTAGCACTGTTGTGTTTTTAATGAATCAGGATGTTGATCTTGTTACAAGTGATTATTACGATAGAGGGATTCAACATCAGGATCAAATTGATCGAGTGAACAGAACTAATTCGATGAGTGAAGTTATTCAGATTAATCTAGAAAATGGTTTTATTAGATTGGTTTTCCCAAAAGAATTTGCACAAAAAAGTTTAGTTGGAACAGTGCAATTCTATCGACCATCAGATTCTAAAAAAGATTTTGCACTCTCCATTTCAATCGATACAAGTGCACAGCAATTAATTTCTGCTCAAAATCTTGAGAAGGGTTATTGGAAAGTTAAACTCAATTGGATTCAGGATTCAATTGAGTATTATAAAGAAAGTTCTTTTGTAATAAATTAAAAAGATAGAACACAGATAACACAGATAACACAGATTTCGCGAGTTCTCGCGCATCAAATCAGTGTAAATCCGTTGAATCCGTGTCATCCGCGTTCTATTGTATTATCAAATGTCACCAGAAATTTTAACAGCATTCTTTGTCGGATTATTTGGAAGCTTCCACTGCATTGGAATGTGTGGACCAATCGCAATTGCACTTCCCGTTCCAAACTCAAATCATATTTCATTTGTTACAGGAAGATTACTTTACAATCTTGGCAGAGTTGCAACTTATTCATTTCTTGGTGCAGTTTTTGGATTGCTCGGTTCACGTCTCGTCATTTCAGGTTTTCAGCAAAGCGTTTCTATCGTACTTGGAGTTGCAATTGTAATTGCTGTTTTGATTCCATCAAAGTATAAAGCTAAAATATCTCAGCATAAGCTTGTTCAAAAAATTACATTACCGTTAAAATCTGGTATAAGTGGATTATTTAAAAGTGGAACTTTTTCTGCAATGTTTTTGATTGGAATACTTAATGGATTTCTTCCGTGTGGGTTGGTTTATGTTGCATTAGCTGGTGCAATTGCCAGCGGAGATGCAATCTCCGGATCAGCAGTTATGATTTTATTTGGTCTGGGCACAGTACCAATGATGTTTGCTGCTACGATATTTGGAAAATTTATTAATCTTAACATCAGAAGAAAAATTACTAAAGCCGTACCAGTTTTTGCACTAGTACTTGGTTTACTTTTTATACTACGTGGAATGGCATTAGGAATTCCGTACATCTCACCCGAAATTTCAGCCCAAGTTGTAGATGAATCTAATTTGGATTGTCACTAAATCGCAGAGCGCCCAGCGCAATCTAAATACTCTACAATTTCTCCGTGTCTTCTCAGTGGAACTCTGTGTAAGAATTTTAAATTCATTTCACGGAGAAACTCAGAGTAGTCACTGAGAACCACAGAGTTTAAAAACATTAAAACATAAGAATATGCGATCGTAATCGAAAAATCTTATCAAAATTACATTCTCAATAATTCTTATATTTGTTCATAACATTTCAATCAAATTTTATGCGTAAGTGGAAAAAAACATTAATCGGTTTATCATTAACGATTATAATAACTTTTATTATTGCGGGCGGCATATTTTATAATATGCTGTCCTCTTCTTTGCCTAAGTATTCTGGTGAGATTAAATCCTCCAAAATTATTAATGATATTGAAATATACCGCGATAGTTTTGCTGTTCCCTATATAATTGCAGAGTCGGATGAAGACGTTGCGTTTGCTCTAGGATATTTGCACGCTCAGGAAAGATTATTTACAATGGATCTCATTCGAAGAGCTGGTGAAGGAAGATTAAGTGAAATACTTGGTGAGAGTGCAAGTCCATTTGACAAAATGTTCCGTACAGTTGGAATAAAAAGAAATATTGCAATAAATTTAGAGAAGTATGATCCAACTGTAATGAAAATGCTACAAGCTTATTCGGATGGCGTGAATGCACATCTTGAAGAACGAAAAGGGAATTATGCGATTGAGTTTGATGTGCTTAATTATCAACCGGAAAAATGGAAACCAATTCATAGTTTGATAGTTATTAAAATGATGGCCTGGGAATTAAACATTAGCTGGTGGACAGATCTATCATTTGCAGAATTAATACAAAAACTTGGTAAAGAAAAAGTTTTAGAAATCTTACCGGATTATCCCGAAAATGCTCCTACAATTATTGCAGATAACTTTAAATTTTTACCCACAATAAAATCTACATTAGCAGAAACTGATAAATCTTTTCGTAAGATGATGGGCTGGACAGGAACACATATCGGATCAAACAATTGGGTTGTAAATGCAAACAAATCTGTTTCAGGTAAACCTATAATTGCAAATGATCCGCATCTTGCTTTTAGTGCGCCCGGCAAATGGTATGCTGTTGTTATAAAAAGTGGAAGTTGGGATGCAGCGGGCGTGACTTTACCTGGAGTTCCCGGAGTTGTAATCGGCAAAGGAGAAAATATTTCCTGGGTTCTTACAAATGTTATGAATGATGATGCTGATTTTTATGTTGAAAAACTTGATTCATCTAAAACAAAATATTTTATTGATGGACAATGGCTTGATTTGAAAATCATTAAAGACACCATAAAAGTTAAGAATGGAAAGGATCAAGTAATTACGATTGAAGAAACTCATAGAGGTCCAATTATTTCAGATATTCATCCATTTAATTTTGTTTACAATAAAGAAGAGCAAAAATCTCCGCCTATTAGTATGCGATGGTCCGGAAATGAATTTAGTGATGAAATGCTGGCATTTTTTAAAATCAATAAAGCAAAAAACTGGAATGAGTTTCGTGACGCAGTTAAATATTTTGGGATACCAGGACAAAATTTTGTTTATGCTGATGCTCAAGGGAATATCGGTTACATAATGGGTGCACGTATTCCGCTACGAAATAGCAATAATCCAACTTTGGTTTTTGATGGGACAACATCTGAAAATGATTGGAAAGGATTTGTACCGACTGATGAAATTCCTGCAATACTAAATCCAGCAGAAAATTTTATCGCATCAGCAAATAATAAAGCTATTAAAAATTTTAAATATCACATATCAAATCTTTGGGAGCCTTCATCCCGTATTGATAGAATAAGAGAGTTATTAACATCAAAACAAAAACAATCAGTAAGTGACTTTAAAAAATATCAGATGGATCAGGTTTCACCTTATGCAAGAACTATCGTACCATACATTCTAAAATCATTTGAAGCAATAAAAGTAAAAGATAAAAATCTTAACATTTCACTTGATCTTTTAAGTAAGTGGGATTTTGAATTGAATAAATACAGCCAGACATCAGCGATTTATTCCGTTTTTTTAAAGTATTTATTAAAAAATATTTATCACGATGAAATGGGTGATGATCTGTACAATCGGTTTGTGTTTCTTGCAAATGTACCTTATAGAAGTTTACTTCAAATTTTAGAAAAGCCGGAATCACTTTGGTTTGATGACATCAAAACAAAAAAGAGAGAAACTTCTGAAGAGATTGTTAGAAAAAGTCTTTCAGATGGTTTAACATATCTTGAAGATAATTTTGGAAAAGATTTAACCAATTGGCAATGGGGCAATATGCATAAGGTAACTTTCAAGCATGCTTTTAGCGGTAATTTTTCTTTGCTTGATAAATATATAAACATTGGACCCTATGAGCTTGGCGGGGATGGCACAACCATGTTTAATACAGAATATCCTTTTGCAGAAAGTATCGAAGAGTTTTCAATGTTTCGTCATGATGAATTCGACAATATACTTGGACCGTCGATGAGATTCATTTATGATTTTGCTAATCCAGATGAGTTTTATTTAATCCTTACAACCGGACAATCAGGTAATGTAATGAGTGACAATTATAGAGATCAAACACCTTTATGGCTCAATGGCAAGTATATGAAAATTAAAACTGATGAAGCATCTATAAGAAAAAACAGTAAACATCTTTTGAGATTTGTTAGACAGTAATTAGTTCTTAAATTGGACGAAGGTCATGAGGCTGTCTCATAAACCTTAAAAACGTTTTTGTCATTAACACTGCCATAGGCATCCCTTTGGAGAAAGCGGGAATCCATTTTGTATTGTGGATTTTAGATTCCCGCCTGCCTGCCGGCTAAGGCAGGTTTTCACGGGAATAACATATAAATTTCAATTTAGGCGACAACCTCATCTCCGATAGAAGCAATAAAGACCACAAAACAAGTTCAGGTTAACAAATATTATCATCAATTAAAAAAGTATTATTATATTTGATTTGTAT
>Ga0105096_10000704_pt1 | contig 12536 bp, 10 predicted proteins | sample PPLLak3cmMay2015_FD_87036 | JGI IMG/M metagenome (GOLD analysis project Ga0105096, IMG submission 87036) | Freshwater sediment microbial communities from Prairie Pothole Lake near Jamestown, North Dakota, USA - PPLs Lake P7 Core (1) Depth... | ecosystem: Environmental > Aquatic > Freshwater >... | reverse complement strand
GGTAGAGCATGTCGCGCCGATCGAGGGCGGCGAGGTAGAGCCGGTTGCGGTGCTCGTAAACCGACATCCTGTCGACCAGGTCGACGTCCGCCAGGTCGGCGCGCAGGGTCTCGACCAGTCGGTGCAGCACCTCTCGCAACAGCGGCGACACCGGCACCTCGCCCTGCAGCGCCAGCAGGCGGGTGGTGAGCGGCATGATGTGCCCGTGCACCAGCAGGATATGGGCGGTGATCAGGAAATAGCCCTCCTCCCCCTCGTCCCGGCCGAAACTGTGGCAGCCCACCACGTACTCGCCCTTGGCCTTGCCGTAACCCGCCACCGGGATGGCCTCGATGCGGTATTCATCGCGGCGGGCGAAGAACTCGGTGCCGGGCAGGAGGGTGTAGCCGAAGATATTGATATTGGGGAAGGTGGCGAGCAGCTGGTCGAGGTTGCGCTCAAAATCCGCCAGGTTGTCGCCGGGCAGGCCCCAGATCAGTTCCGCCGCTATGGGCACACCCTGCTCCGCCATGGACTTGGCGATCGGCTCGTACTCGTTGGAGCTCATGTTCTGGCGATTGCTCAGGCGCAGGGCTTCCGGGGTGAGGGTTTGCAGCGCCAGCTGGTAGTGGGGCAGCAGGCGATTGCGGTGCAGCAGCAGGACGATCTCCTGTACCTGGCGGCTGTGTTTTTTCGACCACGAGGTGGCGAAGGACAGGGGCAGTCCGGTGCGCTCCTTCAGTTCGACGATCAGCTCGGCCTTGTCGCGGTCCAGCTTGAGGGCACCGAAATTGGAGTCCGCCAGCCAGATATTCTTGATCCCCGCGGCGACGATGGCCTCCCAGTCCTCGCGGATGCGCTGCAGCGGCCACTGGTACATCTTGCTGCCGATGGCGCCGGTGCCCCATTCGCAAAAGGCGCACTTGAAGGGGCAGCCCCGGCTGGTCTCGTAGGCGATGGAGTCATACAGCGGCCGGCCCTCGGCGTCACTCAACTGCAGCACCTCCAGCGGCGAGGGGAAACGCTCCAGCTCGCGGCAGCGCTCCCGCTCGCGGGTGGTCACGATGGCCGCGCCATCGAGGAAGGCCAGGCCGTCGATACTCGCCCACTGCGCCGGGCTCGGGCAGTCGAGGAATTCCTGGAAGCTGACCTCGGCCTCCCCCAGGAAGATCACGTCGATGGGGTCAACCCCGAGGTAATCCCCGGCCTGCTGTACATGGGGCCCTCCCGCCACGACCAGCAGCCCGGGCAGCAGGCGTTTGAGTTCGGCTGCCAGGGCGAGGAATTCCGCCGCGTTCCAGGTATAGAAGCTGAATCCGACGACGGGGCTCTCGCCCGCTGCCAGGGCGCTGGTAGCGAGGGGCAATCCGGTCCGCTGCCAGCACTCAAGCCAGGCGTTGATGTCAGCGCCGCTCTGGAAGTGCACCAGCTCGATGCTGGTGGTCGCGGCGCTGGCCCCGTACTTGCGAAAATAGGCGGCCAGGGCCGCGGTGGTCGTGGGCGGTGCATTGAACTGCTCGGAATCCATGCTCAGCAGCCAGACGGGGCGTTGCACGTGAGTGCTCTCCTTGAGCTTGGGGTGAAACCGGGAAGGAAAAGCGTCTGTCGGCGACGGGCGCCGAAGGGATGTTACCAGCTGGCGCCTGCTGCGGCGCCAGATTTTTTTGAACTAGAAGTCGTCGAGTCGCAGGTCGTAGTAGCCGAGCTCGTCCCGCAGGCGACGCTCTTCCAGGCGTTGCTCTGCGCGCCGGCGCTTGGCTGCCAGACGCTGTTTTTCAGTGGAAACTGGCACCAGTTCTTCCAGATCGTCTTCGCCGATATCCCCGATCGCCGGCTCGAACAAATCATCGACGGGGTCTGCCGTGGCCGAGTCCTGGTTGCGTTCCGCCATAAATCACCTCCCGGTAACCTGACACTGACATTTCGCGGCAATATCACTCAGGGTATGGGGGCTGTAAATGTTTTTTTTAAGAAATATTTTACAAAAGCCTCGCCGCGGTCTGTCACACACCTGTCACGCGCCGGAAAGAAAATAGGCGGCCTGCCTGCCGTCCCTGGCATTCCTGTGCTTGAGCCCACGTCCTTGTGGTGGCCGTCCATGGCCACGATCGCACCTGCCGGCAGGCCGCCTGGGATCACTTCAGCAAAACCTGTGCCAGCGCCTGTCGAGCCCGCGCGGCCCGGTTTGTCGGCAGTGCCGGCGCCAGAATGTAGTGGGCAGACGTGTCCGGACGCGTCCGCCCGGCTGATCAGCGCTCCAGATCCAGCGAGCGCAGTATGCTCGCCGCCACGCTGTCGGCGCTGCCGCTGCCGGCATCGACGGTGAGGTCGGCGTAACGCCGGTAGAGTGGGCAGCGCTCGGCATGGATATCTGCAAACCCCAGGCCGGCGTCGCAGGCGATGCCCCGCAGGGGCGCTGCCGCCACCCGCCGCTGCAGTGTCGCCAGGTCGACCTCGAGGTAAACCACCGGGCCGGCCTGCTTGAGCCTGCGCATGGCCGCCTCGCTGTAGACCGCGCTGCCGCCGGTGGCGACGACCGCCCCCTTCAGGTCCAGGGAGAGCAGCACATCCTCCTCCAGTGCGCGCAGCTGCTGGTAGCCGTCGCGCTCCAGGATCTGCTGCAGGGTCGCCCCGGCGCGCACCTGGATATCCAGGTCGGTGTCGACAAAGCGCAGGCCGGCCAGCTTGGCGAGCACCACGCCCACGGTGCTCTTGCCGGCGCCGGGCATGCCGATCAGGCTGATAGATCCTGCTCCTGGTCCGGTCCTCATGCGGGCGCTGTCCTGTCTGGTTGCGGAAGCGCGATTATCCGGCCTGCACCGGCATCCACCAAGACCTGTTGCCTTGCGCGTGCTGCGGGTGCTGGTTAGAGTGGCGCGCAGAGTGACTGTGCCGGCGCCGGCTGAGGATGGAATCGTGACCCTGTTGACCACACCGCTGGACGCCCTGCACCGCGAACTGGGGGCGAGGATGGTGCCTTTCGCCGGCTACGATATGCCGGTGCAGTACCCCACCGGAATCATCAGGGAGCACCTGCACACCCGCGCCGCGGCGGGCCTGTTCGATGTTTCCCACATGGGGCAGGTGCTGGTGGAGGGCGCCGGCGCCGCGGCGGCCCTCGAGTCCCTGGTGCCGGTGGACCTCGCCGGGCTCGGCATCCACCGCCAGACCTACGCCCTGTTTACCAATGAGCAGGGTGGTGTGCTGGACGACCTCATCATCACCCGCTGGGCGCCGGAAACCTTCTTCCTGGTGGTGAACGCCGGCTGCAAGCAGCAGGACATCGAGCACCTGCGCGCCCACCTGGGCGGCCCGCAGCTCACGGTGCTGGCGCAGCAGGCGCTGCTGGCCCTGCAGGGTCCCGCGGCGCGACAGGTCATGCGCGGCCTGTGCCCGGCGGCGGCGGAGCTGGTGTTCATGCAGGGCTGCCACGCCACCATTGCCGGGGTTGAGGTCTACATCACCTGCTCCGGCTATACCGGTGAGGACGGGTTTGAAATTTCGGTACCGGCAGCGCAGGCCGAAGCGCTGGCGCGACGCCTGCTGGCGATCACCCCGGTGCAGCCGATTGGCCTGGGTGCGCGCGACTCGCTGCGCCTGGAAGCGGGGCTGTGCCTCTACGGCCACGAGCTGGCGCCGGACATCGACCCGGTGCAGGCCGGACTCACCTGGTCCATCGCCAGGGCGCGCCGGGCCGATGGTGAGCGCCCGGGCGGCTTTCCGGGGGCGGAGGTGATTTTCCGGCGCATGGCCGCGGGGACGCCGCTGCGCCGGGTGGGCCTCGTGGTCGAGGGCAAGCGACCGGTGCGGGAGGGCCAGGCGGTGCTCGATGGGCAGGGCAGGCAGGTCGGCGCCATCTGCTCGGCCTGTTTCGGCGCCAGCGTGGGAGGTCCCATCGCCATGGCCTACGTCGAGCGGGCGCTGGCTGAACCGGGCAGCGCCCTGGCTGTCGACGTGCGCGGCACGCAGGTGCCGGTGGTGGTGACGCGGATGCCCTTTACTCCCCAGCGCTACTACCGGGGTTGAGTTGCTTGCGCCGGATGCAGCGGGGATATGGAGGCATCTGCTACATCAAATCATTCAGTTGATAGCTGGTGCTGCGCCCGCCAGCATCCGATTTTTGCAACACGCCCCGCGCAAGCAGAGCGTTGATGTCGCGCAGCGCCGTGTCCGGCGAGCACTTGGCAATGGCCGCCCACTTGCTGCTGGTGAGCTTGCCCTCGAAGCCGTTGAGCAGCATGTTGAGCAACTTCACCTGTCGCTCGTTTAACGGCATGGTCGTCCAGCGTTGCCAGAAGCGGGCTTTCGCCAGCACGGCGTCGAGTGCGTACTGTGCCTGGTCGACGGCGCGATGGAGTGTGTCGAGGAACCAGGCGAGCCAATCGGTGACGTCCATCGACCGCTTTTGGATCCGCTCCAGGATGTCGTAGTAGGCCTTGCGCTCCCGCTGGATCTGCGCCGACAAACTGTAGAAACGTTGCGGGCTGCCGTCGGCGCGTGCCAGCAGCAGGTCGCCTATGACCCTGGCGATACGGCCGTTGCCGTCGTCGAACGGGTGCAATGTGACGAACCACAGGTGACCAAGCCCGGCCTTGAGCAGCGGCGGCTCGTTCGACGCGCCATTCAGCCACTCGAGGAAGCGGCTGGTTTCGGCCTCGAGGCCAGCGGCGGGCGGTGCCTCAAAATGTACGCGCTGGCGACCGATGGGGCCGGACACCACCTGCATCGGACCACTGGCATCGTCGCGCCAGGCGCCGACCTTGATCCTGGAGAGTCCGGAGTAGCCGGTGGGAAACAGTGCGGCATGCCAGCCGAACAGACGCTCCCGCGACACCGGCGCATGGCAATTGGCAGTGGCATCGAGCACCATCTCCACCACACCTTCGACGTGCCGATCCACCGGGGCCAGGGCACCGATGTCTACGCCCAGCCTACGGGCGATGGATGAGCGCACCGATTCGACGTTCAGCTGCTCACCCTCGATCTCGCTGGTCTTGACCACGTCCTCGGTGAGCGCGGCCAGACTGGCCTGATCGCGCAGCGCCATGCCCACGTCGGCCAGGCGCCCCATCAATAGCCCTTGGGCACGACTGACTTCAGCCATAGGCCCAGCCAGTGCTGCCAGATCGAAATGCCAGTTCGGCCAGCCACTGGCCTGCCAGATGTACTTGTAATCGCCGCTATTCATGCGGAGATTATGGGCTGCATTTTCCGCATACGCAAGTCTTACACCGCATAAAGCGCGGTGAATAGGACCACTATTCGCCGCACGGCGGTTAGCTTGGCAGCCGATTGCGGTATCGACATAACAGGTATTTTATTGTGCGAACCTTGTTCCCGTTACCTGTTAAAGCGCTCCCCCGACGAGGGACTTCTCCACGCCAGGGTTCTAAATAAATGCGTCCCCATTACCCAGACGATGCCGCGCTGTTCCAACCCAAAGCACCAGGCAAGGGCTCCAATTCACTGCGGCGAATAAATTCGGCCATGCGCTCAATGGCAACTCTGGCTTCGGGCAACATGCTGAAAAAAGCATGCACATGAGGCATGTCACGCCAGACTTCGAGGTAGAAGGGTACACCGGCTTCAGCGGCACGCAGGGCGCACCGCCGCGAATCGTCGAGCAGTATCTCCGTGCTTCCCACTTGCCCCATGATGGGAGGCAGGCCGTCAAAATCGGCAAAAACCGGTGATACGAGTCGATCCGCCGCTGAGGCGTCGCCGAGGTACATTTGCTGCAACTCGGATATTCTGGCGACGGGTATCACCGGGTCCCGGTGCTTGTTGATGATCCTTGATTGACCGCTGTTAGTGAGGTCTGCCAACGGTGACAAGACGATAGCGTTGGCCGGCATGGGCGTACCCTCGTCACGCAGGGCTAGCAGCGTACTGAGCACCAGCCCGCCACCGGCTGAATCGCCGGCGATCGTCAACTGCTCTGGTTTCACGCCTTGAGCCAGCAGGTCGTGGTAGGCCGCCAGGCAATCTTCCAGCCCTCCGGGAAACGGCACCTCAGGCGCCAGCCGATAGTGCACGATCAGTGCCCGTGCACCGGCTTCACGGCAGATGCGGGCGACGAATGCCCTGTGCTGTATCGCGGTGCGAAGCACGAAACCACCACCGGGGAAGTAGAGGATCGTGCGCTGGGGCCTGCGCCGACCGATTTTGACCCATTCTCCGGCATACTCCGCCTTGACCACTTCCCGTGACTGGACATCCTCGGGCAACAGCGCCTCCTGCTGCGCATCCAGTCGACCCATGATCGAACGGCCTGAATCGATACTGCCAAAGCCCAGCAAGGGTTTCATGGTCACACGGGTAAAGCCATTTAGTACGCGGGCCTGCCAGCTCGGCCCCCGGCCGAAACGACGCCGTGGCACTTTCGCCTTGCGCCGTATCAGCGCCTCATCGACCGATCTGATGCCCTGGTCAATGCGACGCAGCATGTGGTCCAGAAGCGACAGCTCTGCCGCGGCGAGGTCTACCCCGAAATCGGCCACTCGCGCCCCCAGGTGGCGGGCCAGGCGCCGATAGCGCTGCTGTACACTCATGCCGAAAATCGGGTCGTCAGTGTAGCGGGTTTGGGCACTGATCTGTTTCAGCTCCCGCTTGCCGAGCTTGCCTTTCGCCCGCGGGAAGATCTTGCTTGATTCGAAATCCATATGGTCGCGATGGCCGCTGATGTAGCGCTGCAGCGTTTGTCGCAACTGGTGTTGCTGTACCCGCCGTCCGGCGACGATGCCGCGCAACTGGCCGTACAACTGCTTGTTATACGTCTCGATTGTCCGGTGCTCACGCTCGAGGCGTTTTTGGTAGGGGAGAAAGGTCCTATCATTGCGCGCCAGGCTGGCAAACAGGAGGTCCTCACGCGGATGGTGATACTGGTCCGGGTACCGGGACAGGTAGTCGACCACGTCCAGCATCAGCGGGTAGTCGGCGATTCGACCAGGTTGGAGTTTCTCTACCTGCTGCTCCAGGATATCCAGCAGCGCATGCATATAGCTGTGCTCACTGTGCAACATGGCGACAATGTCCGGAAGTGTGCCGACCGCTTGAACAGCTTTGGCCTCCGGCCCCTGGCCGCGACAGCGATAGGCGTCGTCCTCGAACTGTAACGCCTGGTCAAGTTCGGCTGCTGCATCGGTGATGTTGCGCATAAGTGTGATTTTCTACTTCGCTACAGAAGGGGTACTGTCCGCTCTTATGCGCTGCATGCCATGATTTGGATCAGGCAGAGGACCGATAAACACCCTTTACCCACGTGGTCAACGACCCATCCCGGCTTTCAGGCCAGCCGATGCCCTTTACTCCCCAGCGCTACTACCGGGGTTGAGTCGCTCCGGCAGGGCCGGTTTGCGCAGTTGCCGGAGTTGCCGCCAGGGCTTTGCGAACGCAGCCCCCAGCCGCGCCCAGGGCAGACCCGGCAGGTAGCGCCGGGCCAGCCAGGACAGGAGCGCCAGCAGGACCAGGCCAGCCGCCGCCAGCAGCGCCTGGCGCGGCGTCACCAGCGCGGCGCCGCGACCGCCGGTAACAATGCCCGCGCCGCCGCCCACGCTTATCTCCGTGGCGGGCAGTGACAGCACCTGCAGTTCATCGCGGCTCGTATCCCACCAGAAGAAATCCGCCGCGGCCAGGCGGTACTGCCCCTGTGCCTGCACCACGTAGCTGATGCGCTGGATGCGGCTGGCCCGGCTCTGGCCGCGGTTGCTGCTGTTGTCGAGCACCGGCGGCGCCGGGTAGGCCGCTAGCCCGGGCAGGCCCTGCGCGCTGTAGGCCGGCAGCATCATGGCCAGCACATCACTGGCCTCGAAGATGATTTCCCGCTCGAAGGCGTCCCCCACCTGCAGGCCCTCCAGCGATCGGTCAAAACGCTGGCTGACGCTGAACTCGGGCGCCGCCACCCACTGCGGCACAGCGGCCAGCGCGGGCGGGAGGGTAACCGTGAAGCTGACCGGGGGGCTCACCAGGGTACCCTCCACATCACCGGCCTCCCCGGCGTTGACTTGCACCCGCACGCTCAGCGGCGGGATCGTGAACTCTCCCGCCCGTTGCGGATAGACGTCCAGTACCCAACGCTGCAGCACCCAGCTCTGGTCGCCGCGGCGCTCACTGGCGTTGCTGGCAAATTGCTCGGTTTGCAGAATCACCAGGCCCGGCACCTCGGGCAGCTGGATGCGGCTGCCACCGCTGAACCAGCGGTCGGTGGCGAGGGTGATCTGCAGGGTCAGTTTGCGGCCCGGCACGAGCGTGCCGGCAGTGGCCAGTTCGGCATCGATTTCAAGCTGGCCCGCCGCGAGCAGCTCCTGCAGTGTCAGCTCGGCGGTGTGACCGCCAGCTGAGCCCGCCAGCAGCAGGGCGAGCAACAGGCCGTACAGCGGGGCAGCCAACGGTGAACGCGGCAGCGTCATCGAGGTTCCTCCTCGCGCTGCAGTTGCATGCCGAACTTGATGGCGAGGAAATTGGACGGATCCTGCTGCACGCTGCGCAACCACATCTCGCCGGTGGCGGGGTCCTCCAGGATTTGCTCGGCGGTCAGCTTTACTGTCTTCGCCTGTTCCCAGCTGAGTTCCTCGGCTCCCTCGGCGGGAATCGCATCGTCGGTGCCGAGCTCCTTGTCCTCGCCGCTCACCCCGGGCTCCGCCTGCTGGGACTCGCTGAGCCGGTTGATCTCGTCGATCAGCTCCTGCACCCGCTGGCGGTTGTGGCGGGCGCCGGGGTAATCCGGGTTGCGCGCCAGCAGGCGATCGTAGCGATTGACCGCCCGCACGTAGTCGCGAGCGTGGGCCCGGGCGTTGGCCTCGTTGAACAGGGCGTCATCGCTGTCGCTGCGGGAAAAATACTCCGCCGCAAGCAGGAAGTCCTCGGCGTAGTAATAGCCCAGCCCTTTCCACATCGGCTCCTCGAAGCGGGCCGCTGCGGCCCGGTACTCACCGGCCTGCAACAGCAGGCGACCCTGCTGGTCACCGCTCAGCCACAGGTCCGCAAACCACTGTAGCGAATTGCGCAGGCCGCCGGCGGCGCGTTCCCCGGCAACAGTCTGTCCGGCGGGTGCCTGTGCCTGCGCCGGGCCGGGGCCGCCCGCCAGCAGCAGCGGCAGCAGCAGCCAGGCCCAGGTCAGGGTCCAGCCCCGGCGGAACCACAGCAGGAACAGCGCCATGGCCGGGAAAACCAGCGGGTAGCCACTGTCCAGCCAGGGCAGGGCGCTGTCCTCGATTACCACAAAGTGACTGTCGATCCGGCGGTTCAGTGCGCGCACGTCGCTGTCATCGACGGTCAGGTCCAGGTAGCTGCCGCCGGTGGCGCTGGCCAGCTGCTCCAGGGCGCGGCGCTCCAGCGGCGCCAGGCCCTTCTCCTGCGCCTCGGTGCCCACCCCGAGGATAAGCAGCTGGTCCCCGGAGGCTGCAAAGTGGCTCTCGAAGGCACTGGCGCTGCCGGACCCGAGGCCGTCGCTGAACAACACCACGGTGGCCGGGGCGGAAGAGTCCCGCAGCACGTCCGCCACCAGGGGCAGGCTGTACTCGGGGAACTTGCCGGCCCGGGGCATGATGTCCGGGGTAACCGCGGCCAGGTACTGCTTGAGGATGTCCTGGTCGGCGGTGAGCGACAGTACGGTGTGGGCGCTGCCGGCGTAGACGATGAGCGCCGCCTTCCTGTCGGGGCGCAGGGCCAGCAGCTCGCCTATTTTCTGCTGCGCCCGCTGCAGGCGGCTGGGCTGGATGTCCGTCTGCTGCATCGAGTCGGACACATCCAGCAGGATCACCAGGGCGGCCTCGTCCTGGCTCAGGGGCGAGGGCTGCTGGCGCCAGCTCGGCCCCATCAACACCAGCAGCAGCAACAGCGTGAAGACCCTGGTGACGTTGACGGGATTGAACCAGCGCCGCTCGAATCGCTGCAGGCGCAGGTGCTCCAGCAGGTGGGGCGCGATGATGCCGCCGAAGCTGTCGCGGCTGGCCTTGCGCCGGTGCTGGACCAGGGTGATCAGCAACCAGGGAATAATCACCAGCGCCCAGGCGGGGCGCAGGAAGTGGAAGTGTTCGAGGGCGGCGAACTCAAGCGGCACGGGTGGCCCCCAGGCGGCGCCAGGTCTGCCAGGCGCCGAAGCCGTGGTAGCACAGGTAGAGGCCCAGTGCCACGCCAACCGGCACCCAGTGCAGGCTCTGGCGGGGGCGGAAGCTGATGGTCTCGTACAGCTCCGGCTCGAGCTCGCCGATGGCCTCGTAAGCCCGGGTCAGCTCCTGCTGGTCCAGTGCCTGGAAGTAGCGCCCGCCGGTCAGCTCGGATACCCGCTGCAGGGTAGCGGTGTCCAGCGCCTCCTCGCCCACCGTGGCGGGATCGCCCATGGCGATCGTGTAGATGCGGATGCCATGGCTGGCGGCAACCCGCGCGGCATCCACCGGGGGTACCATGCTGCCGGTATCGTTGCCGTCGGTGAGGATGATCAGCACCCGGTTGTCGGAATCGCTGTCGCGGAACAGCTTGATCGCCAGGCCAATGGCGTCGCCAAAGGCGGTGCTCTGGCCCGCCATGCCGATGTCCGTTTCGCCCAGCAGTTGCGCCCACACCTGGTGATCGTCGGTGAACGGGCTCTGCAGGTAGGGCGCGTTGCCGAAAACGATCAGGCCCAGGCGGTCCGAGGCGCGCTGGGCCGCCAACCTTGCCAGCACGTACTTCACGGCCTCCAGGCGGTTCGCGCTGCTGCCGTCGGGCAGGGTGAAGTCGGTGGCCTGCATGGAGCCGGACAAATCGACGGCGATCATCAGGTCGCGCCCTGATTTGCGCTGCTCCACGGGCGGCCCCACCCACTCGGGTTTCGCCGCCGCCAGTACCAGGCACAGCCACATGAAGCCCACCAGGAACTGCTGGGCGCGATCCCGGCGCAGCACCATGGCGCCGGTCTCGGGGCGCTGCTCACTGAGTTCCACCAGTTTGTCGAAGAAGGGCACGCGGATCGAATCGCGGCTCTCCTTGTAGGCGGGCAGCAGGCGCATCAGCAGGGGCAGCGCCAGCAGCGCCAGGGCCCAGGGATGGACCAGTTCAATCATCCAGGGGGTTCCTGTGTTGGCGCACCCAGGTCAGGCTGGCGGCGAGCAGTTGCCGACCGCCGGGCGCATCGGTCCTGCCGCCGGTATAGGCGGCCAGGGCGAGCAGGCGGCCCTGCTCGGGCGCAAAGGGCGGCGCAGGGCACTGCCGGTTGAGGAATTCCACCCACTCCTGCCCCGACAGGCGGGCGACCCGCTCGCGGGAATAGGCCGCCAGCGCGGCGAGCTTGAGCAGGCGATTGATATCCGCCACTGCCACGCTGCCCTCTGCGCTGCCTTCTGCGCTGCCCGCCAGGCGCAGCAGTCGCGCGGCGGCCTCCCGCCGGTAGCGATTGCGATACCAGCGGCGCAGGGCTTGCCAGCCCCGGCGGGCGGCCAATACTCCCAGCGCCGCGCCCAGCCACCACCAGCCGACGGTCTGGGGCCACCAGCTGATGGCCGCGGGCGCAACCAGCTCGACAAAATTCCCGAGGGCGTAATTGCCGAATGCCTCCGGCAGCGGCGGGGCGCTCATCGCCGCTGTCTCATTGCAACACCCGCTGTCCGCCCAGCTTTTCCCGCAACTGGTGGGTAACCGGCGTCACCGTGTCCACCGGCATGACCAGGATATCGTGGCGTTTCAGCTCGCCCTGCACCCAGGCGACGGAACTTTCGAAACTGGCCTCGAACTTCTTGCCGAGTTCCGCCTGCTCCGGGTTGATCTCCAGCTGGAATTTGCCATCGCTTACCACCAGCTTGCCGGCACCGGAGATATCCCGCTCCAGCGGGTCGAACACCAGCGCGCAGAGAATGTCGTTGTGGCGGTTGATGCGAGTGATGGCTTCCAGCGCCGCATCGTTCCAGCCGTGGAAATCGGAGACCAGCACCACCAGGTAGTCATGGCCGATGCTGCGCTCCAGCAGGCGCAGGGCAGCGGCGAGGCCCGCGGGGTTACTGCGTTGCCCCGGCGCCACTGACAACTCGTTGTTCATGCTGGCCAGTTCTCCCAGCCAGCCGATCACCTTGCGCTGGTTGCGGGTGGGTTTGAACTCCACGCTGCGGGTGTCATTGAACAGGATCGCGCCGACCCGGTCGCCCACGGCCAGCACCCGCCAGGCGGTGAGCGCCGCCACTTCGGCGGCTATCACCGATTTCATCTTCTGCCGGCTGCCGAAGAACATGGCAAGGCGCTGGTCCACCATTACGATGACAGGACGGTCCCGCTCCTCGGTATACACCCGCACATGGGGCTTGCCGGTGCGGTTGGTCACGCGCCAGTCCATGCTGCGGATGTCATCCCCCGGGCGATAGTGGCGCAGCTCGTCGAAGTCGAGCCCGCGACCGCGCAGGCGCGAGCGCTTGCGACCGCTCAGCAGTGAACGCACCGGCTGGCGCGGCAGGTAGCTGAAACCCCGCGCACTGTAGCGCAGCCGCATCAACGCCCGCAGGCTGGTGTAGATGTCATCGCCGGTTGCGGTGCCCATGGCCTCAGCCCACGGCGACCTGTTTGATGATCTCGTCGATAATCGCATCGGGAGT